>Ga0181413_1000515_pt1 | contig 11795 bp, 11 predicted proteins | sample 36SPOviralmetaG_FD_130111 | JGI IMG/M metagenome (GOLD analysis project Ga0181413, IMG submission 130111) | Marine viral communities from the oligotrophic San Pedro Time Series (SPOT) site, San Pedro Channel, CA, USA - 36 SPOT_SRF_2012-09-28 | ecosystem: Environmental > Aquatic > Marine > Strait... | reverse complement strand
GCCAACTGAAGCATTCTGGAGGGAATATCACAAATAACAACACAACTAACAACAACAACAACACGACTAACAACAATAACACCAACTGCCACAATACAATCAACAACTACACCATACATTATAACTCGTACGACAAGCCTTGTATTGAGCACGTAACTAAAGAACACGTGAAGGACCTGTATCTTGGTAATAACAGGGATTTGAAGAAACTCATTCATGCCGGGGTATGTGAGATATGGAAAAAGAAAGAGAACAATTCGTTCAAGTTGCCCTTCCGAGAAAACACAAAAGTGAAAGTACCAAAGAAGTGTTTTCGAGACAATGAGCCCATCGAAGTTTTTTCTGACGGAGAAGATCGATTATTTCCTGCGGACCATGTAGTTGAAGTGGTGCTACAGAAGGCGGCAGAAGTGTGTGAGTCAATTCTGCGACAACATCACAACGAGGAGACCATTCCGGGGAGAGGGGTTTTGAAACACGCGAACGTGCTAGAGGAGCTCGCGTGCAACTTCCGAGAAGTATGGGACGACGACAAGGTGTTTAGATCGGGGTATAAGCCGTTTGTGCGTACTGCGTTATTAGAGTGTATGCGCGACAAAGAGGAAGCAAATGAAGCAGAAGCAGAAGCAGAAGAATCACTTGAACATCGCAATATCATATAGGTATTCTTTCATAGTTGGAACACTCAAGTAATTCATTTCGCGGTACAACAAATTAACTTTTAGCATGCACTCTACGTGCGCACGGGTTATGTCGAAGAGCGTTGCGTCCTCGAGGTCTGAGTTATTTTTTTTGTGTGTGTAAACGGCATCGATTACGCTAAGAGCTATCCCGAACTTTTTCCTGCATGAAGTTTTGTCATAATTACACTGAAATATTTTCAATTGAGAGTTGCAATAACGTAATGTGTTTGGACCGATTGTTCTCGAAACATTTATAATCTCGTTCCATAATTCCCAAATAGCATCATTTTGATATTTTGTGCCGACATTTTTGCATGAAACGGTGGAGTTAGATTGTTTTTTTGTGAGGAAAGAATATGCATATTGTTTACATGTGCGCAAGCTCGTGACTTGTATTAAGTATATCAAACTGTGCTTTTGAAGTTCTATACAGTCCTTTTTGCTTACTTTAAGTTTATCATTTTCAACGACATATTCGCGATCGCAGTTAAAATATAACAACAGGTGCATATCAACAATATCTTTTGATTTGTCAAGGGACGTATTATATGTTGAAATTCGAGTGGCAATAGCTACAGACAACTTGTGATCATATTTATTATGTAGGCTACCATAGAGTAAAATAAAATTTTTGAAGCAATTATTACGATTATCTATAAAACTTTGAACAACTCTTCTACAATAAAGTTCTAATTGCCTGTTTTTTATAAAATTGATGAGGTCATCAACCATTGCTTCACTACTCCTCCTTTTTTTTTCTTTTGGGACTTTCGGCCGCAATAATTTTAACTGTAGGCAATTGCTGTAATTTGTAATCGCCAGTATCAAACTTAACGATTGGATTCAATTGAAGGACAGTCATCGTATCAGTCATTGTATCAGTCATTGTATCGTTATCGTTTTTTCCGGCCATGAAAGATTTTCTCATATTTTCGGTAAATTTGTTTGCTGTGATCAGTCCTTTTGATATGATTTCATCGTTGATATGATCACAAGTTTGTTTAATGGTCATCTCTTTGAATCTGCTTTTCAAGGCTGACAAACGCTTCTTTGTGACCATTTTCCAAATACCATTTATAGTCATTAGAAAACATAAATAGCTTATTATAATTTGTTTTCTTTTTATTCGATGTCCATTTAGCAAGCCATTTCCGTCGATGTGATCGTTTACAAGAAGATCGATATATTTGTCAGCGTTCATTACTATAGTACTACAAAAAAATATCTAAAATTAATTTTCATTTTCAAAGCACGCACCCCGTCCATTGTTTTCGCCGCGCTCGTCCGTATATTCAGAATCAGCCGACAGATGAGGCGGCAAATTCAGAATAAAGTGTGGAAAATCTGGAGCGCATGTAAGACAATCGTATTGCCCAGCGCCGTCACAAGTGTAGCAAGTGTGGTAACAAGACATCGTATCCTGCTCGGGTGGGCCATGATTGTGAGTCAAATTTGTCACTGGTTGCAACATGTCTGGGTTAGGTGGCTGCGTCACGTGCGGTAAAGCAGGCGAAGTGTGAGTCAAATTTGTAACTGGTTGCAACATATCTGGGCTCGGATCATGTACAGGTGTGGACGTGGGTGTAGTTGGGCTCGGGGACGGTGGGCTCAGATGAGCTAGGCATGGACTCGAATCGTGAACGGGTGTAGGCACGGGTGTGGGCACAGGTGTGGGTGCATGCTTTTTCTGTCCAATATGCATTCCTTCTTCGTCGACTGTCAATACTTTGCCCTGGACCATAATTCCGATCAGGAGCGAGATGATCACCAGACTCATGAACGGAATCGTAATCTTTGACAGTAGAGCTCTTACAGCGTTGGTTGTAGTTTGACGAGCGTCTGATTCTTGAATCACGACTCTACACGTTTCCACAGAATCTTCTCGAGGAAGTAGATTGCTGCGAATTGGCGTAGGGGTATCATTGCCTTTAGCACGGTCTGCCAATTGACGAACCAAATAGTTGGGTATCAGACCAGTTCGCTTGATAGGGGATCCGGTCACTGGCGAGGTGAAATGGTTTACGAGCCATTTTTCTATGGCTGACCTTTCGTAGGTGTACCCATCACCTTCGAGTATAACGGGGTCGATATACGTTTCGTGTGTAATGGGACAAGATATATCATCTTGCGAGAACATGGCAATGCAAAAGATGTGTGTGCGTAGTAGACTGATGTCAATTAATTGAAAAAGGCTCATCATAATTTCGGGTTTTTCGAAACCCCTCCCTAGACTCAGCAATCTTCAACTATTTTCCATCTATCAGTACCCACTTCGATGTCTATAGTTCCCCTGTTGTCTGTTTCGTTTAGGATACGACTGATTCTTCTATCAATGACAATTTGTTTAACCGAGGTCTCTGTTGAACAAAATGGACACATCCATTTGCAGTCATGTTCAGCCATATTCAAGAAACTATGTAAATCGAATACTGATTGGCACTTACAGGAATTTGATCGCGCAGGTATCACGATCGGCAATAGGGATATGGGACACTTCAGGCTAACTCGTACATACTTGTCGACGATGATTTCTTCATCATGGAAATTCGCAAACATGTCCAATGATGACTGATTTGCAAGTATTCGTTCGATCAGTTGCTCTGGTGTCCTCTTTTTGCAAATCCTCACATAAAACAAAAATCTTCTGTTGGTTTCGTTCTCGCATTCAAAGTAAACTATGTTATTGCCAACATGTATATGATGTGTTATCGTGATTGGTTTATCCCGTGAATTCTTTCCCATGGGTTTCGCTGGAAGTCTGTCGATGATCGGAACTGCTACATCGTTTACTTCACAAATTGACTCGTATGGCCAATGTAACCTATTCTGAATCGTGTCGTTACACAATATACAACCAAACTGCACGGACCAATTACGTTTTCGAATATTTTCCATCAGCTTTTCAGATATATTGAACTTGAATTCTATTTCGGCGGCATCAACGACAGTCACATACTCTTTCGTGAGAAGCTGTATACCGCCCGGGTCCCGGTGAAATGGGTCAGAGCGGAGAATTTTAAGTGCGTCTTCGTCATCGTAGTCTTCCTCTTCCATGTCGACGAAAGTTTCCTGGGGAGAGATACGCGGCTTCTGAATAATTGGTGCCTCTGCAGCGATGCGCTTTTGCTTGCGTCTTTTCAAACGGGTAGCTTTCTTCACCGCATCTTCGCACGCGCGAGAAATGTCCTTCAGCGAACTTGAGCGCAAATTTACGCATTTCGATGAACGCGTCGATCGCTTTGAATCATATCGTGTGTTGTGAGGTTTAGCATCGTGATGGCGCATGCCCGCCTGTGGCTTGATGCGCGCGTGATAAGTGGCGACCAAGCATCCGCGATTCGATGAAATTCAGAAAAAAATAGATTTTGAATAGAATCGATCGCTATTCCTGGCATTCAAGTCAGCCCCAGTTCAATTGATTCTAGCTTTACATCCAGATGTTTTGCCCATGAAACTAGATACCTCTTAAACTTGCTCATCGATAACCCAATCTTTTTCCCTTCTGCTAATAGTCGCAAACCTTGCTTCTTCAATTTCTCTAGACCATCGCGGGAAATCCTTTCAAGCGTATCATGCATATGCTCGTTCCGAAACCGGTTTACGGTTTTGCACCAGTATTCATTCCAATCGATCGATTCGGGAATATGAACTTGTAGGATTGGGAAAATATCGGTCTTGGCCATTTCGAAGAGTTCAGTTCTTAATTGGTTGTCATTCATGGCTTCATGAACATAGACGTGACCGCATTCTAAACCTGAGTAAGCAATACATGAGTGCGGGACATTGAGCAAGAATAATTTCATGAACTCATACGGCTCAATATTTTCAGTCATCGTGCTTCCAACCGATTCCCATCGAGGCCTGAGACCATCAACAAAATTTTCCTCAATGACCCAACTTTTATATGACTCACAGAAGACGGGACTTTGATCAATGATACTGAATTTTTTTTCAAGTTCAATGATGTCATATCGACTTAAATACGGGGTTATTCTATCAACCATGGTACTAGGATATTTAACTTCGTGTTCAATCCAATTTACGAAATCAGGTTTTAGGTTCAACTCAATTGAGCAATCTAAGCACTTACGTTTGCAAACTTCTCCATTCTTCATCAAGTTGTCACAGCTCATAATTGTGAATGGTCGGATGCCGATAGAGTATCTTCTGGCCAAACCTGCTAAAATCAGACCGAAAGCTGTAACGTTGCCGATGTGGTCCAACGGGGAGTCATTTAAACAGCTTTGTATTAATTCGGCATCGAATTTATTTAATTCCTGAGAATAACCTACTTCTGTTATTGTCAAACTAACAATTTTAATCCTCTCATCGCACAGCAAACTTATACACGAGAGCAGATCATCGCAACTAATAAGGATATTTCGAAGAGTGCTGACTTCCTCGATTTTGTTGACTCCATCTGAATCAACGCTGATGATATGATATTTGTATTTATTTCTTTCCAAATTGCGTTTCAAATCTCGATCACCGTCAAGCACGGAAATGGCGCTATAACACCAATTTTTGTTTTGATCGAAATTAGAAGCAAGAAGATCGTTTAAATACGACTCTTGATGACTACGATGGAAATTACCGGCACCGATGTGCACGATTCCGCTTGAAACATCTTCTTCTGGTTCTTCTTCTTCTTCTTCTTCAATAGTTTTACGCTTAATTACATCGATTGAATGTCTTTTCTTGGTTGCTTTTGTATTACTTACCAATTTTGAGCATGAATTAAACCTTTTCATTGATTAATACCTTTGAACTATATTGATATTGATATTAAAAAACATTTTTTTAATCCCATAGCAGCTAGGCTGCCAAACTTCTTGTGCTTCTTTTTCAAATGATGTGCACATTTGAAAAGCATTTAAACATTTACCGGTTATTATCGATATATCATGGAAACCCTTTCAAAATCTGATCTTAACAATTATATACGAAAACTCGATGAACAATACCATGAAATGGGAATCTCAACTGTATCAGACACTGAATATGATAATATAAGGGATCTTTATGAAGAAAAATTTGGCACTTTAGACCAAGTTGGCCACCCTGTTTCATCTTCTTCTGCTGTCAAATTGCCATATTTCATGGGGTCCATGAACAAGAAAAAAGAAGCCGATTCTATTTTGAAATGGTCAACAAAATATTCGGGACCATATATTATATCAGATAAACTTGACGGAGTATCTGCAATGTTCATAGGCAACAAATTATTCACAAGGGGCAATGGCCGCGTAGGTCGCGATGTTTCTCATCTTATTAAGCATTTGAAACTTCCTAAATTAAAAGATAGTAACATATGCGTCAGAGGCGAATTGGTTATTTCAAAACTAAATTTCAACAAACTTGTCGATGATGAAGTACTTTCCCACAGGGCCGTTCCTCGAAACACTGTTGCAGGCTGCGTAAATGCGATAAAACCAAATATCGACATTGTCAAAAACATCCATTTTGTCGCATTTGAACTTATTCAGCCAAGAATAATTCATGATAAACAGTACGACACATTGAAACAACTTGAATTCAAGCACATCGTCAATCAAATACAAACTGATAACATTTCATACACGGACCTATCTGAAATTCTGAACGAGAGGAAAAAATTTTCTGCATACGACATCGATGGTATTGTTGTTCAAGATTGCTCAAAAATTCATGATATTCCGATCGACTCGAACCCGCCAAGTGCATTTGCATTCAAGATGCTATCAAATCAAATTAAAGCTTCCGTCAAAAAAATTCAGTGGAACATATCTAAAGATTCGCTCGCAAAACCGACGGTACTTCTTGATCCAGTCATGCTTGACGGTATCAAGATTTCCAAAGCTACCGGCTTCAATGCAAAATTTATTCAGGACAACAAAATTGGGGAAGGATCTGTAGTCAATATTACCCGATCGGGCGACGTTATCCCACATATTATAAATGTGGTCTCTAGCACAAAACCTGATATGCCAAATTTCAAATATACATGGACTCCAAGTAAAGTCGACATATTAGTCACGGATGAGTCAGACGAAGTACAAAGACGTATCCGTTTAAAAACTTTTCAGAATACAATATCTAAACTTGAAATTGACGGATTAAAAGAAGCCACGATATCTATTCTTTTCAGTGCAGGCATCCGTGATCTCAAATCTCTCTTCGAATTGAGTGAATCTTCAATGATTGAACTGAACCTCCCGGGTTTCAGGCAATTAAAAATTAATGCACTACTTAAATCAATTGAACGAACTAAACAGAATTTGGACTGTGTTAAGCTCATGTCAGCTAGCAATTGCTTCGGAAAGGGATTTTCAACGACAAAACTAAACACCATTCTCGATGAAATTGATAATGTGTTTGACAAGAGCATCACAGTTGAGGATATTTCTGAATTACAAGGTTTTGGTACTTTGACAGCAAGTCAATTTGTTGATAACATACCGAAATTTAAGAAATTTGTGGAAGATAATGATTTAATGTCGTTTTGCGTAAAAAAGGTTTCTCCAGAGAAAATACACGCAACTGGTTTGAAGCTCAGTGATTTGTCCTTTTGCTTCTCGGGAGGCTTGATTCCAGAGGCAATTGAGATAATTGATAAGTTTGGAGGTTCTGTCGTGAAGAATATGTCGTGTACACATTTGATCGTCACGGACAAAGCAAGAACAACATCAAAGCATAATTTAGCAATCAAAAAGAAAATTCCGATAATAGACCTTTATGACCTGAAAGCCATGGTAGAAAATTGAAAACTTCAAAATTAAATTAATTTTTGATTGAAATTGCGGTTTGTTTGAATTTTGTTTTAAAATATAAAAATGCCTACAGGTGTACTTCATTTGAAAGAAGTCGATACAGACCAAATTACACTGGATGGGGCACTTTCGGTTTCAGGTGTGTCCAAATTGGAAGGCGCAATCGTCGCCGATGGTACCCTGTCTGTAGGTGGCTCTGCAAAGTTTGGAGCAACCGAAACAACCAACATAAATGTAGAAGGGACTCTCTCCGTCTCTGGCCAGACCACAATCGGGGGCGACATCATACCAGACACAAACGATGCCTACGATATCGGGTCCCCTGAATTCAAAATCCGCGATATGTATGTGAGCGATAACTCGCTGTGGATTGGCGATACCACCAAAATTTCGAACGTTGGGGGGAGTCTCAAGTTCCGCAAACGTAAAACCGATGCGACTCCACAGGCGGTCGTGAATGCTGGTTTAACCGCAGGTTATGCCAGTGAAGTGGCGACGACAAATGCCGCGCTTTCTCATGCTGGAGTATCAGACCTCAGCCAAATGCGTCTCCATCATTGGCATAAATTCATGCTTTTATTTAACCCTCAAGCGAAACTAACTGATATCTTTCGAGATAATGATGATGACTACGAAGAGACAAGTGCTTCAGACGTTTGGAAAGAAATCAACGAAACCAAGATTTATACCGACACGAACGTTGGGATCGGTACGTCTGATCCAGACGAAGCGCTCCACGTCAGAGGCGCCATAAAGGTAGAGGACGGGTTCTCGCTGGCAAGAAACGATGGTGACAATCCGAGTCTGATCATCGACACCACAAATTTCGGTTTGGATGAGACGGTTAATGACTTGACAGGGAACGAATTCCACAAGTACACCAAACTGTATAGGGTCTACGGTACAAATTCCCAAGGCGTAGGTAAGAATTGGTATTGGGGTTACGCGCAAGATGATTATACAAAATTTTCGTTATCATTTGACGGTGCTGGGGGAAATGACCCCGACATTGCTTTCGTATTTACGACAGCGTCGGAGCTGCACTGTAACAAAGTGTTCGCTTCCTTGGGCGGAAACGCCGATACGGCGACTCAACTTGCCACTCCTCGTAAAATCAACGGCGTGGATTTCGACGGTTCTGCAGATATAAATATTGCAGCTGGTGTTGATGGAATCACGAGTTTGAATGGAAAAATCGGTGTCGGTACAACAAATCCAGAAGTACCCTTAAACGTTGTCGGTAATAACGCGTTATCTGGAACTCCAAACAATGCAATTGCGTCATTTAGAGCCACTACTGCGAATCCTGGCATCAACGACGCGGGTGTGGTCATTGGGTCAATAAATGGAAACTCACCGTACATAGCCGATGTTAGTACCTCCTCAGTGGGTTTGTCTTTTTATACACAGAATGCTCAACGTATGCATATTAGCTCAGCTGGCGACGTCGTAATCGGGGGAGATTCTACGGATTATGACACCCGTTTCCAGGTTCACGGTGGATCTTCGAAGTTTGAAAGCGGCCCTTATTCACGTTCGCAGGGAAAACGTTACAATTATAACTTTGCCACCCAAGGAAATAACAATCATACGTTAACAATCCCGATGACCGGTTCAAGTTACCGGGGTATGATGAAACTGAAAATAAACGTAATTCAGGTTGCTGCGAATGGTTCCGCGGCGAACATGGCAGAAATCGAAGGATATATAAGCGCATACGGTGGAACACACAAAATAAATGCCACAAAGGGGGTGAGGCACCAACTCTTAAATGCAGAACATAGATGTGCAAATGGAACAACATCGTCGGGTGATTTGAAAATATTTTATAGACCCAGTGCAGGGTATTTACAGGACGTAAATGTAAACCTTGATATAGAGTTACAATTGGGCGCATCGTTTGCGCATGCAGGTGCACTTTCACACGAATACGCTAGTACAAACTATGCAATAGGCCCCCATGATTTCAACACAACACTCTATCATCTCGACGGTTACAAAGCAATCGAAAGAAACATCAACATGACAGCAAATACTTGGGTAGGGGTTACAAATTCCAGCAATGATCTTACCTCTGGAACCTATATAATGAGTGTGTATATAAATACAGCTGGGTATGGTGGGGTGCTTTACGAGGAGACGTATTCTGGGATGCTCACTTGGTTCAGTGGTGGTACAAACAGTTACAATGTCTCTAACATAGATCTGCATAACGCAGGTCACGCCGACAATAATGAAGTCATCGAGATGCGTACTATGCGACATGGACACGCTGATGGAGTAGGTTTGCAGTTGCAAATCAAGAGCAATTATAGTTGGAATAGAAATTTGACGTTTAGTTTCCGACGAATGATATAAAAGAAAAATACGAACAATCCAAAAACCCAACCCTTACCATAATTGATCTCAATTCATCGATCCATCCAATATTTTTTAATCAAGTAAATGATTGTAACATTAATGATCATTCGGATAGTGACACCGGCGGATGCCATGGCGAGGGCGATAGCGGGATTTTTCCCCTTGTACGGGACTCCCCAGTTACTTGGGACCAATCCGCCCAGAGTCCCTATGTCACATGAAGGGAATGTTGCGAGGGAGGAGTATTCTGCAGGTTTTTGGATTGTAATGATTTGTGACGTTGTATGAGAGTTTGGGGTGTATTGGACATATTTGGGACTATTCACGTGTCGGAACGCGGTGGAAGCCCCAGCTGAAGCGAGGATAAATCCGAATACGAGATTAAATCCGGGCGGATATTTATGGGGACCATTCATGCCGGGGGTCGGTGTAGAATTATGGCGAATGTGTCGGCGCGAGGCTACGGCGACAATATTTCGGCGTTGTATTTTGCTGATGTTGATTTTATGTTTGACGGAGTGACATTTGAAATGGTGTAGAGGGACCATGATAGACAATCTTTTGACGTGTCATTTTTTTAAATTCTTTTGTCTTTAGGGTTTCAGATTCTTTGAGTTCTGAAGCCATACATTCCGTCGTGAACGATTTCTGGAACAACGTTGAACGAGATTGACAGTCGATCATCGGCTTTATTTGCTCTATAGTAGTGATTTAAATGAGATTCCCACAGTAATAATGTGCCTTCTCTTTTGGGCATTTCGATTTCGTCAATTTGCTTGCGTCGCGGGAGAGTCAAAATGGCGGAATTAACGTTGAAAGGAGTTGGTGTGAGGGGATTAACGAAGCGAATCGGCGCGTGACCTTGCTGAAGGTTCACGAAATAAGTCCCAGATACTAAAGAGTTAGCGTGATTGTGTATATCTTGGAATCCATCCGTATCGCATTTGTTAAGCCAGCAACCAGTAATGATGATGTTTCCCTCACATTCGAAGCCGAGCGTGTTTTTAATGTAATTCAAGGAGCATTTTTTAATCCATATACCGAATTCGTGGAATTCTTCGAGGTCGAGAAGAGAATTTGGTCCTTGGTGGTAGTGGGTGAGGGTTGATTGTACCTGTTGAAAGGGATTTAATGCTGGTCCGGCGACAATTTTAGTATTATTTGTACCTGATTTTGGATCTTTACATATTTGGAAACATTTATCTTTAACGACAGACTTGATATGATCATTTGAAACGTAGGACCCGATTTTAATAGGGAAGATTTCATACGTGGTATTCTTAGACATATTTACTTTCTGTTCATATTTTAAAACTGTCGCAACGTCACACACCCGAGTCGGTCGTTTCATCACCTGCATAACCACCGCCTCCCGACCCGACGATGCGAAGTTTACAGTTTCTCTAGGATGTCACCTGGTGCCCTAACCTTTTCGAGGTACATGTGTGTCTTTTGCGTCGGTATCTTTCTCATGGGTGGTCTTTTCAGCAGCATCTCTGGAGGAGCTCCGGGAGGAGTGTTGATATGAAGGTGCCGGCATGCGCGGAGGAGGAGGAGGCATTTTCACAGTGTTGGAAATATTCGACAGCGGTTTTCTATTCATTGCGATGCGTTGTGCGGGTTGTGCCGCGTGTATCAAGTTATGTGCGTCGTGCGCGTCGTGACGTCGTGTGCGTTGCGTAACGTACAGTCGTTTTCAACGGACACGAATCGAAAATCACCGAATTATAACGGAAATTTGCACGAAATCGTGAAGATGTGATCAGCATGCGGTGCTACGCACCTTGCGTCTGCGACGCTGCGATTGAAAGTTAATTTTAACGAGTTTAATTGTAAATTTAAGATTTTAGTGAGTTTCAAAATCAAAATCTATTTTTTCTGTATTTCATCGAATCGCGGATGCCTGGTTGTCACTATCTCACGCGCGTCGCGCTTCAAGCCGAGCACCGCGGGATGGTGAAACGCGAGCACCCCGAGATCGACCTCACCGCGGACGAAGATG
>Ga0181413_1000512_pt1 | contig 11861 bp, 9 predicted proteins | sample 36SPOviralmetaG_FD_130111 | JGI IMG/M metagenome (GOLD analysis project Ga0181413, IMG submission 130111) | Marine viral communities from the oligotrophic San Pedro Time Series (SPOT) site, San Pedro Channel, CA, USA - 36 SPOT_SRF_2012-09-28 | ecosystem: Environmental > Aquatic > Marine > Strait... | reverse complement strand
GCACTGGTTGTAGGATGGCCTCCGCTAGGTGAATTAGATTGTTAATCTCCGCGGTCCCCGGTTCATTGTTAATGTTTTTACGCACCGCTGTTTGAGATTTAACTAGCTCTGCTAGTGTAAAATTATTTGATAGGTTCATTATACCATTCCTAACAATGTTTCAATAACAATTAAACCAACGGCCCCCACCGTAGTCAAAACAACCCAATAGATTTTATCTATCTTACCGCCCAATTTCTCTACGTCTTTGTGCACGTGTTGTACGTCATCCTTTAAATTATTTAAATCTCTTTTCACCCCGGTTATATGTCCTTGTATTGAAATTATGTGTTCGCGTTCTGTTTCTGGTTCCATTTCCATAATTAACTCCCAAATATTGTGTCAGTAGAGCCAAACACTTGTTGCCCCCGCGCTGCTGTTTGATTTAAATTAGTTCCTATTGTAGGTGATGTCAAACCTAAATCCTGTAATGGTTGCGTTGGAAGTCCTGAGAATGGCTCAGACACCCTAGTTCCTAAAGATGTTCTAAACGGATTTTCTATTAATGGTAAGTCTCCAACTAGGCTGACTCTGTTAAATCTTCTTACTAAATTTTTTATAAACTCACGAGCTCTCCTGTAATTATCTGGCTCACCTATAGCTCTAGCATTATCTCTGAACGCCTGTTCAATATTTTCTGATGGTACAAATGGTTTAAATTGTGCTGATCTTATAGCTCGTAGTTGTGTGTCAGACACACGGTCTGCAAATGTTTTGTTTAATTTTTCAGTGCTAGCTCCTAGTGTTCTTGCTGCATAGTAATCATCAAACATTCTTTTTTGTACTCTGTGCATAGCTTGGTTTGCTACCAGGTATTGATCTACAATTTGTTCTGCGCTAACTGGTCCACCTTTTAACAATGGTCCTGTAAACTCACGACGTGCATCATTTAATCCTGTTCTAAAATCTGCAATCTTAAATTTCATAGCTGCAACAGGATCAACTTGCACTGCTCTAAAACCAGCAATACCTAATGCCTCATCTAAAAACTCGTACGTTCTACCATACTCATCAACTTCTTCTGTTACCGCTTGCTTCATTCTAATAACCGCGGGCAACGATCCAGGCACAACTGTTGCACCTAAATGTTTTATTGACTCCATAAACTTGTCACCCATTGGTGTTTCATCTGTCCATAGTCTACGACCAGATTGTGTTCTACCATTTCTACCTAAGATAGGTGAGATGTCTGCAATAGCTGATGTCCAAATAGACTCACTAACAAACGGTGATGCAGTTTCTTTTGTTGCATCAATCATAGACGTAAGTAATTCTTTTTTAATATCGTCTTCTGCAATACCTTTTTGCAAACCATTAAACATTGTTGTCCACGGTCTAATCATTGCGTCGTATGCGTTAGCATGAGAGAAGTCTATATATTTTAAATCTCCGTCATCACCACGCACCGGTACAAGTGTAGAGTTCTTAGACCACTCAGGTACGAAACGTCTAAGTGCTTGCATCTCATCTTCTGTTACATTGTATATTGCTTTCATACCCTCTACCGTTGCATATGGTACACCTACAACAGTTGTACCAAAACCAAGAGCTCGTTTCATAGCTATTGATCTAAACGGATATACTGTACGTCCATCATCAAGCGTGTGTGGTGTATTAAATTCTTTCATAATACGACCCATAATATTAAAACTAGTTCTGTATATTTCTGCAGGGAACGATACGAAGTTACCAAACGGTAACTGTCTTAAACTTTTAACAAAGCTACTAACCATGTCATAGTTAGGTATATTGTTACGAACAATCTCAGCAGCTTCATTGTCTAATAAATCATCTGTGTATTTCATACTGTATTTGTCGTACACTTTTTTAAGACGCCCACGCTCCATGGCAAACGATGATATTTTCCAGAAGTCATCTTCTGCTGTGTACATATCTTCTGTCCATTTTTTAACCTTAGACAGTTTACGCATTTGATCTTTTAATTGTTGTGTTCCAGTAAAAGACTCACCAAAGTTTACATCGTTTAATAGTTTCTGTAAGTCTCCTAGCTTAACACCACTGTTCACAACACCTAGTCTTAATAAATCACGGTATCTGTCGTTTGCTTGACGTGTGCCAGGTATATTTGTTTGTAGCATACCAAACGCTTCTTTAAATGCTGTTCTACTGTCATCAATACTAACAGTTAGTCCTGGTATTAAACCATTTGCTGTAGCAAATGCACCTGCAGATATAAAGTTACGTGCGTGTGTGATAGGACTTAAAATTGTTTTTGCCATTTGTGATGTTGCTTTTGGATACAATACAAAGTTATCATACAGTTGTTTTAATGTGCCATTGTCTCTTGCCAACATACCAGCTTCTTCAATAGCTTCTGCTACGCCCTTCTCTGCATATAAATCATGCAACGGGTTTGTAATACCTGCTTCAATAGAACGACTACTTTCTATATCAATTTGTTTTACATTCTTGCCTAACTCATTCATTGCCTCTAGTTCTGTTTCTCTAAAAAAACCACGAAGTTCAGGTGGTAATATTTTACCTGCATTCTCAGGGTCTTCTTGAAAAGCTTTACGTGCCGCTGCAATAGATGCGTTTTCATTTTTTAATGTTTGAAAAAACTCATTACGTCTTGACACTAAAGATAATTTGTTTGTACCTGTTAAGATAGTTTGCATTGGGTCGCTTATTTTACCTAACACTTCATCAAACACAGGTTTAACAGAATCAGTTAGTGCATCTAACGGTACAGTTTTACTACCCACACCAACTTTTTCTATGTCAGCTATTGTAGAATTGTTAACAAAAAAATCAGGTACGTTAAAATAAACACCCGCTGTTTTATCTGCTCTAGTTGCAATTTCTGATGGTGCTCGTGCAGATTTTACAACATGATCTACAAAATACTCTGCTTCTTCTTTTGTAATTGGCGTGCCTTTATCATCCGCTGCTTGTCTAAATACTTTAACAGCTTTTTCTATAGCTTCTGTTGACGGCTTGTAATTAAACAAGGGTATTAATGATTTGTTTCTAAACACATCGTATGTTGCGCCAAGATAATTTTTAAATTTATCACCAAACAAAGTAGAAAATTCAGTAAAAGCAGCATCATCCATAGCACCACCAAGACGTGTAAACATGTGACCCCATCCACCACGTATGTCACCAAATGCATTTAGTACACCCTGTATGTCTTCAGCTTTACCACCTTTAGCCCTCATCATAGAAGTTATCTCTTCTACTTTTTTTGCATTCATTTCACCAAATCTAACTTGCTTTGTTGCATCGTCAAAATCTATACCACCTGATAACAATGTGTCGTTTAACTTCGCCATAAACTCACGACGACCTTTGTTGCCTTCTTTATTAAATATATTTTTTGCGTATGGAAATATGGCATCAATGTGTTTATCTAAACTACGTGACACCTGAGAGGCATAGTTAATATCCCCGGCCCGCGCTCCAATGTTCTTTCTTTGTAAATCAAAAAACTCTTGTGATGTCATACCACGTGGCCTGAACGCACCAAGAAACTTGTCGATTGCATCGTTGTTTGATTCTAATTCGTTACGTCTTCTAACTATTGACTTGATTGCGGAACCTGATCCACCGACAACACCCATTAATAGTGATGTGTCAGCACCGAACTTTAAACGATTGATAACTTCACGCGCTGCGCTGTTCTCATCATTTTCTAATAGTTGTGTTGGTCCACCAAATAAATCACCGATTGTACCAACGTGTTCTGGGTCACCTACAAAAACAGCATCAGCTACACCGGCGGCTCCTGCTGCACCAAGTGTTGCAAACAATCTACCTTTTGCATTTAGTGATGTTTTAAATTTTTCTTGTAGTCTAGGGTCTGTTAGTTTGAAATAGTTACCATTCTTTTTTGCTAGCAATGCTTTTGTTGTAAGCTCAGCACCTTTCTTAGCAGCAATACCACCAGGCACACCAAGGTTAACCATGATCTTAGTTAAGTTACCCATGAATGTTGCTTCTGCTTTTTCGTCTAAACCAGTTAGGTCATCAAAGTATCTTTCTACTTTTGCTGCGTTGCTCGTACCAAGACCTAAATCTAATAGTGCAGCACCTAGTGTGAATGCACCTTTTGGTATATCAATTAAACCTGAACCTACACCTGCAAGCATAGACTCTAATGTGCCAACTTTATTTTTAGTTAACGATTCTAGTGATCTTTTTCTTTTGTCTGACATTCCACCAACTGCAAGCTTGACACGTCCGCCTTCGTTCATACCTACGCGACCACCTTGCCCGTATATTGCTTTGTCTCCATACATTTCTTTAACAGTAAACTCGATAGCATCTTTTAGTTCCATACCATAGTTTTCCATGTTATCTTGTATCATCTCATCAAAAGTCATACCACCTTCGTCCATGCCAACTCGACCACCTTTGTTATATGGTCGGTAAGTTTTAGTTCCAATATTATAATCAAAACCAGGAAGTTCTGAAAAATCTGTAGACTTTGTTTGTTTTACAAAATCATCAAACATTCCTTGTTTTTTCATAGCTGCAACCATGTCTTCGTAACTATAACTACCTTCTGAGTTTTTTAAAACTTCAGCGTATTTTGGATTACGTAAAAAACCTCTCATGTCATGTAAATATTTTGCAGAACTATTTTCTAAAACATTTACAGAATCACTCATTTTCGCTGCAATATCATCAACTTCGCTTTTTTTTAAACTTTTAACTCCAATTGGACCAAGGCCTGTTCTTGCACTTAAACTACCTCTAGGTGGAGACCCTGCCATTAATTCTAAAGGTTCAAATGTTCTAGGGTCTATTTGAACACCTCTTACTTGTCCATTACTAGCAACTCTAATAATATCAAGATCATCGTTTAAATTGTGTATTAATTTTCTAGCTGATTCAATTTCTGCATCACTAACACCAGGTTTAAAACCTTTACCAAACATTACTTTACCATCTTTAGTGTAATGTTTCAAAATACCTTTTAAAGTATCTTTTTGTAATCTAGCTATATCATCTCTTACTTTTTCAGCAGGTCTTACCATTTTTCTATTTAAAAATTGAGGTTGAAAAATAAAATCATCTAAATTTTTTTCAATGTTTAAATCATCTAATTTTCCTTTAACATTAGCATGGCCTAAATCTAACGCTGAATTTTTTTTCCCATATTTTATAAGATCTAAATTATGAGCAGACAAACCAGATCCCTCAACGCCTTTATCTAAATAATCCTTAACATTTTTTATTCTTCTATTACCTGATACAGAAACAGCCCTACCCATGTTTTCTTTTAATTGTTTTTGAGTAAGATAGTTATATTTTTTAGAATTATTTTTAATAAGGTCTTGTTTAGCTGCTGTCATTATATCTTCATAAAAAGGTGCCGCCGTTTTAGGCACACCAAACCTGTACTTACCTCTATCTTGTCCTATTGTATATCCATATTTTTCAGCTAAGTTACCAGTTTGTAATTCAATTGGTTCTTTGCCTGCTGGATAATTAAATTGTTTGTCAACATCTTTATAAAATTGTTTTTTTATTTTATTATTTTTAAAAAGTAAACCTCCACCATAAAACAATACCTTTTTACCATCTTTTTGTGAAAATTCTTTTTTAGCTGATTCAAGTAGTCGAAGATTTTTTAAATACCTTTTTCTTAAATTGTCCACTTTGCTAGCATTAACGGCTGAAAACCTTGCAGCAGGGGGAAGATTAAGAATAGTTCTTCTATAATCAAGGGTTCTTCGTGTTAAACCCATAATGTTTTTTTCCCCAATTGCTTTTATTTCTTTTTTTCCAGCAGGAGAATCTCTATATTTTATTAATTCTTTTTTACTTTTTTCTACAGCTTTAATTAATGGTTTTAATAACATAGCGCCCCCTAACTCGCGGCGTATTCTTTTGCCGCCTGCGGATCGTTAGTGTACTCGACACCACCCTCACTGTTTACTGCTACAAGCAACGTGCCTTGAGGGTTCAATCCTTTAGGGTCTGCGTACACACCTGCTCTGCTTAATAATTTATCAACATCTATTTCAGTGCCGTCGTCAACCGTAGGTACTAACTGTCTAACACCAGCACGCTGTGCTAGTTTATATAACTCAGTTTGTTGTGCTGTATCAATATCACCTGCTCCCAGTAACTCATTTGCTAATGCTCTATCTTCTGCAGCTATTTGCATGTTTTCACTAAGAACTAAATTTGCTGCTGCTGCTCTATTCGCACGCTCTTCTGCTGTCTCTCCTCTTCTTGCTGCAGATAATGGTTCGTTGAATGCTCTAGCTGCTGCGCCATAACCTTCACCTTCCATCAACGATGAACCACCAGCAACTAATGCGTCACCTAATCCTTCAGCTGCAAAGAATTTACCTAACATTGTATCAGGCTCTTCTTCTTCACCTGACAAATACGACGCGTATTTTTGTATACGTTCTTCCATCGCGTCTTTTTGAGCTTGGTCCGCTGCCTCCATAAATGCGTTTGGATCAACACCAATATTTTCTCCAGAGCCTTCGGGCATTTCAGGTTCAGCAGGAGGGCCCTCAGATATTCCTGTGTATTTTCTAATTAATTCAATAGGAGTCCTAATTCCATAGTCAGGATCTTCTTGTGTTGATTCATACAACGTATCAGCCAAAGTACCTACACCTTCAAAAATAGCACCTGGTCCACTAAGCGTTGGTAAAAACTCTGCCACACCTCTTGCTCTATCAAATCCTTTTGCAAAATCAGATGCTGTTTTTCTTTCTTCTGCACTCATTCTATCAAACGGAAGTGATGCTAAACCTAATGGTAAAGAGCCGTACCCAACCACGTTTGCACCTCTTAGTAATTGACTACCTCTACCTTGTGTTCCAAATATGCCTGATTTACCAAATAATCTTAATTTTTCAGCATCGGTAAGCCCTTTGCCTTTTGTACGTTTTAAAATTTCATCTGCTGATTTACGTCCACCAGTTACATAGTTCTTTATTTTTGATCCTTGTTTTAATATTTGTTTTAATATTTCACCACCAGCACCATAACCAACACGTCCACCTTGATTGTAAGATAGTCCAGATGTAATACCTACGCCGTGCGTGTTGACATCGCCACCCATCTTAAACATTTTTCTTCTTAGTGCTACGTGGCCACCGTCTTGATAAGGTAAGTGTTGTTTTAAAAATTTCATACTGTCTACTTGACCACCCATGTTCATGCCTGGCATCATTTGTTGTTGCATCATTTGCATATATTTTTGTTGTTCGTCTTGTTGATTTTGATATGCCATTTGATTAGCAAGATTATTTTCTTTCATAACTTTATTATCTTCCGCATCAGCTTGCATCATACCAATAAGACTAGTTTCTGGTAATTTAACTTTACCTGATGCTAGTGCCGCTGCCGGACTAAACGATGCAAACTTATCTAAACTTCCTGATTTTGATGATCCCATTATGCTCCTGGTTGCCCCCATCCAAATATACCACCTAGGTTTTGTAAAATACCTGTACCTGCTCCAATCGCTCCTATTGTTGATTGCATGCCTGTTGGTCCTGGTGCTGTTGTTGATCCGATTGTTGTACCTCCTGGGTATCCACCCATCAGTGCTGCAAGCTGTGATCCTACAAATCCCATTTGTTCGTATGGTGCATACTGCGCAAGTTTATTTCTTTGTGCAATCGCATCTAATCCAGCTTGTTGATATTTCTGTTGTTGGTCACCGAAGCTACTTAAGATACCAAACTGTTGAGCTTGGAACTGTGGTATAGCCTGTGCCATTGACATGTTTGCTTGTAATGCTTGTTGGTATGGTGACATTTGTGATTGTGCTAATTGTTGTTGTCCTTGAGCTTGTTGCATCAAGTTACCAATATCAGCTTGTGCTATTCCTAATGCTTGTTGTCCTAGTCCTGATTGTAATCCAGCAGCAGTTCCATACATTTGTTGATTCTGTGCTGCTTGTTGCATAGCTTGAGAACCCATACCCATTTGTTGTTGGTAAGCTTGATTAGCTAATTGATTTGCTTGTCCAAAACCTTGTTGTCTTAATCCAGCTAATGTTCCTGCCATGCCTCGTGCGCCCTGACCTGCAAGTTCTGCTTGTGCTACCGCTGCACGACTACCACCAAATGCTGATCCTGCACTTGATCCAAATTGTGCTTGTTGTTGACCAAGTTGTTGTTGGTAATCAGCCATTGTAGCATCGATAACTTCTTGCTGGTATGGTGACATAAATTGTTTGTAAGCTCCAGCTCCAGTAAATCCTTGAGCTGCTTGCAAGTATGGATCACCTGCGCCTTGGCCAGCAGCTGCTGCAGCTTGTGCAGCGTCTGCTGCAGTGCTAGCCTTAGTCATAAATGGTGAAGCCGCTTTACTTGCGTATAATCCTTGCGTCAATGCTTGTGATTGATTCATTGCATTTTGTGCTTGATTAAGTGCGCCTGCTCCAGCACCTTGAATTTGTCCTGCAGCTTGTCCAGCTGCATCTAAGAATGGTTGATAAGCCCCGATCCCCGATCCGGTGACCTGGCCTGTCGCTGGGTCATAATTATATCCTTGACCCTTTAAAGCAGATACGATCGCTGCTTGTTGTAATTGATTTTGTCCTGCAACTTTTGGTGCAAAAGAATCTGTGTCAATGTTACCTGACAACATCCCCATAAGTTGTGGCATGTATAAAGCTAGACCAGCTTCAATTGATGGTGATGATAACTGTTGTTGGGTTTGTGTGCCTTGTTGCTGTTGTGGTTGTTTACTAGATCCCATTATACTTTAGACTCCAAATTGTGCATTAAATCGTACATTGCTTGTGCACCTTTGTTTACGCTACCGCCACCTGCTGCTTTAACTGCATCAGAAGTCATTACAAATTCATTCTTTGCTAGCATTGCTGGCACATCATCATGTTTTTCTTGTGCACCCATAGGTATAAAACCGCCACCGCGACCATCTATTTGCATACCTTGTGGAATATTATTTGTTTGTGGAACGCTGCCACCGTACGCAAATGAATCCATTTCTTCAGCACCATAAATTTCTGTTAAGTCATCAAAACCTGGATAGTTTGATGCATCAAAACCTAGCATATCATATACTTTTTTTCTAAGTTTGTTTGGTCGTCTTGGAAAAGAATAACCGTCATCATCAATTTCAGCGCCACGAATTAAATTACCAATTGCTTCCATAGCCATACTACCAATACCCATTTCTCTAGGGTCTCTTGGAACTTGGTTTCCATCTGCATCCATTTCAGGATCTACAAATAGACCGTTGTTTGCGTGTATACGACCACCATCAGCAGCATATCTAGTCAGTCCAGAATAATTTAATCCTGGGTACATCATTCTTCTTTTTCTTTCAGGTGCTTTATCAGCTATCTGATACTTACCACCATACTGTGATAGTAATGGCGCCATGTAAGTGTTTAATTCTTCGTCTGTATATGCACCGCCCATTTGTTTATTCATCAAACGTCCCATGTCATAGACAGCTTGTGGATCAGTATTTAAATTCTTTTGTGCTTCTGTTTTATCTTTGCCCATCATCAAACCAAGTAGTCCTGCTCCGGTTCCATAAGTAGCTAGACCTTTTTTAGTAAGAGGGTTTTTTAAACCATACATTATACCTTTACCTAAAGTGCCCTTACCTAGCGCAAGTTTACCACCTGCTCCAAGTAAACCTTTAGTTGCGGCGGCGGCTCCTCCACCCATTGCTTGCGCCATCATACCAGAACCCATTAAACTACCAGGAGCTGCTGCTGCAGATGCTCCTTTAGCTGCTGTTCCTAATAATTTTGCTTTACCTGCTCCAGCGATACCACCTAGCCCACCAGTCGCTGCCATCAAAGCGATAGGCAGAAGTATTTCTGGCTTAGCTATTTTCTTTACTGCTTTTTTTAATGAACCCATTACAGATGATACTCTCTAGTTGTAAGCTTGACGTGACTACGTATTAAACCGTTAGGTGCTAACCTCAACCATTGGACTGGTTTACCAATGCCTAATAGATGTGTGAAGAAAGTTCTGTAGTATAGCATAGCCTCGTTATGTTTCCTTTTAAAGATAGAATCAATGACCCATAGATTTTCTCCACTTTGCCAATCATTGAAACCAATCTCTCTAGTTTCTAAAAATCTTTGCTCGGCTTCTTTACTCAAGAATGCCCAGTTTCTATAACCATATACTCCGTCTTCGTCTTTGTGGACTTTACATTGTCCTAACATTAATGATGGGTATATGTGGTAAAATATTTCTTTGACTTTATTGTTCTGCCATATCGGATAGTCATCTTTGTACAAATCGATAACGTCTAGTATGTCATTTATGTCATCCATATTTTACGCAAGGTGGTTAAACTTGTTAGCCTAGTCTCCTGACTCAGCTCCTATTGGCGGCATTTCTAAAACACGTACCGTTATGTCTTTGACAAGGACCTCGGACCAAGGGCTATTGCAGCCCGAACAGTTACCGATTGCTTGTTCCTCTGAATCTACCTCATTCTCGCAATTTTTGCAATAAATTCTCTGATAAACTTCAGGTTGTATTACAGGTATTTCTTGACCATTTACAGTTGTATATGATAGAGGCTTACCCTCTTTAATCAACTTCATTATGTAATCTCTAATACTGATAATAGTACATGTAGTCTGTTAGCTGTTGCTGCTGTAGCTTTTATTATGTCGCCTTCGTTAGCTACTAACGGCACAGTCAATACTTCTATAGCTATGTTAGCTGCAACTGCTTTTACTGTTTCAACAGCAAATACAGCAGAACCTCTAGTCACGGTCAACGTTACAGTATCATCGCTCCCCGAGTCGTTGGCCACGCGTATTGATTTTATAATAGCTGTAGTTGACTCTGTAGCAGGCACAGTTGTGTCGTCTGTTGTTGGCACAGTGTATATTGTGGTTGCGTCTGTTGTTGTTAGGTCAACAGGTTTTAATAAAAATGTATCAGCCAATGTACCAACTCCTTGCTAGTGTTTCGTCTTTTGTTTGTTGTTCATAACTAAAATTTAATTGTGTTACAATTTGTTCTAGCTCACGAATTAATGTGTCAAACTGTGATCGCTCGTATTCTGTTGTTGCTTGTGGTAGTCTACCTACTATTATCTTAGCCATTATCGACCTCCATCTGGTTTTACATCTAATCGCAATGTACCAAATCTCCATTTATCATTAACAGCACTACTAGATATCACCATATTTGCTTGTCGACCACGACCACGTGTGTCAATTTTTGTAGTCGTAGGGGTTACAGTAGAAGCGTTAATTCTAACATTAGAATAGTTGGTAACTTTTCTATTACTAGCATGACCAACAGCTGACGTTCCATTTGTGCCTCTAGTTATAGTGCCACCTAGTTCATTTGTTGTTTTGTTATTGTCTGTATATGTAATTAATTCTGTACCAATCAATACTGTACCTGATGTTGGAAATTCATTTGAGTCTTTTAATTCTATGACAGAACCTGTTGGTGAAGTAGAAGCTAATGTTGCCGACAACGCTGTTGTAGTTGTAGTTTGTGAGTAGTCTTTAAAACTTAACAATACATCTGCACTGCCTTTTTGTTCTTTAAAGTCAGGTATAAATCTACTAATAGACAACATGTCTTCTCCGTCTTGTATATCAAAATCACCTGATTGTAAGAAACATTCAATAGGGTTAACGTCATCATTGTTGCCATCTTCATGAGAATAAATAAGAGACGCACCATCTGTTAAACCAAGAACAGTAGGCACTGTACCTAAAGATGTAGGCTCATACTCTGTAGCATAAGGAACTTGATACACACCTCTGTCTAACCATGTTGTACGAGCTAATGAATTTGTATACCAAAGGTTTTCTAAATAATTAAATGTAACACAACGATCAATAAAATTAG
>Ga0181413_1000510_pt1 | contig 11871 bp, 12 predicted proteins | sample 36SPOviralmetaG_FD_130111 | JGI IMG/M metagenome (GOLD analysis project Ga0181413, IMG submission 130111) | Marine viral communities from the oligotrophic San Pedro Time Series (SPOT) site, San Pedro Channel, CA, USA - 36 SPOT_SRF_2012-09-28 | ecosystem: Environmental > Aquatic > Marine > Strait... | reverse complement strand
AGTTTCAAAAGCACCTTCACCTTTCTCAAATATAGTCTTTAATCCTGATAGTTTATACCCTGTAATTTTACTTATTTCTTTTAGATCGTGTGGTTCATTTAATTTAAATCCATATTTTTTATTAAACTTCTGCTTATATGTAGACATATATATTATAGTCTTATTTTTTTAATACAATCAAGACAAATTAAAAATTGTTGTTTTTCTTTACACATTCGACATGGATAAAAAAAAATAGGATTCATATATATATATTTACATTTTTTTAAAATTACTAAAAGTAGTTGCATTTAATAAATTATTTATTACTACTTGTTGATTTTTAATTATGGCATCCATTTCTTTTATTTTACCCCATAATAATAAATTTATATCTGTTTTATTTACTGTGATTAAATCATTTACTACTAATTTATCTCCACTATAATCTACTTTATCATTAGGATAAATACTTTCTCCTTCTCCAACAGAACTAAATTGATTTGATAAATTATCTGTCTGTTCTTTTACATTCTGTGCTATAAATCCATATACATATTTATTAGGGTCAGCACCTTTATCAATAGCATATTGTTCTTCATATTGATATTTATAAATATCTATTTTATCAAAAGCATTACTTAATTCACTAGTATTTGCTAATGTTTCATTTTTTTTAACTCTATTATCACTAGGGGTAAAATTCGGTGTATGAATTAAATTAGTTCCGTTGTAAAAAATGAATGCTGTCCCAGCATTATTAAAATATAGTCTTGTAGTATTTGAGGTTGTCCCATTTTCAATCAACTCAATATAACCATTTTCGGTTCCAGCAGTATAACTAGTATTCTTTTTTATTGTTAATTTAACAAACTCATTTCTATGAAAAGTATTTGTTAATAATGTATTTTCAAATTTTAAAAAGCATTCTGTATTTGTAGCATTAATTAATTTACTATCTTGTTTTACTTTCATATTATTAAAATTAAAAGTAATATCATCTCCTATTTGTAAATAGTCATCACTATCTGCAGTATTCCTAAATTTCATATTAGTATCTAAATCAATAGTGCTTCCAGTTAGAACTAATCCAGTTTGAGATGATTGTAATGTAGAAGTAATTGCACTTGCTTGTATATTATAAAATTGAATTGCTAAATTAAATAGAGTATTACTGCTAAATGTTTTATTTGCTAATATATCTGTTGTCTGTCTTCCAACCAATACAGTATTATCTAATGTAGCAGGGAGAAAAACTGTTATATTAGCATCAACATCTTCTTCTTCTATTCTTAAATCAATATAATTAGTATTATCCTTATTATAAAATTGAACTGAACCACTAACAGTAGCAATTGAATTTTTTACTGCTAATCCTAAATTAAAAGTAGTTAAATCAGTAAAACTTTTATTTAATAAATCGTCTGTGCTAGTTCTACTTAATAAAAAATCATTTGCTCCTACTGCTGGTAATGTTAAATCTCTATTATTAGTTAAATTATCCTGACTTCTTATTGATAAAGCGTGACTGCCATCTATATCATACATATCAATTATTGCTGGTAATCCTGAACCACCATTTATTCTTAATGTTTCATTAACAACAGGTATTCCGTTAAAAGTTGTAGCATTTCCAAAGGTTTTATTTGTTAAAATATCTGTGCTAGTTCTACTTATTAAAAAATCATCTGCATCTACTGCAGGTAAAGTTAAATCTCTATCAGCAGTTAAATTATCTTGACTTCTTATTGATAAAGCGTGACTGCCATCTATATCATAGAAATTTATTATTGCTGGTAATCCTGAACCACCATTTATTCTTACAGTGGCATTAATAGAAGGCACAGAACTAAAAGTAATATTATCACTAAAAGTCATCGCACCAGTTAAAGTTGTATCTAAATTAAAAGTAGTTCCTGCTAATGATATATTTGTCCCCCCTGTATAAGTAGTATTAGTATCACTAGAATTAATAGTTATTGTTTCAGTTCCACTTATAGATACATTAGTTCCTGCTAATATATTTCTATTACTCAAAATATAAACACTTGTTATATTTGTATCAGATATTTTAGGGAGATAAGCATTATAATCGTGTGTAGTTGTTTCAGGACAATGTAAATCTATATTATTTTGTCCATTATCACTTGCCTCAAAAAAAGATACATGCCCACTATTAGAACTCGTTGTTGATTTTACTTGAACTGAATTATTAAATATACCTGTATTTCCAAATGTAAAATTATTAGCATTAAAAGTTATTCTATCTCCAGCGTCTGTCCCTCGTGTTATTGCTCTTCCAGTTGCTAAATTAATATCAGCAGAAGCACCCATACTTAATGTGTTATTAATTACATTACTTGAATAATTATTAGTTAATGTTCCATTACTAAATTGTAAATAATCACTTGAATTATTAGTGCTAATTATTTTTTTATCTGATTGTAAATATAAATCTTGTAGTTCAGTATTACCAACTACTATTAATTTTCTTGAATTAGTATTACTTGTAGTCCCTAATAAAAGATTATCAGTTGTATTATTAGGTCTTAAACTAGGACTAGAATAAGTCCAAAAATTTGTGCTATCAGCATATTCAATAGCATCTCCAGCAGAATTCACTTTTAAAAATTTATTAGCAGTAAATCCGCTTAACCCCTTAATACTAATAGAATTACCAGTTAACAATAAAGGTGATACTACTTCTGATTGTTCTAATTCACTTTTCATATTTGCGCCTGTAATTTTTCTAATATTTCCACTACTATCCTCTAATAAAAATAAATCAGTATTAGCAATAGTAGTATTAGCAGATTGTTTTGAAATATCTACATTAATAGTAGATATAGATGTTCCACTTGAAGATACTGATATAGCATCTCCTGCTTGTATAGTATTAACAAATACAGAACTTAGTCCATTTAAACTTCTCACTGACATAATATATTAATATAAAATATATTTTATTTATAATTAAAATCTAAATATAAATTATAATGCCAAAAAGAAAAGTACAAAAAAATACCGAAGAAATTACCGAAGTCACCGAAACTTCTACCGAAAACACCATAAACCCAAATATGAAAGAAGAAGAGACTGTAAATGAAGAAATGCAAAAACCAAAAGTAAAAAAAGAAAGGTCTGAAAAACAAAAAGCAGCATTCTTAAAAGCACAAGAAGCAATTAAGGCAAAAAGAGCAAAAGCAAAAGAAAATAAAGAAAAAGGATTAACAACAATTAAAGAAGAAAAAATAGAAGATAAATTAGAAGAAATTAAACAACAAAAAGAAGAAATATTAGAAGAAGAACCTGAAGTTGAATATGTTAAAAAACCAACAAAAAGAAAAGCAAAAAAAAAGAAAATTGTAATAGAACAAGATAGTAGCAGTAGTGATGAAGAAATTGTAATATCCAGAAGAAGAGGTGTTAGAAAAAAAAAAATAGAATTATCACCTCCTGTTGATATACCAACACCTCCTCCACTAGTTGTAGAACAAGAACCAACAGAAGATTTAAAACCTCCTGAAGTTCAATATACTCATAAGCAAATGCTACAAGCATTCGGTTTGTAATTCTTTATTAATTAATTTTCTAATATTAACTAAATAATTATTATATTTTATATTAGTATTATAATATATAGGTGGTCTACCACTAACTATTTTTATTTCTTTACCTTCATTAAATTTAAAACATTTATCACTAATTTTTTTTACACAATTAATTTTATCCATTTTATTATATTCATAATATAATTTTATATTGTTTATAGATATAAAAATATAAAAAAAATATATAATATAAATATATTATGGATGAACTTTTAGAAGAAAAAGAAATTAAAAATCATGTTACTCCAGCAGTATTTAAATATAAATGTGATGATAAAATGGAGGGAATACCTTATCCTTTACCTGATACAATCTTCAGAATGGGACTGATAGGACGATCTGGAAGCGGTAAAAGTAATCTTGTTCAGGCATTAACACAAGCAGGAGGCAAAAAAAGAATATACAATAAAAGATTTAGTAATGTTTTTATTGTATCTCCAAGTGGAGCAAGTATGGATAGTCCACCAAAATTACCCAAAGATAGATTTTATAATTCTGTAAAAGATTTACCAACTATATTTGATAGATTACAAAATGAAGAAGATATGGAGGGGAGAACTTTAATTATATTAGATGATTTAGGGTCTGAAATAAAATCTGGATCGAGTGATGAAGCAATAATATTAAAAAAATTATTCAACAACGGACGCCATATCGGAAGACCTTTACTGGATGAATTAACAGGTGAACAGCAAGAGAGCGGTGCGATAAGCATAATGATTACAGCACAGAAAATGTCACAATTACCAAGATGGATAAGGCATCAACTCACGCATTTAGCAGTGTTCGATTGTCGTAATACAAAATCAGAATTATTAACTTTATATGACGAGTTTTTTTCTACAGACAAACCTGTATTTAATGAAATAATAGATAGAGTATTCAGTGTGCCCTATAACTTCGTCTTTGTGGATTGTAAAAAATCAAAGTTATATAATGGATTCAAATCTGAATTTAATGTTAAATCTAAAAACTTTTTATAATGAATTAATATAATTTATATGTTTTTGTGATTTTTTATGTCTTGCATAATGTCCATAATTAACTATTTGACCACATTCACAAGTAATTTTTGATTGACTTCTTTGTTTTAGTTTTTCTTTATTTTCTTCTCTAAATTGTTTTTCTTTTTGTAATATTTGTTCTCTATTGTCTATTCTATATTGTTTAGTTCTTTTATTATGTTCTATTTTATTTTTCAAATAATGTTCTTTTTTATATAATTTTGCTTTTTCTTTATTCTCTTCTCTATATTTTTTAATTTTTTCTAAATTATCTCTATAATATTCTTTACTTGTTCTTGTAGGGATACATTTATTTATACATACATTATTTTCTATATATTCTCTTTCTTTTATTTCTAATTCTTTTTTACTATTACAAGGATACTTTTCTAATAATTCTATTTTATAATCACCATTTAGTAAAATAAAATGTGAGTTTGTTGTGCTATTAATTTTATTTTCATTATATAATCTAAATGATGTCTTATGGGCATGTAATCTTTTTTTAATGTCTGTATAGTAGAACCAATATAAATATCACCATTAGTATTATCAACAATTTTATATATTTTACCATTTTCATATTTATTTTCACACTCCATTTATATTTTACAAAAATAAAATCAATTTTAAAAAGTTTTTTTATAATAATAATATATATGACTATTAAGTTGAATGAGTTTGATAAAAAATTATTATCACAAATTACTCCATCATCAAAGTGGGATAAATTAAAAAGTATTTATGCTGTTAATAGTATAGTGAAACAATTAAAAATAGGAAATAAAAAAATAGGGACAAAATGTGCTAAACACTTACAAAAATTATCCAAACAAGATACAACTAATATAAATGAAAAAAGAGAAGGTTGTATTGATTTAAAAATAAAAAAAAAACAAACATTACCATTAACAAAAGATAAAACTAAAAGACCAGTGGAAAGTGTCCATAAAATTAATAAAGCAACTGATAAAGAACCAACTGGAAAAACTGAAGGTGGTGGAGATAAAAATAAGTTCAGGGATGCTACCAGAAAAACTGGAAAAGGTGGAGGTGGAGCAGCACAACCACAAGCAGATTTAATAGGAGGTTTATTTAATGCTTTTAAAGCACAACAAGCAAAACAAGCAAGAGATACTCAATATAATGAATTAGATGCACAGAGAAGACAAAGCATAGTGAACCAGCAAATACCACAAGGAGCAGCAGGAGATGCTTTAAGACAAAGAATGCAAGGTGCAGCAGCACAACAATATTTAGATGCTTTAAAAGAAGGTAGTAATATTACTGGATTATCACAAGGTGAAAGGTTATTATATCAAGAATTAGCAAATCAGCGTTTAAATCAACAACAAGCAAACCAATATAGTATAAGTGGACAAACTATGAGTAGTGAAGGTGGAAATTTATTTAGAGAATTAGAAAATAAAATATACGCAGCAAGAGAACAAGATTTAACTAATGTTTCAATACCATCAACACCAAGAACAGCAAGTATGTTTAATCCAACACAAGAAGAAAAAAATAAATTAGCAATGGATTTATTAGAATCAAGAGAAAAAAATTTATCATCAGTTCAAGCAAGTGTAAAAAGGAAACAAGAAATGCTAAAAGAAAAAGTAGCAGAAGCAGATATATACGCAGAACAACAAAGGCAAAGTATGATACAAAATAAAATAGGAATACAAACAGAAAATTATATTAATAGAGAAAGAGAAGAAATAAAAAGTAATGTATTAAACAAGAACATGAACCATAAAGAAGCACAAAAAAAATTACAACAATTAAATACTTTTTATTTAAAACAATTAGAATATGAACAACAACAAAGAGTAAATAAAAATATTTTTGATGATATAGAAGAAATAGAAAGAAATAGACAATTTAGATTAAGAAATAGAAAAGTAGGAGTTGATAGTGTATTATCAAGATTAAGAAATAATGAAAGTCAAGAACAACAAGATAGATTAGTTAATGATCTTATAATCAATCAAAATGAAAAAAAAATGAAAGATATACAATCTGAATTATTAGGTTCTGTTAGTAATAGAGTAGAAGCAAATGAAAGACAACAATTACAAACTACACAAAATTTAAAAAATGAAATGATGGGTAATATTCAACAAAGAGGTAAAAAAATGCAAAATGTAGACGAAAAATTTGTTTTAGAAAAACAAGAATTACAAAAAGTATTAAACACAATAGAACAACAACAAGAACAAGAAAGAGCAGATAGAGCAATGAGAGAATTTGTTAGTAGACAAAATTTAAGTGAATTTAATCAACAAGCACAACCATTAGGTTTAACAAGAACTTCAAGTTTAAGTTTATTAGAAAGAATGGAAGCAGATAGTTTAAGACAAGCAAGAGAAAATCAAGATTTACAAAGAACATTATCCGCAGGCGACAATCCCTCTCAAGATTTAGATGTAGAAATAGCAAAGAGAAAAATAAGAGAACAACAAGAAAGTGAAGCAATATTTAATAGAAAACAACAAGAATTAGCACAACAAATTCAAAATTTAAAAACAGAACCACCACTTATGGCATTCGGTGAAGAAGATAATACAACTGCTAAACCAATAGAAAAAAAAGTAAGTCCAAGAGATGATGAAAGTCCACCAAGCGAATTACCCAGTGAAGAAATGTTAGAATTTATGTATAGAACTAATTATTCTCCATTAGAAGTTGAAGAAATGGAACGTGAAAAACAATTTAGAGAACAAAAAAAAAGAGAGCAAGATGAAGAAGATTATGAATATTTTGAAGAACACTATACACAAGGAACTGACGAAGCAGGTGACGCAATAAATGATTTAAAAAATAATTTAAATCAATATAAAAATACTGGAAACATTAAATCAAATTTTTTAGAAGAAGATGATGAAGAATTTATAAAAACTAAAAATGAATTAAAAAAATTAAAACCACAAGAATTAGATAAATTAATTCAACTAACAGATAAATTAGATAATGATTTAGGATATGAAACTAGTGGTTCTTATAAAGATTATGGTAAAAAACAATATGCAAATGCTGTTAAATCTAAAAATGAACTTTATGATTTTGCTAAAAGTATAAATATAAATGTTGATACATTAGCATTTGAAAGAGGTGAAACAATAGACGAAAATTTACCAGTTTTTAGTGATAGTGATTAAAAAAATATTTGTATATAATATATGAAAAAAAAATTATTAGAAATCAAACCCCTTATAAATGAGGAAGAAAATAAAATTGAAAAGAAACGCAAGAAGAAGTTAAAAGAGCAAGACCTATCAAAATTAAAAGATAAAAATATGTTATTAGCAATATTCGGTAAACAATATATAGAATATTTAAATCGTAATAAATAATATATATTATGTTGTATAGTGTGTTAAAATATTTTGTTGAAGATTGTAGAAATAAAATAAGAAATTATTATTATGAATTTTATTTTAATTATTTGTACTATTATAAAATTGTATAAAATTAAAAAAGGGATTGAAAATCCCATCACATTTTGAAAAAATGTTAGTTTTTTTTTGTTTTTAAAAATAATGTAATATTTATGATAGATAATTCAATTAGTTCGGAGAACTCTAGATTTAATTTAAAAACTATGGATACAAAATTTAAAGATGATGATTATGAAACACCAGTAGAAGTATTAGAATTATTAATACCTTATATTGAAAATTATAATATTATATATGACCCTTTTTATTGTAAAGGAAATGTAATTAAAAACTGGGAAAAATTAAATAAAAAATGTTTAAATGAAAAGTTAGATGCTTTTAATAGAACACATCCAGAGGATTATGATATAATTATTAGTAATATACCTTTTAGTTTAAAAAAAGAAACTATGGAATTATTTTTTAAATTAGAAAAACCTTTTATAATATTAATGCCTATTGATAGTTTAGGTTCAAAATGGATAAAAAAATACTTTGATAAATTACAATTTATTATACCACAAAAAAGATTACACTTTGAGAAGGATAATGTAAAAGGTAAAAGTGCGTGGTTTGATACTTGTTTTTATTGTTATAATTTAAATTTAAAAAAAGATATTATTAAATTATAATATATATATATGTCTGAACGGACAAGAGGCGATACATTTATTACTATTCGTAGTAAAGATTTAACTAATTTAAATGCTGAAGGTAGTAGTGGTAGATTTGTACTTTTTGAAAATATTATAGCAGATGAACATGAAGTATTAAGTATATCTTGTGTATCTGCTATTATCCCTAATAGTTTTTTAAATATATCTGCTCATAATAAGAATAATAAATTAAGATTTGCAGAAGCAGGTGGTGGAGGTGAAAAAACTATTACCATAGTAGATGGAAGTTATGATATATTAGAATTAGGGTCACATATATCTGGATTAATGGGTGATGCTTCAACAGCAGGATTAACTTATACTTTTACTTATAATGAGATTACAAATCAAGTCACAATTAAAAGTAGTGACCCTACAAATAATACAGCATTTAATTTTTTAGGAACTGATACTTGTAGAAGGTGTTTAGGATTTACACAAGGAGAATTTACTATAAATGATAGTGATGGTATAACTAGTGATAGAACAGTAGATATAACTGATGGTCGTAATAGTATATTTATTAGATTGCCGAGTTGTAGTAATAATAAAATAATTGAAAGTAGTAGTGGTAAATATTCTAATAGAGTTAGTCAAGTGCCTATTACATTATCAAGAAATACATTTTTTACTTATGAACCTACAAAAGCATTTGAATGTGAATTAACACAAAAACAAATAAATTATATAGATGTTAAAATTACTTTTCAAAATGAATTAGAAAATGTTAATTTTGTTAATGGTGACTGGGAAATTAATTTAGTTGTGTCTTTTAGAAAAATACCATTTAGTGAAAGGCAAAAACATAAACATACTTTACAAAAAGCAATATTAGATAAAGTATCAGAATTTCATAAAAATATTATGGATAATCAAATTAAACAAAATAATTTAAATGATTTTTTCAAAAAAAATATGTTGAATAATATTATAAATGAGTAAATTAACTCCAGAAGAGTTAAGAATATTAAGATTATTTCGTAGTGAAATTCAATACGCACCTACAAGAGATACACTAATGAAATATCATAAATATAAATATGATCCATTCTCTCAATATACACAAGCAAAAAAAAAGATAATGAAAGAAAAGAAAAAAAAGATGATGGTTATGAAGTATTAGGACACGGATATAAAGGTTTTATGATGGCACACTTATTAAAACCATCTCATAGTGGATTAACAATTGAAGAATTAGAAAGGGCGCAATTAGCAAGAGCAAGTAGAGAAGTATATGAAAGAGGAATAGGAGCAGCAGAGCAATACTTATCACAAAAAATAATCCTTTTAAAGTAGACACAGAACTTTCTAATAATGAAGCATTAGTAGTTATTAATAAAGAAGGAAAACCTGAAATGGCATTTAGAGGAACAGATAAAGCAAATTTACAAGATTTAAAAACTGATGCTGCTATATTATTCGGTAAAGAAACTGAAACAGAACAATTCAAAGAAGCAGATGATTTAATACAAAGGGTAAATGAAAAGTATGGAATGATGCCTGAACATTATAGTGGTTTTTCATTAGGTGGTGCAAAAAGTCTACATTTCGGACAAAAATATAATACTCCTACAACTAATTTTAATCCTTTTATGGGTAAAAATTTAACAAAAAATATTCAAAATACAAGTGCTTTACAAAAAGTAGTTAGAACTGTAAATGACCCAGCATCCATAGGATTAGCATTAAGTGATGAAGCAACACATCCGTCATGGAGAGTAAAAAGTGTTTTAACTTTAAAGAAAAATACATTAAATCCTATTGCTACACATCATTTAGATAATTTAACTAATGATGATAATCTTGAAAGAACACAAGAAAATATGCTGGATTATCAAGTTAAAAGTATGAATGCTGGAATGAGATTAGCAGAATATCAAGATTTAGATACAGCAATAAAAGCAGTAGAAGCAGGTAAAACATATGCTCAATGGATGTATGAAGACCAGACAAGTGTAAATGATACTTATTTAAAAGGGGATGGTTCTTATGGATTAAAAGGACCTCGACATATACCAAAGTCAAGAGGGATGAGAGCGTGGCACGATGCTGGAGGTGAATTTACAGAAGAAGAAGCAGTCCATATTAATCAATTAATGAAAGGTATTATACCAGAAGATAAATCAAAAGTAAAAGTAAAATTAGGTGAAGTAGGTGAAGGTGAAGCACAAGTGACAGTCCCTATTGAAGCAGTAGGAGATATACCTCCACCACCTACAAATGTGCCTCCTGTTGAACCTATGGCAGAAAGACAACCTATAAGATATGATATACAAAAAAGACAAAGAGAATTAAGTGAACAATTAGCACAACCTGCTTATAAAGGTAGTCCTTTAAGAACTGATACAGTTATGCGAATGATGCTCGCAACAGGAGGTCCTTCTCCTATTGATAAAGAGGGATATGTTCTCGACAAATGGGGTAATAGAAAATTTATAAAACCAGAAAAAAGAGCAGAATATAATAAAGCAAGAGATTTATGGAGAGAAGCAAGCGGTATAACCAAAAAATTTAAAGAAGAAATTAAATTTCAAAAAAGTGTTTTCGGTTCTGATAAAGAAACACGAATACCTCGAATACCAGAACCACCAGTAGAAGTGCCTGAAGAACCTACTATGAGTGAAGAAGAATTAGAAACAAGAAATAATCAAATAGGTGATGCTATTGAAAAAAATCATAATAATCAAGAAAAAGAACCTGATTTAGGATTAACAGAAGCAGAAAGAAATGCTTTTCTTATGGAGGATGTAGAAGATAGAGCAGCAACATTAGATCAGGTAAAAGAAGAATTTAAATATCACGATGAAAGAGCAGCAGATTTAGGAAGAGGAATGGAAGCATCAGGAGTAGGAAGTCAATTTATGAATGCTGTACACCCTACTAATTTAGGAGTTGGACTTTTAGCAGGTGCTGCCACAGATAAAATAAGTAAATATAGTGGAATAGATAAAATGCCTATGGTGCCACGAGATGCTGTTAAAGGGGGGATTTCTGGTGCTTTAACAGAAAAATTTGCATCTGGATTAACTGGAAGAGCAATGACAGGTAAAGGATTAGCATTAAATATAGGGGCAGGAGCAGCAGCATATGTAGTAGGAGATGTGACTGATTTAGGTGTAGAATATGGATTAAAAAAGGCAGGTGCTAATAAAGATACACAAGAAAGTTTAGGAGATATTTT
>Ga0181413_1000505_pt1 | contig 11950 bp, 20 predicted proteins | sample 36SPOviralmetaG_FD_130111 | JGI IMG/M metagenome (GOLD analysis project Ga0181413, IMG submission 130111) | Marine viral communities from the oligotrophic San Pedro Time Series (SPOT) site, San Pedro Channel, CA, USA - 36 SPOT_SRF_2012-09-28 | ecosystem: Environmental > Aquatic > Marine > Strait... | reverse complement strand
CAAAATTCAAATCACTAAACGTTCTATCCTCTAAATAATCTGCTAATGCTATGACTTCTGAATACAGATTAACATTGTAGCTTATTTCTCCTAATTTATCTTGCACATCTATTAGCCTTAAATATCCTTCAAATATTAAAAACCCATCTTGCTTTAATACACATTTTGTCTGCAAATATGGATTGAATATAATCCCATCATCATCCCTAGTTATTTCAAAAATATTGTTAAATATTTGATTATTTCTTTTTGTTGCAGGTAATGAGAACGCTTTAGAATAAGACTGCACCATTTCAGCTGCATTTTTAAAATCATCAATACTTAGTGTTAATGGTATGTCCTCATTTTCGTATAAGTCGCAAATAACTTGCCCATTATCTAAGAAAGTTATATTACCTGAAGGAGATGATGATTGAGGTATTACAGAGACAGAGCTTATTTCAATATTTGTCGCTACACTATTTGCATAGCTTATAACTAAAGTGTTATCAGTTGCATTAGCTATGAAATTGTAACTAATATTAGATGATGAAGCTGCAAAAGGTTGATTTGCTAATTGTGTAGATCCATTAAAAATACCTATATAGACAAAACCAGATGATGTGGTAGAAAGAGTTAAGTTTACAGTATAGCTTTGTCCTACATTTAGATTTGATAGCCTTTGATATATTCCAGTTGCATTTGCAACAGCAATAGAATTAAATACTGCGTTTCCTGAACTTACAGTAGGTAATGCAGGGCTGCCACCTGTTGTGCTTCTGAATCTATACCATGTGTTAATTATAGAAGGAGATGCATTAGTCAAAACATCTGTGTATATGTTTGCAGCTGCACTATCTCTTGAGGATGCAGATCCTAATCCTGTAAAATTAATCCCATTTACTACAAATTCATTTGGATTTATAGATATCTGATTATACTGACCAGATGTATTTTGAGGGTATAGTATTAACTGTACTGACATTATATTGATTGCGTTCTTAGTGTTTTACTCTTTTCTATTTCAAATGTGTATTGCATTAGCTTATCATTTGCTATTGTCTTTCTGGTAAAGCTAGAGCTAGTAACCCTAACAGGTGTGACAAATTGATTTAACAGCTGTGTGCTTGTTGTAGTTTGAAAGCCATCTAACATATAAACTTCTGGACTGTTCATCAACTCCTCAAACATTACATTTTCATTTTCACTAACAAAGTCGGTATTTACTCTTATCATTTCAGTGGCATTTACTCTAAACGCTTTCTTGCCACCTTGAAAGCTATCCATTCTATATTTACTTTCATTCCATGTTCCCGAAAGCTGATTATATGTTGTTGAATTTGTTGTTAAACTTCTTACTGATTTTTTTATAAATGTATAATAATCCCAGGCACCCCATTGATTCAACCAGCAAAGTCTAATGCTTTCAAATCCTTTTAAATTAGGACAATTTACGTTTATTATATATCTCTGTCCAGTTGTTGTTGCATCATTATAAGCTCTAACACTATAATAAGCTAGATTTCCTGTTGCTAATTGTGTCTGAAAGACTGTACTCCAATTTCTAAAGTTAGCAGGAAAACAGCCAAAGAATAACAATTCTTGATCCGTATCTAAAGTATATATATCATAACCCCCTGTCGCTGCTTCTCTATCAACTTGAATTGTAGTGCCTATTTGAACATCAGAACTGTTATATAGTTTTATTTTAATATTATCAATATAGCCATTCTCAAAACCTGCAACCTTTGCTATTTGTGTAAGATATGCTAAAGTACCGTAATCATCTTGATTAGCATATTGAGTTTTAGGTGCATTAGTTAAAAATTCTCCTGTGCTTCCGTTAGTGTTTTCAAACCTTGAAATGTCATATCCGAAATTTGCAGCATCAATTCCTGTACCAATATTTAGATTATCATCATATTTTAAATACCCATTAAATACTTCAAACATTTGTGAATTTACTGCTGTTCCTGCTTGAGTCCTTACTATATTGTCATCTTGATTGCCAGATCCATCAGTAGCACCAAGATATTCAACTTTAAATTGAATTGCCATATATGCAACCGCTCTATCATTTAAAGAGTATTTGTCAATTAAATGAATGGGATGTCTTTGATCTGCACTTGTTGTAGCTGTTTTGAAAGAGCTACCATCAGCAGCCATATTATCTGATTTAACATAACTTTCTATAATGTTTCTCATATCAAAAATACCCACCCCTGCATTGTTAGGCGTTGTTTTAAAAGTGCCTATTATATCATTTGTAGAACTCAAATTAATTGCATTTGTAGTGCTGACATGAACTTGAGCGATAAATTTAACCTTAAATTCATTTGCTACTGCTGTCTGATTAGAAACTACAAAAACAATATCTTGTCCTGCTGGAAGGACTCTATATAAAGGTTGTTGCTCTATTACTGAATTTGCTGCCATTAGTTTACTGTTGTTTTGTTTAACGTATCTATTATATCCTCTTTAACATTTTTTAATAAGTCTTTCCCGAATTGTTTTAGCCCAAGACCTAAAGGCTTTTGAAAGAAACTTAACCCTTTTATTCCATCTCTTTTTATCTTTCTGCCAATTATAAAAGCTAATGATAAGTTAGTTATAAATCTCCCTGACTTTTTATCCCTTCCTTTTATACCTTTTTTGCTTATCCACTTTGCTAAAATGTTTGGGGGTGGTTGTTTAGTAGTGTATTTATAAGGACTTGTCATCACTTTATTCTTATAATCTTTAAATACTTGTCTTTGTTGATTTCCAGAAACCCCTTTGTCTACAAAAGTTCCATAGCTACTCATATAGAAATTTACTGTGAATCCATCAGCATCAGTAACTACTTCAAAGCGTAAAGACTTTTCCAAATCAGTACCGCCACCTTTTGCTTTTTGAATATTGCCTTTAGCTCTGTTTACTACTTGCTTTCCAAAGCTTTCTAAATATCTTTCTATATTGTCAGTTTTCATTAGATAGATGCAACAAATATCTCAACGTCTGTATCAGTACTTGCTGTTGGTCGCACTTCTAATTTTGCAAGGTCAGCTAAAGAGCCATAGCTAGGAACTGCATCTGCTTCTGCCACCATAACATCATCAGCCCTTGCTATGATATGAGAATTTCCTGCTGGTATTAATATTGTATAATTTGAAGCTGCACCTGCTACGCCCAATTCACAATCTGCTGTTGTTGATAAATTAGTCACTCTGATATATCTTACATTCTCTTTGTCAATAGCACCTGCGCTGTCATAAACATTTGACGAAAATGTTGATATTGTTGTAGTTGCAGAATGAGGACAGGTTATTATCCTTTCAAATGTATCTGTGATACTTGTAATTGTTAAGTTATTGGTTGATCCTCTTAGTGCGCCATTTAAGGTTACACTTTCAGATATTGTTACTACTAAATCTGCCATATTTATTTATTTTTTAATTATCTATTTTTTTTAGTTTATTTATTGCCCACTCAATGCCCGAAGTGCCACCCCAAGCATCCCACATAATGCCACCACAGCCTTCTGAATATGGAACATCTTTGTTTTGTTGATGTCTTTTAAATGATGCCATCCTTGCTATTGTATCTCTGCTAATAGGTTTTCTGTCTGCTAACTGTGATGATCTTGTCCAGCCTACTCTTGTGCCGCAATCACTACCATTCTCCTCTTTCCATTTTCTAGCCCTCTTTGCATTGTTAGTTGCTGATTCTGGATAGTCAGTATAAGACTCAAACCTTATACTTATAGACTCTAACTTTTCTACTATATCATCATAACTCATAGCTTGATTGTTATTTTTGGTGGTATTATTTGAATTTCTATTTTCCATATCTTGAATTTAAACATTAGTAGCCTGCTCCTGCATCTGTAACAGGTATTATGCAAGTGTCAAAGTCATTCATTACTTTTACTCCCATTTGAAACACCCACCCACAACAAAGATTGTCAAACCTTTCTTGGAAAGGCTCTATTGTAAACTGATCTTGCGTAAAGTATAGTGGTGCGTTTATATCGTTTGTTCCTGCTTGTGATTGTCTTGAACTATGCCTTAGCATTCCAATGAAGTCAGTGCATATTTCTAGGCATTGATTAAATACTTCTTGCTCATTGTTTTTCATATCAACCAGCTTAGTCAATTGCTCATGCTGTTTAGTCTGCCAGTCATTCTTTTCGCTTACCATATCCATAATAAAAATCTGAAAGTTATATACTAATTCTGATTCTCCTGTTGTTACATTTACTGGATTGATATGCATCAGTACAAATTTAGTTTCCTTTTCCAAATCAATGTCATATATATCCCCAACAGAAACGGTAGAGATTTGATCATGGTATTGACCTAATCTAATTAGTGTATTTACTACGTTGTTGTATGTCTTATTGCTGACTGCCATGTTTTACTTTGTTTTGTGAATTTAAATCTGTTTCATAACTCAACCAAGTAAATGCTTCTAATAAGTTGAGCTTTGTTATTTGTTCTAGCTTTGAAATATCTGCATTGCATAATCTATACATTATTCCGAAGTACCCCCACTTTTCTGCGAATGACTCTGTTGCAACTGCTGATTCATTTCCTTCAGCCGATCCATCAAATATAATGGCAAAGTCTTTAATAATTCTTTTCCTAAAGTCCAAAAAAAAACCAGTGCTGATTGCACTTGCTCTGCTGACATCTTTTTCATTTGTTCGGCTCGTATGCTTATATTACCATCATAAGCTGCAATAGTATAAACTCCACTTGAAGTTTCATCTGTAATTGTTCTATATAATATTGCCATTATTTCTGGCAGGTTGCTTTCCATTCCATTGTTTAACATTGTTTCTAAGTCACTCCACTCCCCAAGAGTTATTTCATCTAAATTCGGATGAAACCCATAACTTTTACCTTCTATTTCAATTATTCTTTTTAAAGAACTATCTTGTGTCGTTTGCAGTTTCGATATGCTACTCATAATAACAGCAACATCTTGTAATTCTAATTCCTTTATTAACTTCTTAGGAATATTAGAAAGTTCTGCTATTGTATTTAACGCTTCACTACTCTTAGTGCCATTATGATAATCAATCAGCTTCAGCCACTTTTCAAGAGTGACATCACTCCACTTGCTGATTAATTTGAACTGCTTTACTTTGCCTTCTTTCTTAATCTTTACCTTCATCTACTATATAATAGAAAAATTCATAATTTAGTTTACTACTGTACAAAATACCTTCCTGCGTTTGGATTATCTAAGTGATAAATAACATTATATCTTATGCCATCAATAGCATGGTTATATGAATCTACATATAATTTTGATGCTTTGTCCGAAAATACATAATTGTTTAATTCTTTAGCTATGTTTGTTGACTCTGGACTTACTATTAATTCATAGTCTTGCATTCTGGTTATACCGCTTTCAATAGTACCTTTTTTAACTGGCTTAATGTTTACACCTAAATGTTTTAAGTCTGCTATTAGTCTTGGCTCTGCTGAGTCTGCAATGATTAACTTATTATCTACTTTGCTTAATATAATCTCAGCAAGTTGATTAGACTTTAATCCGTTCTGATAGATATGTTCTTTTAGATAGATCTTACGCCTTGACTTATCAATGGCTACTTCTGTTAAGGAGTCTGGATCAATGCTAAACCCAAAGTCCATTCCACAAGATGTCTGTAATCCATCAGGATTAAATTCTCCAAATGTCCAATTAGTAAACACTACACCATCTGCACGATCAAGCCAAGACCCAAGTATTCTATGTTGGTATTTTTTAAAGTTTCTATGCTTTATAGTCTTAATACGCTCTAGGAAGCTCTGTGAGAGATTATCTTTATTGTCTAGGTATGTACTATGGATATAGCATACATTGTCTCTAACGCCATTAAAACCAGCTTCTACGCCTTTGTCCTGAAAGAACCTGTTGTATATCCAATGCTCTTTAGTGACTGGGTTTAATATAAGTATAATTCTGTTCTGCACATCTTTTTCCCTAATACTTAAATCAATCGTATCGAATATATCCTCATCTATTAACTCCTCTGCTTCATCTAATACCCAAGTGCTTATGCCTTGTAATGACTTTAAACTTGCAGTCTGATTACCTGCTGATGTCTTTATACCTCTAAATAATATATCTGATTTATTACCTAAGTTTACTACTTCTGCTTTGTTTACGCTAAAGATATTATCAAAACCTAATAGGCTAATCTTTTCTAAGAACTCAGGAATAATTGAGAGATGTGCTGACACCATTGTGAATCTTGTAAATAATACCCTAATGTTCTTAGACATTGTAAGCAGCGTAAGAAAAACTGTAACAGCAAAAGACTTTCCAGATCCTCTACCCCCTGTGATTATAAAGTAACGAGCATCAGATTCAAATAAAGGATTATATTTTTTATTCAGTATCAGTTTCAACAAATGTTATGACAGGCATATTAATAGCTTTATCGCCAGAAGTTACATCTAATCTATTCGTTTCATTCCATCCTAGTCTAGTCTTAGCTGCGTGTATTACAACTGAAGGCACTTTATCTTTCACACATTCATAATACTTAGACTTGATAAAGTCTTTTTGTATGTTTTCTATTTCTTGCACTTTGTCTGCAAATTCTTGATCCTCTTTTACCCACTTATAAAAGTTTGTTCTTGATAGGTCAGTTGCTTTTAATGCAGTAGTAATTACTCCTAGACTTGACTCTAATGCTTTGAGCAATCTCTCTTTGTTAATCTTTGTTCTATTTTGTTCCATTTTTAATTGCTTTTTGTCCTGTAAATTGCTCCCATCTTTCTATTATTACATCACAATACTTTTCATCTAATTCCATACCATAACATTTTCTTTTAAGTTTCTCTGCTGCTATTAGTGTTGAGCCACTACCTAAAAATAAATCAAAAATAATATTATTTGAATTTATCATACCGATACACCATTCTATCACTTTAACAGGTTTCATAGTTGGGTGTAATTTGTTTTCACCTCCCCAATGATGAGAGAGTATTCTGCAATTTTTACCAATATTACTCCACGCTAATTCAAATTCACTAAAGCTTCGATTGTCATTTTTTTTATGCCAACACAACCAATCATTAGTTATACTTAATTTGTCTGTAAAATAATTACCCCCCCATATTATACATTTATCAAATAAAGGTATCATATTCCAAAAGTCAGGAACTTCCTTATCCCAATCTTTACCTCTGTAAAATTGTTTCTTTCCTATTCCTAAAGTTTGTTTGTTCGCATTTATTCCATAAGGAGGGTCTGTAATTAAATCTGCTTTTTCTCCATTCATTAGTTTAGCAACATCATCTGAACTTGTACTATCTCCGCACATTATTCTATGCTCTCCTAGCTGCCAAATATCTCCACGCTTTACTTTGCTTTCTTTTACTTCAGGTATTTCATCATCATCTATTAATCCTGCTTCAGGTTCTTTATCATCCTCGTTTTCCCATACATCCAAACCCCATTCTGCAAGTTGTACGCTATCCCATTCATTCGCTAACATATCCCACTCCCATTCTCCAAAGCCTACATTGTCCTTTACGATAAACTCTTTCTTTTGTTCATCAGTTAATCCTTCTGCTATTTCAATCCATACCTCTTTTAGTCCTGCATCTTTACTTGCTTTAAGTCGCATATTGCCACCAAGCACAATCATATTTTCATCAACTACAATAGGTCTAAGCTTTAGCATCTCAGGAAATTCTTGTATTGACTTAACTAACTTTTTAAACTTATCGTTTTTAATAATTCTAGGATTATTAGGATTTCCTTTGACTTGACTGATCTTAACTTGTTGCTTCATAATATATAATAGAATTTTTTAATATTTATTTATTATCTTTCTTGATAGGCTGTTGTTTAGCCTTTTTGATAAGTTCGTGCTTATACCAGCGCTAAGCATTTCTTGATTTATTCTAAACTTAGCTGCTATAATTTTCATGCTGATGTCTGGGTTTTCAAAGTAATATTTTACAGCTTTACTCGTTAGAGCTTTTAAGTATGTTCTTGATCTTGGCTTTCTCATTAGTCAAAAGATTCATTAATTCCACGTTCACCACATAGTTTTTCTTTAGCACTATCCCAAAGCTTATCCCCCCTTTTCTTTTTACTTAAAGATGCTTCTGTTCTAATTAGATTAGGCATACCCTCCTCAGGTTCTGCATCCATCCACTTACCGCAATCACATAGAGCTTGAATACAAACCCATTTGTTTTCTCTCATAGCGATAGTTGCTTTGCCTATCTCCATTTCTACTTTACCACATTCGCATTTGTATAATGTCATATTGCTAGTCCTCCTGTTAGTATTTCTCTTTCTGAACACAATCTGTCAAGCTCAAACTGTAAATGATTAATAGCTTTTTGTATATCTTGATCTGATGGGTTTCCATCTTTTTTGCCTGCTCTTAATAAATAAGATACTGCTGTGCCTATGTTGTAAGTTAATTCAAAATCCTCCACCACACGCCTTGCTTCATAGCCATAGGTAGTTCCTATATAATAATTAGGTTTAGGGGTTCTTTTGTAATCTGTTTTCATTCGCTGTATTTTTTATATAATTTTTTAATTTCATCAAAGCACGTTGCAATACAAGATCCGCAATTTGTAGTAGGACTGTAATTAGTTCCATGTATTACGTTATAGGTTTCTATCATTCTTTTTTTAGCTGCTTGATCTTTTGCTCTACCTGTTTTTAAATCCTTCCACATATCTAACACTTCATCTATAATTTCTTTTGGCAAATCATCTGGCGTTTCTATTTCTGTGGTCTTTTGCCATTTACCCTGACTACAACTCATAGGTGCCAAACGTGCCTTAAGCTTCATAAAACAACCGCAATCTTTACAAGTTCCTGTCGGTTTAAAATAATAAACGCAAGACTTACATATTTCTATGCGATCCTTGTAGATTCCATTTGGTACTAGAAACTTCATATTTTCTTATTAACTTTTTCTTTTTATCAAAAAGATCATTTGGATATGAAAATCCGAACTGCATTACAAAAATATCTTTCTTTTTTGGATCATACAGTTTCATCAAGTTCTTTTTTAATTATTTCTCTTACTTTGTCTATTGTCGTAAATAAGCTATTCCTACTAATCTTTGTTTTGGCTGCTAATGAATCTAAGGTATTACCTTCATAGTAATACAACTTAAATAATTCTGCATCATACCAATGCAAAGTGTCTAAAACACAATCAATCTTTTCTAGCTTATTAAGTTTTTCGTGATCTATTTCCTCGTTTGGAAAGTTTGATATATCTCTATAATGATAACTGCCAGATACTGTAAAATCATCAACGCTGGTACGATTAGTAGAATAAATAGTGCTGTCAATATGCGTGTAATATTTTTCATACTTATAATAGAAGTTACTCCTTGTACTTGTTAATGCCCTTCTTAGTGCTACTGCTCCATATCTTGTTAATCCATCTATCCCATCGTTATCATAAATTTTTTTAATTACAGAGGGATTTGCTTGAAGGAGATAAAGCATCAGCTCCTGGACAGCTTCATGTATTTTGTTTTTATCTTTAGTAATACCGTAAGCCATTGTCCTAAATTTATCTGTCAGCTTTGATATTTCTATATAGATCTCAGTCATTGGTTGGTTCTAGTTTATCTAGTTTGTCTACCGTTTCTTGTAGCATTTGATCTAGTACCACTTTGTAAGCCCTGACTACTGCTGCATTGCCTTTAGTTTCTATACCTGCAAAAAAGCCGCTAGTCATAACTGATACATTGATTGGCATAATCATTATCCAATCATAAAAATTGTTCTCTCTAACGCCTGTGCCATATCCATTTGAATAGTCTATTATTAATTGTAATACTTCTAAATAATTATTGTATTTTGTTTTCGTTGCTATTTCTTGAGCAAACTGTTTGCACATCTCAACATATATTTCAATGATCTGTTTATGATTCTCACTTGAATATATTGCATTTTGCATATTCAAATTTATAATAAAAATTTATTCTATTCCCTTTTCTTTTTTTAATTTATCAACAAGGCTTTTGTAATAACTAATCTTTTCATCATAATCTACTCTAGAAAACTTCACTATTGTCTTGGCTAAATATTGCAGTTCTTGAGCTGTGCCTTCTCCATACTTATGGTCTAATGCTAAAGCAAACTTATACTGCTCTCCTTGTTTAAACATATTACAGCCTACGCATTGTGGTTGACAATTAACTTCATCGAATCTTGTAGCTAAAAAACTTCTTGACTGAAAATGCCCACATTGCATTCCAGATTTATAATGCTTAACACAGCCGCAAGTATAACATTGAACCATTCCTTCAGCAGTTGCATCTCTTAGCCTAATAAAAAGACTAAACCATTTATCTAGTTCTTTTTTGAGTTTACTAATAGACTTCATATCCTAAGTCTTGTTTCCATTTATCTTGGATCTTACCCTTTCTTGCGGCGTATATCTTACCCCTTAATTCTGGACAATCCTCTTGTAGTTTTCTACGCATTCTTTCTATTGTCTTTAAGTTTGTCAGTTTGTTATTAGCAAACATCTGCATGAATTCTAATCCATTCATTTTATTAGGATCTATTTCTTTACGCTTTAATTCTTTCCACCAATAAGCAGCAATTAACATATTATCATTATCTCTTAAATGTGGTTTAATGGTAAGTAATTCTCTTACAATTTCTTTAGTTTTCATTCTTTTAATTTATAGTTAATATGTAGTAAAACAGCTATTATAATTACCCATCCAATCATCTTGTTAAGTTTTAAAAAAAAGAGGGAGATAACCTTTACAAAGTATAACCTCACAAATTAATTTTCATATTAGTTTTAACCCTCTTTTTTATGTTAATAATTTAATTTTCTCTTGATAATAAGGTACATCCTCTTTTGGCATATCTAGTTTTTCTACCTGATAGGTTGCAGAGTCGCACATTTTTTTCATAGCATATACCCACTTATAAAAAGTTCTTATATTTAAAAACGGTTCATCTTTTGCAAATCTTACACCGTAATGAAAAGCATCCTGAATCTGGTTGAAAGTCATGTTTCCAAATCTATTTTCTTTGATTAAGTCTTGAGCAAATATCTTGCTAAGCGTAGCCATAGTTTGTGGATCTGTTTTATGCCCTATTTCTACTGATGTCTTAGCAACTAAGTCTAATACTTTTTCAGTCAAGTCTTTTACGTTTTCTTGTTTAAGTGGTTTCATAATTTAATATCTTTTATAGTGTCATCTAATTCATCTAATCTCCTGTTTACTTCATCATCAACAAAATCCTCTATAAAAAAATATACAGTATCTAATATATCAGCAGGACATAATGAATAGTCTTGTAACTGATGTAATTCATCAAGTAAATCCTCATGAATAAATTGTTCTAATTCTGGATGCATAATTATAATAATTTTTTTGCTTCTTGCCAAGCACTAATTTGTGAATCTAGCTTAGACATTGTTTTTGGTTTCTTTGTTTCTCTGCGTTCCCAAGTCCGAACAGCAGCTTTCCAGTCTTTCATTTTATTCTTTCCTATTTTCCAATCTTTGCTTTCATAAAAATCTATAAACGCTTCTGCATCTATATTATTATTACGATCTTTACAATAACCTTCAATTTGATCAATACTTGGTTTTTTAAAACGCTCCTTTTTATTACTATCTGTAAGATTAGTATTATTTATATTTATATTAGTATTATCTCTAAACTTATTTTGTGTAGGCTGCTTAATTAATTTTATGTGCCTAGACAATATTTCTTTAGTACCCTCCTTAAAAATAGTTGTCCTTGTTATAAACTTATTATCCACTAGACACTTTAGCCAGTTTTGAATAGATGTTTTGCTTACATTGTAAAGAGTTGCAAAGTATTGTGTTGATGCTGTGCATTTACCATTCATATTACATAAAGCAGTTATCTCAGCGTACAATAATTTAGAGTTAGGAGATAGATTCTTATTGTATCTTACATCTGCTGGGATAACTGCGTAGTAGTTTGGT
>Ga0181413_1000504_pt1 | contig 11957 bp, 4 predicted proteins | sample 36SPOviralmetaG_FD_130111 | JGI IMG/M metagenome (GOLD analysis project Ga0181413, IMG submission 130111) | Marine viral communities from the oligotrophic San Pedro Time Series (SPOT) site, San Pedro Channel, CA, USA - 36 SPOT_SRF_2012-09-28 | ecosystem: Environmental > Aquatic > Marine > Strait... | reverse complement strand
GGTTATTGTTTGAACAATTAAGTTGAATTTTACCAACTTGACCACTGCTAGTACCATCACCTTTGACAACAGGTAAGTAATTAGTTAAATATCGTCCTTCAGGGTCTGCAGCAAAATACTGTTGCCAGGGCCATGTTGAACCCGCACTGCTGTACTCAAGCCGTACAACTAGGTCAGAACTACCTACGAAACCAGCTGGAAGTCCAGTAAGAGGTGTAAATGATTCAACACCTGTGGAGTTTGCAATTTCGATACGATCGAGGTTTGCAGGACTACTTGGAATGGTGCCTACAGTAGCTACTGGGCTGTAAAAAGCCGCATTAGCAACAGCGTTGGCCGCAGCTGTCGCCGTAGCGGAAGCTGAGTTTGCTGTTGTGACAGCACCTGTAGCTGTAGTAGATGCTGTATTTGCCGTGTTTAAAGCTGTTGTTGCCGTTGCATCAGCCGCATTGGCTGTTGTAATTGCGGTGTTAGCTTTGGTGACCGCAGAAACAAAACCACCTGAACCATCAGATTCACGTGAGTTATTTAGTGCTGCTGTTGCATTTGCGTCGGCTGTGTTAGCTGTATTAACTGCATTCGTTGATGCTGTAGAGGCACTGTTAGCAGTGTTGATTGCATAAGCAAGACCTTGTGGGTCACCTCCAACACCAGATCCCGTAGGATTTGTACCGTCATGCACATACAACGCCACAGTATTAGCCGTATTCGTAGCCGTGTTGTCAGCATTTGTAGCCGTTGTACTCGCAGCATTAGCTGTAGTAACAGCCCCATTGGCCGTTGTAACGGCATTATTTGCTGTAGTAACAGCATTGCCAGCAGTAACGGTCGCAGCATCAGCCGTTGTCTTCGCTGTGTCAGCGGTTGATGTAGCTTGTGAGGCTTCGAGGCGTGTCTCTTGTGCAGCCTGAAGCGTTTGTTTGTAGTTGTTATTTAGATCATTAGCACTAATTGCTGAACCAGATACAAACGTAGCTTGCGTAGTATCAAGGTTAGTAAGCCGGTAGATACGAATAGCATCCGTATCAGCAGGGTGACTGCTAAGAGTGACAAACTGATTAGGTGAGACAACAGTAAAGCCAGCAGGGCTGGAACTGGTTGAATATGTAGTGGTGGTACTACCTACAGTAATGTCAACCCTGATTTCACTTACATCCAAATAAGAGAATGTAAAAGCTGCCTGGTTGTTAGCCGCAATAGCTGATCCTGCAAAATTACTTTCTGCGTATGTCATTGTTTATCAGGACGCTCTTGGCGTAGTTTTTTGGTTAGTTGTTCACGGACAGTTTGCCGCTGTTGTTCTAAAGCTGCTGAACGTGTTGCATCGCTTTGTTGCATTGCACGATCACGAGTTTTAGTCAAACGCTTGATAATGCCGTACTCCTCGTACTGTTTCTCAAGTTCAAAGAAAGCACGATTTCTTGCTTCTGTATGGATCTCATCAAGACGTTGGTAGAGCTTTGTATTGTTGAGACGAATAGAATCAAAATCTGCACCTGCAGCACGCATCTCCTGGACGGTTTTATTAAATGGACCCATATACCGCTGGTCATCCAAAAGCTCAACAATTTGAGCAGCTAGAGGTTCATTGTCAGCAATATAGTTTTGAATAAATGCACGTTCTTCAGGAGTGACGTTTTCTGTTGTACCAGGCCATTTGTAGAAACCCTGCAAACCATCCCATCCAGTATCCTTAAGTCTGATTCTCCAATCTTCGATAGAAGGGTTGAGTTTAAAGAATGGATTGAAACGGTTGTTCAAAGCAATAGAAGGCGTTTCCATACGTACACGCTCACCAGAATAGATGTCACGTAGTGTCGGCAATTCTCTATTGAACAAGAACTTATTCTTATTCTTTAGATAATCCATAAGGGATTCTTCTACAATTTTTAGGCTTGGATCAATTAAATCACTAGCCATAGTGCGTAGACCAGCATAAGGAATATGAGCGTTAATTTCGTTAGCAGCAAAACGCTGCCATTGGTTAATATCACCATTCAATGCCTTAACAAGAGGATCCAATTGAGTCAGGAAGCTTTGGCTAGCAGGACCCATGGTGATTGCATACTGGGTAAGTTTAAAGAACTCCCCAATATCGGCAGGCTCAATCTTGTCATGGTTTTGAGCCAGTGTTCCAACAATAGTAAGTAACTGAGAAACAGGACCAAACCCTCGGTAATCAATACCAAAGAGTTGATAATTGTCGTCAGTACCCATCTTGATACGCTGACGCTGTACATTGTGATCTTGATCTCCAGCACCTGTCAGTTTGCCATTGAATGCAGCAAGCCCAGCAAGTGTAAGTACTGTACCACCTGCCATTTGACGGCCAATGTATTTAGACTTAAGAGCCTTATACATATTTTCGCTGTACTCACTATATCCAAATTCTTTCAACGCATTGATCTTTTGCTCTTTGGTAGTAGCAGCATACAAACGTGAAACCTTATTAGCATCATTAAATAAAGCCATCTTGGGCTTAGGGATGTAGGTAAGATCAAGTTTGATAGCGTTAAGACCAGTCCGAGCAAACCTCATAAATGCCTGCAGAAATGGTGCTCGTGCAGTGAACTTAGCGAGATTTTCTGCCATTTCGTTATCTAAACTAAGAGCAAGTTCTTTTGTTTGATAGATAACTGCTTCGTCACGAAGCTGTCCTTTTTTGGCTCCAGTAGTATGAAATAGCTTATCATATTCTGCCTTTGCCATATCATCAAATTTAGCAGAAAAATCAGCACTATTACGGAAACCATTTTCCATCAACGTGTCGTATGCTTTGCCACGCGCATGTGCAGTACCGAGCATCGAACCTAAGAAACCATCTAAGGCATACATGGCATTTACGCCATACTTCGTATACTTAGAATTGTTGAATCCATACAAACTTTTACTGACATTCCAAATAAGATATTTACCATGCTCAGCAGTAAGAGGATCACTTTTTTTCCAAACGTCGGCCATCATTTCCATGACTTCAAAGTTATCTAGATGCTTAGCTTGAAAATCAGGTCTGACAAGATTCTGGATTGGACTATTCTGTGCTTGCTTCCAGTTGTCAGCAAAAACTTTAGATGCTGTACTAAACGCATCAGCAAATCCAGCATACTGATGGAAAGCACGCCTTATACCCTCTGTATCGAAGTCGCGTGCTGCACCTAGCATTACAGTCGTAGGTTCAAGTAACAAACCAGAGATATTACCTTTTGCAGCGTTAAAGGCAGCTTTACCAGAAAGCAGTGAGTTATACACTAATCCTTTTACCCCTTCCATAAACCAACTAGGGATTTCAGGATCCAAAAAGTCAACAAATACCCCACCCTTTTTAAGAATACCTATGTTATTCTCAGCATAACGAAATAGCTTTTCAAGAGTATCAACATTACCATCGATCTCTTCAATAACCTTCAGGAAAGGTTGTAGATATTCCGGGTTCTTTTCAGCAATCTCTTTGTAAGAAGCTACGCTCTGTAGACCTTTTTGTCTGGCAGCTTCTAACCCTGTCTCCAGTGCAGCACCTTGTTCGTTAAACCATTGCTGGACTTTGGGATGGTCTCCATTCTTGACAAGTTTTTTAAGTTCTAAGCTCTTACCAGCAATAAACTGGTTAGCTCTGACTTCCTGAGCAAGTAGACCCATCTTGTCCCACATCAGCATTTGCTGGCGGGTTGAATCTTTACCAGTTCTACTCAGAACACCAGCAGCACCAGCCAAGCTAGATGCGTTGTCGCCAGCTTGAGCAGCCATGATTCCACGAGACACCATGTGCTCGGGGTTATAGATCTTACGGAAGACCTCACGGAATGCTCCAGATGCAGCAACCCATTCCTTCTCACCAAGAAACTTATGGCTTTCATAAACCATCGTCTTCATACCACTGATTAGTTGGCGATATTCGTCGATACCTACGTCAGGACCCATAGTTGCTTGTACAACACGATCAGACATCTGCTCAATGACTTCAGAAGGCATTGGTTTGTCGTTGATCAATGCTTGGACGCTGGGTGACCAACCATCAAAGAACTCTTCTAACACCTGTGCTTTTTCAGAACCTTCTGGTGCCTGCATGAACTTGCGGGCGAAGGATTCAGTAGCGGCAGGAGCAGGCTTACCGTAGTTAGTTGCCCGATTAGTCATGATCGCAGCACGATCTACCTTTGCTTGTGTCGGGTTAGCATCAGCGTTGATGACGATCTTTTCGTGTGGCTCTGCACCTTTGTGAATAAAGGGGTTGTATTCATCAAAAGAACGGAAGGTGTTTTCTTGATAGCCAGGAACTGAGCCACCTTCGGATACAGGTGTATTAAAACCCTTAGCATCAAGAACCTCTTCAACCTCAGCGTTTACAGCCTTGGCAGTCTGAGCACGTTTAGTGTTAATAACATCAGTAATAGGATCTTCGTCACTAATTACTGGTAGTTTACTAATTGCAGCTTCTGATGCTTCATCACCTGTAGACAATAACTTGATGGATTGACGAGACGCCCAAGCTGCACCAAGAAGTTCTCCAGCACCAGAGAACCCAAGGTTTTCAAGCATCTGAACAAGACGATTGCCGTCAGGTGAACTACGTGCAAGGTCCAGAAGAGGAGTTTCTATACCCCAGTGCTCACCCATCAGTTCAGTTACAGTTTTGTCGTCATCGTCTAGCGCAAGACCAGACACAGCCATATCAACACCAAGAGATGCGCCAATCTCACCAATCATTTTGGTCTTAGCACCAAGCATTACACCGGATGTAGCAGCACGACCAGCACCAACAACAGCACCAGTTCCTAACAATGTAGGAATTAAAACCTCACTAATTTCACGTATACCCTGTGCAACAGGGTCGTCAAAGTCAGGGGCGGTTTCAAATTCAAAACCTGGAACTAGATTAGCCGCCTTAGTAACAAGATCAGTAACACCAGCAAATGGTGCAATCATCCGCTGTGCAGCTTCTGGATTAGCAGGCGCTGTTTCAGTAGGCACAGCATATTGACTGCCGTGTGGCGAGATAAGTTCTAAACCATCTTCTACTTTTGTTTCAGTAGGCTTAAGTTCAAGTTCTGATTGTGCAGGACCTAGTGCTTCATCAGCTTCGATCCGTTCCTCCATATTTGCAGCTGTAAGCTCTTCTCGTAAAGCCTCAGCATTTTGTGATGATTGTGAGACATCTGGAGTGTAGCTACCAGTTAAGTCAATTCTTTCCATTGATAGCCTCCAGTGCTTCTTTAGTCATATTGGATGGTCGATTCCAGGGGGTTTGGTCTTGTTCAGATCCCCACTGCTCTACAACTCGTCTTGCTGTTTCTAGATGCTCTTTATATGACCCATTCTTAAAAGCACTCCACGGTGTAAAGGAGTTCTTAGCATCCTTGTAGACCTGAATAGCAGCCTTTGTATTGAGGTGTGGGTTGTATAAATCCTCATTTCTAAACGCACGACCAAGCTGGAAAAGCTCAGTAAACTGCTTACGGCGGGCAGCACCAATACCGCCCCACTTACTAGCATCACTCATATGGATTTGATACCAACCAAAAGACCTAGGTGTTGCACCAGGAGTACCTGGTGGGACAATCGTTCCATCTGCAAGTTGATAATCCCCAGGTCGATCAGCAATGCCTCCACTTTCAGCAAGATTGATTGCAAGCCAGGTAATCATCTGTTCTTTATCAGTAATACCGTTTTCAAACAAGAGCTGTGCGCCTAGCAGAAGCGGCTGTGTGGTCTTTGAATAGATGTCACTACCACCAGCATTGATAACTGCCCTAGAGGCAGCACCACGGCTCTTGTAGCGGCTGTTGGTGTACACAGACAATGCATTAGCAGGTTCACCTTTCACAAAGTCGTAAAACTCCTCAGCACTTTCAGGCAGCCGTACTTCTCTGTTACCTTTGTCTTTTTGATTAGCAACATCAATCTGTGCCTCTAGGATAAGTTGAGGCGATACACCCATCTTTCTACCTATATATTTAAATGATTCTGGCATAGCTGTTGGTTTACCAGAACTAAGATCATCGAGGTAGTTGTCAATGATTGAGACAGGAACAACCTGTCTTGTATAAATAAAATTCTCTTTACCGTTACTAAGGATAGTATCAACAGTAGAGGTTGAAAAACCAGTAGGTGAATCTGGAAGAGACAACCCCTTTACTTTCCCACTAAAAGGATCTTCGGAATTAGCCCGATCAAAAGTATAGATAGCATTTTCGTTGTCAGGAGATTGAACCTTGGCACCGATAACTGCTTGCGTTTGGTCATGTCTTGTATTAATATTTTGTGTTAAATCACTAGAATGCAAATCGTCATAGTCAGACTGCAGTCGATAGAACAACGATTTAACAGACGGATCAGTTTTTAGCCAATCGTCCTCTGTTGCATCAGCAATTTGTAAACCACGCAAAAGAATACCTTTGAGATATTCATTACGTCGTTTTTTATATTGCTCGTCAAATCCAGAGTCAATCTCATCGTTTACTTTGGTATACCACTCAAGTTTTTGAGAAGGCAGCAATGCAGAAGCACTGATTTCAGGGATAGATGGCAGCTGATTGTCACGTGCTAATTGAAGATTCCACTGATCAATAGTGTTCTTAGCGGCTATTCCATCAGGTGTTCTAGGTAAATATGCTTTAATTTTGCTGATATCAGAGTCTGTAAACTCAGGCAATTTAGACATCTGAGTTATAGTTGCTTGTACATCAGCGAAACTTAATTGACCATTTCTAGCCCTTTCAGACATTTCTAGTTGTATACCACGTACAGTCTCTTCAGTCATTGTACGTTGTAAATCATGCTCAGCCTGAATACCACGACGCTCAGTTACCTTACCTTCTGTCTCTGCAATACGTAGACGTGCAAAGAAGTTACTGTGCAACGAACCAAACTTTTGTAGTTGATTGCCAATCTCTAAATCTTCATTAGCAAGATCAGTTACAAAGTTATCTGGTAGTTGACCTGTTTCTAAAAGAGCAGAGATATTTGGTTCAACATCTAACAGTACATTCTTAAATTCACGTTTATCAGGACCAGTTAAATCTTGTATACGCTGGAGTACAGCAGTAGCTCCACCTTCTTTTGCAAGATTAGCAAATGTCTGTTGCTGAGACCGATCGTAAAGTAGTATTTGTTTTTTGTCACGTACTTTAGTAGCCTTATCAAGCCTACGATTAGTTTCTAAATCAATACCCTTCTTTGCATATTTAGCAATAAAGGCAGGATCAAAACCAGCAAGGTTTTCGGTTACGTAGTTCTGACGTAACTGTTCAAGGATATCTGCATGTTGCAAGCTACCTTGTTGCTCAGCGCCATTCAGTGTTTGAGTAAAACCTTTTAGGTTAACGTCAGAATTCTGACTAACATACTGGGCAAACTGCTGACCAGCTGACTGCATAGACGCTACCCCGTAGGCATAGCGTGTATAACCAGACGAATTGATGATCGTGTTGAGATCTTCAGCAGATGCACCGCGCTGAATCATCTCCCGATAGACAGGAGCCTGCTGGCGCTCAGTTTCGTTTAAGACACCTTCAAGTGTAGTTAGCTGTTGGAATTGATTAGCAGTAAGACCAAACTTAAGTGCAAAGCTGTTTGCAGCATTAAGTTGATCAGTACGTTGCTTCTCAGCTTGCTGTTCAAAGACACCACTTAAAGTACTAGAAAAACTAGAAAGTCCTTGTAGCAGCTGTTGTTGTTGTTTGTTAGCGTACTCTTGAGCTTGTAGTTCAGCATTAGCATTGCGCTGGTAGGCATCAGTGTATGACTGTGCATACTCCCGACGAATACTTTCGTTGGTATCTCGTACCTGCCTTTCAATGTCATTTTTACGACGTACATCTTCTAAATGCTGGTTAGCATTCTGAAGCATACTTTGACGAGCACGGTCTGCATCCCGTAGGTTTGCATCAGACTGCTGTTGTAGTCTATTTGTTTTATCACGAACAGGGATTCGTTGAAATCCTCTGCTCCGGGCGTACCCTTTAAATTGTGCCATATGTTAATACTAATTAGGCAATGGTTGTGCTTTGATATCTGCCGGGCTGAATATCAGGCATAGTTACTGGAGGTGTACCAGTTTGTTGTGTTGGATTAGTTGGTACTGTTACTTGTGGTGGTCTATTAGCTGCAAGAGTTGAAGTGGCTTGGCTAATACCAGACAACACTTGTGAAGCAGTAGCAGCTAGTTGTGCTCCAGGATTAGAGACAAGAGCTTTACCTGCGTTCTTGTTCAACTTCCTAATAGCATCAAAGTCAGGCTTCAATGGATCCTGGAAGATAGTCTTAGGTGGCTTAATAGGCTTAGGAATTTCACGTGGTACAACAGGTTCAGAAAGCCTTGCATTATCAGCTGCAACATCAGCTGCAAATTGATCAAGGTCAATCTGTGAAATATCAGAGTCATACTGGTCTTTAGCACTTGTCATAGATGCAGAAAGCTTATTGGTGTCAAGTCCCATGCTTCGTACCATCTGTGCATCCTTGAGACTGATACCAAGTCGGTCAGCATTACGCTGTTCAGCTTCGCCAGCCAAAGTATTATTAATTGCACGAATGTTCAAGCCAGCAGAGGTGACAGAGCTTTGCAGATTATTGACAAGCTTAGTCTTTTCAATTGAACTCATGTATTCGTTACTCATCAATGCGTCAACAACTGACTGCTGAGCAAGAGCACTTTGAGCCAGGATCGAGTTCTGTACCTTCATAGCGCTACGACCAGCAGCACCTGAAGCACGAGCTGTGCCTTCTTCAAGTAAAGATCTTGTACGTTCCTGTCGAAGTTGTTCTGCAACCTTCATGCGACCGGCATCAGTAAGAGCTGCTAATTCACGTGAAGCTGTATCGAATTGATCTGTAGCAATATCTAGTTCTGCTGCTACGCGAGAACGATCGATGTCAGCTGTGTCTTCAGCCCGTTGTTCTTGTAAGTCCAAACGTGCTTTTTGTAGCTGAGAACTTTCACGGAAATCAGCAAGATTATTACGTAGTTCTTCTGCCTGGAAAGCAAGATCTTGATACTGCTCATTTAAAACACGAGCCGAATCTCGTTTAGCAACACCAGCAGAAATTTCATTATAGTCTACTTGCTCTTCGTAAGCACGTTCAGAAGCATTGAATATCTTGACTGCATCGTTGTAGCCATCAACACGTTGCTGATTTTGCTGTTTCCAATTATCTATTCGTAGCTGATTTTGATAATCTTGTTCGTTTTTGTAGTTAGCCTTAGCTACTTCAATACTATCTAGTTGATAGCGATAGCCATCAATTTGATTTGCAAGTTGAAGATCAGCTACTTGTTTGTTGTACTTTCGTTGATCGTTAAGTTGTTGTTTGTTTGCTGCCGCTGCGGAGTTGCTACTTACTGCGCCAAATACTGTACTAAATAGTTGCAAGCCAAAGCTTGCTTCTGCGAAAACCATTATGTCCTCCTATAGAATCGTGGTGAGTAAATACCCTCCCACCTCATCGATTGAAGAGATAATGGAAGCGGTTTGTCGCTTGTCAATTTAAGCGTAAAGTTCTCTGTGCGTTGGTAAATAGGAATTTCTGCTACAAGACTGTCTTCAATAGTCACGTCGTTTGCTAGATAATAATCTGCTCTGATATTGGTTGCTACCTCTGTATAGTCACTAAGACCAGCAGAAGTTATTTGGAAGTTAAATGCGTTTGATTCACCTAATGAAAACTTCATCCGTGAAATAGTCAACGATGCTGTGTAGTCAGGATTTAAACCGTCAGGACTTTGCTGAAAGTAAAAGGTAGGGAGTGTAATATCTAAATCAAATCTATAACCAATAATAACTTTTTCTGGTGTTGACGAAAAATCAATACTTTCAAAACTGAAGTAATTAGTTCCAGTCTCAGTCGTTACTGTTGGAGTAAAGAAAAAGCCTTCCTTTGTCTCAGTACTACCAGCTTGGATTACACCACCGATCATGACTACAGGCGTTAAACCTTCAGTTGTAAAATTAAAAGGAGCGGTACATTTATTAATACCATTGCTATATGTGATAGCAGATGGTGTCGTGTAGTAGTCAATATAAGGGTGAATGAACTTACCAGTTTTAGTAGTAATCAACTTGTCACTAGGTGAGTTGGTCAGGTTTGCAGACAATGCATAAATCTGTGAGTCTGACTTAAGTACACAAATAATCTCATCGTCAATAATTTCAGCAAACAACACACGTCCAGGCAATCTCCATTTAAACCAAGACTGCATAACGTTAGCTTGACCATCACTAAAGTTCTTAAAAAAGAAGATCTCTCTGCCATTGAACTCTGTGGCGTCAGACGTGTCATAGAAACCAACCATTGCATTCTGTGAGCTAGTCACCATGCGACGTACTTGAGAAGGTATGTACGTATGTACAACCTTTCCAATTTCTAAGACACGAGGTTGACCGCGATCTGCTGGTTGATAGGTAAACACACGTGTGTATGCAGCACTCTTACTAACAAACACTTTGAAGTCACCAGCATCTTGCGGTGCAATTACTGGATCTGTTTCATAACTAGAAATACCAGTTGTCAACGAATCCTTTGGAGTCAGGTTACCGTTTTCTGAATACAGCACATACTGTTGATCCTTAGAAAACAGCAGCACACCCATCGGACTGGCGAGAACACTTGTCAGCTTGACGGGTCTTGTACTAGATACATTGATGTCAACAGGGTCAGCATCAGATACTGCAGATGCAGTGATGTGATAGAAGTTAAAGAATTCACCAGCTTGGCTCATAATCACATTGTCTTCTGACAACATGCCAAGACGGTTGTTGTGAAAGAAGATATTGCTAATTTTTGAACCAACAAAGCTAGGAGGAGAGTTTGTCTGTAGGTCACCTACAAGACGACCAACATAACCAGACTGTGTAGGGTCAGCTACATCTTTAATAGTTTGGATAGTAAACGCATTAGCTGCTGTGTTCTTTAGCTCGATAGGCATCGTTGCAGCATTTAGGCCCGGAGACACAGAAGGATCTCGGCATTCAACCCAAGAACCTGGGCCAACAGAATTAGCAGTACCAGATACAGTCTCAAATTCAGCCCAATAGGCAAAGTTCTGTGCGTTGACAGGGACAACTTTAACCTTACGACCATGCAAAGACTCGTTTGGTAAATCAGAGATGCTATCAACCTCGGTTACAAAAGCTTCTAAAGCTTGACCATCAATACCACCTTCTACCTTAATATCGATATCACCAGCAGCTTTATAAATAATAAGAGAAGAAGCTGTTTGGTACTTAGTAAAAGAACCAGTAATAGCTGTATTCAAATCACTGAGGATTTCCTCTGCATCTAAAGCATCAGTGTGTGTACTATTGTTAGTGGTATCATCACCATTTCTAGTGTTGATTGAATAGGTCTGACCATCAATAGTAATTTTATATTTTGCACTATAGTTTACAGCCTTGAGACGTACAGTCGCATACTGCTTTGCTGTATAGCTAGGTGCAGCCTGCTCAGTAACTGTAGTGTTCTTATTAACAATAAAAGTGGTGTCTTGGACGGTAACAACTTCATAACTATCAGCAGGCTTTAGTGTGGTAGCTGATGTAAGATTTAGATATGGATGGTGGTTTTGACTAGAGGTTGTTTCACTAGTAATAGTAACTGCTGTATAGCTACTACCTGTTTTTCTGATGTTCCATACAGACACACCATCATTAGCTGCTGATGGCTCTTTATGAATTGCACATAAATACTGCTCAGTAGAACTTCTATTGATAAAGAACCACTTAGCGTCGTCGTATTTAGATACGTCTGCTGATCCAACCAGTTCACGTATAAACTTAAGACCAGGCCGTTTGGTCAAACCAAATGTAGGATCAGGATAAGCATTGATGGATTCAGCTAGTTGGCCTGGTTTTTTCTTTGTATCTTGTTGGGTAGAGACACCACCCAAGAAAGATGGGATGCTTTGTGTAACTGCTGCCATTATCGTTGCAATGCTCTAAATGGTTGATAAGGGGTGTAGTAGT
>Ga0181413_1000503_pt1 | contig 11964 bp, 7 predicted proteins | sample 36SPOviralmetaG_FD_130111 | JGI IMG/M metagenome (GOLD analysis project Ga0181413, IMG submission 130111) | Marine viral communities from the oligotrophic San Pedro Time Series (SPOT) site, San Pedro Channel, CA, USA - 36 SPOT_SRF_2012-09-28 | ecosystem: Environmental > Aquatic > Marine > Strait... | reverse complement strand
TAATATCATTGAGTGAATATACCTATGAAATGGTACTTTTACCCTTAAAAACACATTAAAAAAGGTATTATAAATATGTTTCTGTGTTTTGTTTAGTGTCTTGGAAGTAACTCTGAAGGTGCTCTGAATGTACTCCAAAGGTACTCTGGACTAGTGATCTAAGGCAGCAGTCTATCACACACTCCCCCACATGTCAAGCACCACTGAGACACTTTGAGAACTGGCACACAGCACTTGACAGACACAGCAGACTCCCCTATACTGTAAGAGTAGAGAAAAAGATAATTCACTAAACTTACAGTCCTGGGTAAGACTTAAAACTGCCCAATCTCACACTAACTAACACACATTTATCATGACACATTCTGATGCTATTGTTGCACTGGAATCCTGTGAAACTGGGGCAGAATTGTTGTTACTCTTGGAGGCAATTACTGCAGTCTACTGATTGACAATCTGATCCCTCTGTGATACACTGTGGGGGTGCCATGTGTGCCCCCTGTGTAACACTCAGAGAACATATATTATTGTGAATTAAACAGTGTTTTCTGTGTGGTGTTGTGGTGCCCTGGTGGGCGTGGCTAAGTGACCCCCCCCCCCCTACGAAAAAAGGCATACTTCCCTAACCTACAAAAGTGTGTTCCCATGAGGTAAATATGCCTCTTTTTTAATGTCAATATATAATTCAAAAAGCAAATCCACTTTATGAAAAAAATTTGCCCAGAAAATTTTTACCATATTTACTTGAAGGACAAATGTGTATATTCCTGTCTGACCCCAGAGAAGTTTGAAGATAAGTGGAGGGACCTTAAAGCAATGGTTGGTCTTATGAAGACTGATTATGTTGATGAAGACCTGTCATATGAGATGGTAGAGATTACCCCCAATTTCTGTGAAGATCATTCATATTGACACTGTATAGATATACTGTTATACTACTAATTGAAATGGAGTGAACTATTCCCAATGGCAAAAGGATTTACTGTAAAGGCATCAAAGCCCAGGACAAAGAAGGGTGATGGACCTGAATGGGACTATGATGCTATTAAAGCAAGAATGAAAGGAAAGACCATTGTATTTTGCTTACCTGGTCGTGGAGTATCATATACCTTTCTGAAGAACTTTGTGCAACTATGTTTTGACATGGTGCAGAATGGAATGAGTATTCAGATCAGTCAGGACTACTCTTCCATGGTTAACTTTGCACGCTGCAAGTGCCTTGGTGCAAATGTCCTGCGTGGACCAGATCAGATTCCCTGGGATGGTAAACTGAACTATGACTGGCAGTTGTGGATTGATAGTGATATTATTTTTAATACTGAGAAGTTTTGGCAGCTTGCTGATGTTGCATTTCCAGCAGAAGCAGTGGATCAGGATGGCAATGAAATTGAAGGCAAGGATCGTCCAATCTCTGCTGGATGGTATTCCACAGAAGATGGCAAGACTACCTCAGTTGCACACTGGTTGGATGAAGATGACTTCAGAAACAATGGTGGTGTCATGAATCATGAGATGGTAGATGGCATCAGTCAGCGTAAGAAACCATTCACTGTTGACTATACAGGATTTGGATGGGTGATGATTCGTAATGGTGTCTTTGAGAACAAGGAGATGAAGTATCCATGGTTTGCTCCTAAGATGCAAGTGTTTGAATCAGGTGCTGTTCAAGACATGTGTGGAGAAGATGTAAGTTTCTGTCTGGATGCAATTGAAGCAGGATATGAGATCTGGTGTGATCCACGTATTCGTGTTGGGCATGAAAAAACCCGCGTAATCTGACACTACTAGATTAAGCACTGTCAACCTTTATATGACAGTGCATGAGACCTAATTGTAAAAATCTAAAATTTCTGGTAATTAAATATGGCACAAATGAAAGGTGGTGGGTATGTAGTGGGGAAACCCAAAAAATCTCGCCAGGGCAAAGGAAAGCACACAAAGATTGCTGCTACAAGCAGGAATAATGCAGGGAAAAGATACAGAGGACAAGGAAAGGGCTGATGCCCTTTTTTTATGTTAACATATATAAAAAAATCGCAAAAAACCCCTATGTCATGTTTAATCTGCAATTTACCATCCACTGAGGTCTGGGTGAGAAAAGAATACCTTACAGACCATCAGAGTGGGCACGGAGAGTTTGTTAAAGGTGTATGGGTATCTGCCAAGAGTATTCCAGGAAGAGCATTTTACTTTGAAACCTATCTTCCTGATTATGCTGCAATGTATGACAAACTACCCATCAGTGCATTCTTAAGTGAACCTGTACTTCCAGATCCTGATATGTCATTACAAAATCTACAGTTCTGGAATTGTATGGATTATGGTGTTGTTTCTATTCAAAAACAATTCATTGGATCTATGGACTATGAGATCTATACTAGAGACCATGGGACCATGAAGGGCACCTATGTCTGCACCATTGATAATTATCATCAAGATCCAGATGTTATTGATTATGCAACCAGTGAAAATCCTGCTGAACACAAGTCACATAATTTAATTGAACTTGTCAATGGGCAGTATGCTCTCTATCCTAATAACAGGATGAGAATCTATGATAATAGTCTCACACCAGATGATCCAAAGACACCTGATTTCAAAGTATCCACAGAATATTATCAGGTAGAAAATGGTTATGATAGGATGGGGTTAGGAGATCAAGACTCTTATTTCTGGAAAACCTCACAAGAGAGGTTAAATACTACTAATCAATCACTCAATTCAGAGGAAGATGGAATCAATAGAGAAACACATTGAGGTAGATAAAAAGATCCTTCAGGATCCAACAACATCACCTCAAGCAAGACGTCACATTGAATCAGAACTACATGAACTAGAAGTTTATGCACAAAACCATAAGAAAGAAATTGAAGATGGTGATCACCATGATCCCACAGCACTAGAACTTTTTTGTGAAGTGGAACCTGATGCTGATGAATGTAGAATCTATGACGATTGACACTAAATAAGGTATATTCTACACACTTGGTATGCCCGTACAGGGAATAAGTAAATCATTTAAAGATATAAGTGCAACATTCTCCATCAACCCAATGAATGGAGATTTGATTGCACTTAAAAATGCGAATGCTATTGCTAGATCTGTACGTAATCTGGTTTTAACAAAACCTGGTGAGAGACCATTTAATCCTGCACTGGGATCAAATGTACATAATTTGTTATTTGAACCTGTTGATAGAATAACTGCTGCAGCAATCAAAAGTGAAATAAGGGATACCATATTAAACTTTGAACCAAGAGTTAAACTGCAGGATGTGAATGTAAGTCCTACTAGTGATGGGCTTGGTTATAACATAACCATTCAGTTTTCAGTCATTGGTATTAATGTTCCTCCACAGGAACTTTCACTCTCATTAGAATCCACCAGATAAATGCCTTTAGTTAATTTCAGTAATCTAAACTTTGATCAAATAAAGATCTCCATAAGGGATTATCTCAGGTCTAACAGTAACTTTACTGATTATGACTTTGAGGGATCAAATCTTTCAACGATTATTGATACACTGGCATATAACACATATATTGCATCATATAATGCAAATATGCTATCCAATGAAGTATTCATTGATAGTGCAACATTAAGAGAGAACATTGTCTCTCTAGCAAGAAATATTGGATATGTTCCAACATCCAGAAGATCATCTACTGGTACTATATCCTTTGAAGTAGATGTATCAGATACTAACATTACTACTGTAGAACTACAACCAGGTCCAGTAGCAGTTGTGAGTGATACCTTTGGATCAAGTAATTTCTTATTCTCCACTAATAAAAAAACAAAGGTATCTGTAGATTCTGATGGTACAGCAAGATTTCAGAATCTACAGATTCATGAAGGTAATTATATAAGACAAGTATTCACTGTTGATCCAAGAACTCCTAATCAAAAGTATATCCTAACCAATGCTGGTATTGATACAACACTGATAAGAGTTGTAGTCAAACCAAGTGAGACAAGCACTGTTGAGGAAGTATTCAATCAATCAGACAGTTTATTTGATGTAAACTCACAATCAAAAGTTTATTTCATACAGGAAGTATCTAATGAGAGATATGAGTTACTGTTTGGTGATGGTGTATTTGGTAAAAAATTAAATCAAGAAAATCTTGGTTATGTTGTTGTAGACTACATTACTTGCAATGGAGAAGGTGCAAATAATATAGAAGATTTCTCTTTTGCTGGTAAAGTCATAGATCAAAGTGGAAACGTCATTACATCAGGTATTTCAATTATCACTACTGATGAGTCATCAGGTGGTGGCACATCAATTGAAAGCATTGACTCAATCAGAAAATACTCCACACAAATATATGCTTCTAGAAATAGGGCTGTAACAGCAGCAGACTATGAGGCAATCATACCACAGATCTATGAAGGTGTTGATTCAGTATCTGCTTTTGGTGGTGAAGATCTAAATCCTCCACAATTTGGTAAAGTTTATATTAGTATGAAACCAAAGACTGGTACTCATATTTCATCAACAACTAAAAGAGAGGTTCTTAATAAACTGAAGAAGTATTCAGTTGCTGGAATTGTTCCAGAGATAGTGGACCTCAAATACTTATATCTTGAGGCAGACTCTAGTGTTTATTTTAATATTAATGCAGCAACTAGTGGTGCAGATGTCAAATCATCAATACTAAGCAATATTGAAAATTACTCCAAATCATCTCAGTTAAATAAGTTTGGTGGAAGATTTAGGTATAGTAAGTATCAAAAAATTCTTGATGACAGTCATACATCAATATCTTCAAATATCACAAAAATTGATATGAGAAGGGACCTTGTTGCTAGTATGAATACTTTTGCAGAGTATGAGATTTGTTATGGTAACAGATTTCATGTCAGAAATCATGGTCATTTTCCTGTTCATGGTGGAGTGATACTTGGTTATAATATCAGATCATCAGGATTTAAAATTGGAGGATACTCTGACACATTATACTTTGGAGATATTGCTAACTCTGATCTAAAAACTGGTCAGGTTATTATGTTTAAACTAAATTCACCATCTGAACCTGTTATTGTTAAGAGGAATGCTGGAACAATAGATTATGTAAAGGGTGAGATTAAATTAAATGCTGTCAAGTTTATTTCAACATCAATTGTCAAAAACTCTGTGAATACAATTGAAATATCAGCCTCTCCATACTCTAATGACATAATTGGTCTTCAAGACTTATACATCCAACTTGATATTAAGAATGTAAATGTTGAGATGAAAGAAGACAGAATTACTTCAGGTAGTGATATTTCTGGTAGTAATTATTTGGTAAGTCCAAGTTTTGCAATTAAGTCATTGGTGAGAGGAACTGAGATTTATTCTACCATACAAACTGCTCCTCAAGTTCAAAATACAAGCACAACAACCGTAAGTACAACAGGAATGATTACTAGTGGTGGTGGAACTGTTACCACACCAACACCATCAGTTTCTCCAACACCAACTCCCACACCAAGTCCTTCACCTTCACCATACGGCTACTAAGAAATGGCAGTAGATAAGATAAAGTTTCAAGATATTGTACAGAATCAACTTCCTGGTTATATTCAGGATGATTATCCACTTCTTGGTGAGTTTCTGTCACAGTATTATCTTTCTCAGGAAAATGATGGTGCTACATTTGATTTATTGAATAATATTGATTCGTATGTTAAACTTGATAATCTTTACAATCTTAAAGAATCAACAGGACTTGCATCTAGTATTTCATACTATGATGATGTAATACAAACTTCATCTGATACAAACTTTACTGAAGGATTTCCAGAAAAAAATGGAATAATCAAAATTGATAATGAGATTATTTTTTATTCTGAAAAAACTGATCTTTCATTTACTGGATGTAAGAGAGGATTTAGTGGCATAACATCATACTCAGCTATCAATAATCCAGAAGAATTAGTTTTTAGTGAATCAATAGCACAAAAACATACTGCTGGTTCAACAATTCAAAATCTGAATGTATTATTCCTCAAGGAATTTTTAAAAAAACTCAAGGGTCAAATTGCCCCAGGATTCACAGGAAGTTTATATAGTGGATTGAATGAGAGAAATTTTCTCTTTAATGCAAAAGATTTTTATAATTCAAAAGGAACTGATCAATCTCTTAAGATTCTTTTCCAGGCATTATATGGGGAAGAAGTATTAATCAGTAAACCAAGTGAAGATCTTTTTCGTCCTTCAGATGCAGATTATCTTGTTACAAAAGATTTTGTAATTGAAGCAATAGAAGGTAATCCTTTTGATCTTGAAGGAAAAGAAATTTTACAGAGCAGAACATCTGCTAGAGGAACAGTTACTAAAGTTGAAATAGTAACCACAGATGATAGAAATTTTTATCAAATCAGTGTAGACAGTGGATATCAGAGAGATATTAATCTTGATGGTTCAATTCTTGGAATATTTGAAGATGAACCAAAGACTCAGATATTAAATGATTTAAGTGTCAACTCTACTGTCATTGATGTTGATTCAACAATTGGATTCCCATCATCTGGGTCATTAATATCTTATGATGAAAATAATGATGAAATTATCATTTCTTATACGAGCAAATCAGCAAATCAATTTTTTGGTGTTAGTGGCATCAATGTTGCTATTGATGGTGGAGCTAACCTACATCTCAATTCCTCTTGCTCTACATTAGATCAAGAGATTTCATTTAGAATTACAACAACTCTTAAAGAGTTACAAATCAATGAGCCCACCAAGAATTTTACAAATGGTGAGACAATTCAAGTACAATCTCTTGGTATTGAATCAAGTGATAAGAAAACTGATGAATGGATTTATAATCTTAAAGTAAAGTATAAAGTTAAAAATATTAGTGTACTTGATACCACAGAAAAAAGATATTTAATAACAACAGTTGAGAATAATATATTAAAAAGAGGATATGAGATTGAGATTATTGAGGATGGAAAAATTCTTGCAACAGGAACAGTGCTCAACAGAAGAGCAGAAGATGCTATTGATGTAAGATTTAATGTTCTTCTATCAAAAATAACTGGTGAGTGTTTCATTGAGAATAAAACTCTCAAAGGAAATTATAGATATGATTCGGATTTTGGAACAGCAACAACTAATGTTATTAATACATATCAGAAATTTAATGGAGAGGTATTAGTATCCTCTAATTCTATTCCTAGTTATGATAATATTACTTTAGACACTTACAACAAAGTTATTAAATTTTCAAGTCCAAATGTAAGTGGAGATACATTTACTTTTGACCAACAACATGGATTATACACTGGAGAAATTGTATATTACAAACCAAATACAATTCTTGGTGGTGATCAATTCATTGAAGGTGATGATCCCATACAGAGTTCAACCATCAACAAATTTTCAAATTTAAATGAGGGTGTTTATTTTGTTAAAAGAGTTGGTAAGAATAATTCATTTAGTATTAAACTTGCAAAGAGTCTTTCAGATCTGAATGATGAAAAATTCATAACACCAACATCAGATTTTCCAATTATTGATAATACCTTTACCTATCAAGTTTTTTATAGTAAAAAAATAGCACCACAAAAAATTTACAGAAAACTTGTTGAACCAGTTAAAAAACAAGATGAGTATAATACTCAACCTGGATTTAGTGGTATATTGAAAAATGGAGTTGAAATATTAAATTATAAATCAAATGACCAAATAATCTTTGGTGACATTAAATCAATGGAGATTGTGAATGGTGGTGAAAATTATGATGTGATTAATCCTCCTATTTTAAACATAAGTGATGTTACTGGTGTTGGTGCAACAGGTATTTGTGGTGTTACTGGTCAATTAGAAGAACTAAGAATTGTTGATCCAGGTTTTGATTTTGTTTCTACACCAATAGTTTCAATAAGAGGTGGTAACCCAAAAACAGAAGCAACAGTAAATGTAGAAACTGTTGATATAATCAATAGAGTCAATTTTTTAGGTGAGTCTGGTGGTGGTATAACAACATATGTTGCTTTAGGTGTAGGAGCAACAGATGCTACCATAGGATTCAGTACATTCCACAAATTCTTCACTGGAGAAAAGATAGTCTATAAAACATATGGATCAAAGGCAGCAGTTGGATTATCTACAGATTCAAACTACTTTGTTAAAGTAGTAGATTCACAGAAAATTAAATTACACAAATCAGAGATTGATGCAAAGACTGGACCAGGCATTAACACTATACCAATCACTGATTTTGGTGAAGGATTGCAGAGTATTAACTCCTTCAACTTAAAGAAAAAGGTTTCAAATTTTGTAATTCTCAATAAAGGTGATGGATATAAAAATAGAAGGAAGAAACTAAGTGCATCTGGTATTAGCACATCCACTAATATCATCAATATTGTAAATCATGGATTTGAGAATAAAGAAAAAATTAGATATACAATTGGTGTAAATACAGTCACTGGATTGTCTGAAGATACTGATTATCTTGTTCATAAAATTGATGATAATAATTTTAGACTATCAAATATTGGAGTAGGTGATACTGTCAATTTTTTCTTTGACAATAATATCTTTGTTGATTTAAAAACTACTGGTGATGGATCATTCAATTATGAACCAATCACTGTAACAGTTGATGGGCTCATTGGAATCACTACACTCACTGGTCAAAAATTTGATTGTAGAGTTCAACCTATTTTTAGAGGTGAATTAGAATCAATTGACATTACTAATGGTGGTGTGAGTTATGGATCATCAGAAGTATTCAATTTTAATAGATTACCTGAAATATCAATTTCTGCAGGTTCTGGTGGACAAGTTACACCAATAATTAATAATGGCAAAATTGATGAAGTATTAATAGACAATGCTGGATCAGGATATAATTCTCCTCCTAATCTGGAGATTATTTCAAAGAATGGATCATTTGCAAAGTTGACACCTGTTGTTTCAGGTGGGATATTAAAAGAAATTGTTGTTGTTGATGGTGGTGCTGGTTATGATAGTGCTACAACAATTAATGTCATTTCTCCCATTGTTAACGCAAATGTAGAACCTGTAATTAAAAAATGGACAGTAAACTTATTTGCTAAGAATTTTGATATTTTAACATCAGATGATGGAATCATTACTAAGAATAATGAAAACATTACACTACAATACAGCCATCTTTATGCCCCTAGAAAGTTAAGAGAGAGTCTTTATCCAATATCTGACTCTGGAGTAATTTTTGGAACTGCTGAACTTAATAGAGATGCTGTTACAGGAGAGGAACAGTCAAACACATTCCACTCTCCAATCATAGGATGGGCATTTGATGGACATCCAATTTATGGACCTTATGGATTCAAAAATCCAAATGGTGGACCCATCAGTGCGATGACTCCTGGTTATGAATTATCTATCAACACTGTCAACAGACCAGAAACCTCTCTCTATGAAGCTGGATTCTTTGTTGATGATTTTGTATTTACAGATAATGGTGATCTTGATAAACACAATGGTAGATTCTGTGTAACTCCAGATTACCCCAATGGTGTCTATGCATATTTTGCCACTATTGATAATGTCAATAGTAGTTCTGGACCATTTGAAGGATTTAGAAGTCCTAAATTCCCATATTTGATTGGAAATAGTTTTAATTCTGAACCAATTAGTTTTAACTTCAAATTATCTTCAAATCATGATGATTATGATATTGAAAAAGATGGGTGGTTTAGAAATACCAAACCATATAGATTGTTTTCTAATCCTAGTGGATATGATTACATCTACAACTCATCAAAAATTAAAAATCAATCAATTGATATCACAAATACTTCTGTAGGAACTGTTGAGTCAATAAAAATTGCCAATAAAGGAGACAATTTTAAGATTGGAGATAGATTGGTTTTTGATAATACACAGACATCTGGATCTGGTGCTAGTGCAGAAATCAGTAGAATTGATGGTAAGAAAGTAGTATCCATTGCTTCCACAACCACAATAATTGAAAATACAGAGTTTTTCCCAGATGGTCCTGGTAAAATACTTGCATTTACTCAGTCACCTCATCATTTGTTGGACAGTGATTTATTAGGTATTTCTGGTGTATCTGAATCATTTAATGATATTCAAGGTAGTTATAGTATCAATATTAGACCAGATAATTTTGTTTTATCATTAGGTGTTGGTGCAACTGCAGTAACTGGTCTAACCACCTATTTTTATGTTTCTGGTATTCTTAATTTCCCAACAATTAGACCCAATGATATTATTGGTATACAAACTGAGAAATTAAAAGTTTTAAATATAGACAAAAAGAGTGGAAGAATCAGAGTTGTCAGAGAATATGGTGGCACTATTGGAACTTCGTATTCAAATTCAGAAATTTTAACTGAGGATCCTAGAAAACTATCATTTAATGTTGGATTTGCTAGAACTACAAAACAATTCAAATTAAATGAAGAGTATTACTTTGAACCATCTGAAGCAGTTGGAACAGGAATTACAGATACCATAGGTGCTGGAAAAACAGTTATTTTTTCTGTCCCTGGAATTGGTGCAACTCAAGTTTTCATTCCATCACAATCAATTTACATACCAAATCACAAACTGAGTTTAAATGATGAGGTAGTCTATAATAATTTCACTGGAGTTGCTATATCAGCATGGAATGGTGTATCTGGTATTGCATACACTCCATTAACATCCTACGCAAATCTGTATGCTGTACCACTCACCAATAATACAATTGGTATTTCATCAAATAAAGTTGGATTAGCAAGTATTGGTGGTGGATATCAAGGATTAGGATCATTACCTGGACTTTTATACTTTTCATCTGAAGGAACTGGTGATTATCACAGCTTTAAGACCAATTACAGCAATATCATTAAAGGTGAGTTAGGTATCCATACAGTCACAGTATCAACTGCATCTACTCATCAAATGCAGGTTAATGATATTGTATTCATGGATCTCAATCCAAATGATACTTCAACAATTGAGGTCAAATATAATGACTTCAATAGAAGAATGGTTTTTGGACCAAAGAATTTCCTTGCAGCAGATGTTGATATTAGTGAAAATACAATTAATCTAACTGATCATGAATATGAAATTGGTGATAGAGTAATCTATTCACCATCAGCAAATATTATAAGTGGTTTAGAAAATGAAGGAATGTATTATGTGTTCCCATTTACTAAAGACAAGATAAAACTTGCATTGAATAAAATTGATATTGAAAACAAAAAATTTATCATAATCAATAGTGCAGAAAATGGAACTATATCAAGAATAAATCCTTTAGTCAAAGCATCAAAGAATCAAAAAATTGTTTTTGATCTGTCTGATAAATCTCTGAGTTTTGTATCAAGTGGATCAACATATTCTGCTTTTGATATGAACATTTACACTGATTCTGAATTTACAAATATTTTTAGATCATCAAAAACAACAAACACATTTGAAGTTTCTAAGAGTGGAGAGGTTGGAATCAATGAAGATGCCTCATTGACAATTACACTTACTGATGAGGTTCCAAATAATTTATGGTATAAGTTTTCTAAGAAAAATCTTGCAATCTCACCTGATTCCAAGAGTGGTTTTTCTGAAGATGATGGTGTTAAAAATTATAACCAAATTGATATTCAAAAATCTGTTTATGAGGGACAAAAGATTATAACAGGAGTTGGATCAACAACATTCACATACAGTATTGGTAAGAAACCAAGAATTCTTTCTGAATATGATGTTAATAATTCAAAAACAAAATATCAAACAACATCAAAAACATCTAAAGGTCCAATTAACAAAATCAAAGTTAATTTTGGTGGAAAAGGATACAAATCATTACCTGGGATAAGTTCAATCATTACAGAAAGTGGTCAAGATCAACTTCTTGATGTTGAGAGTGCTTCAATAGGTATAATTCAAAATAATCAATTCAATTCTAACAATATTGGGTTTGGTTATCCATCTGATAGAACTTTAAGACCAATTGCAAATCTTC
>Ga0181413_1000500_pt1 | contig 12015 bp, 28 predicted proteins | sample 36SPOviralmetaG_FD_130111 | JGI IMG/M metagenome (GOLD analysis project Ga0181413, IMG submission 130111) | Marine viral communities from the oligotrophic San Pedro Time Series (SPOT) site, San Pedro Channel, CA, USA - 36 SPOT_SRF_2012-09-28 | ecosystem: Environmental > Aquatic > Marine > Strait... | reverse complement strand
GTAGCTAGTGAGGAATCGAACCTCATACTCGTCAGTAGTAACGACCTCGCTAACCAGCTCGTGAAAACGTTTACTGATTCAAGCGCGCTGCGTACCATACCTAGCTTGTTATAAAACGAAGGGAAACACTCAATGGTCTTAGATAGACAAATTATAGTGTTTACCTCTTCGTATATTATCTAAGACAAGTACCGTAACCTTTACGTCTACCTGCCTTAGCAACTGCATCTGCTACTGCTTGTGATACAATTTGTATTGTGTTGCCTGTTTTATGATTAGTAATAGGTGCCGATGCGACACGCTCTACATTACTACATTTAACACATGTTTTGTACCCGTATTTTTGTCTAACTGGGTGAACGGGCTCACCACATTTACAGTAATTCATATTATTTAATTTTATTTAATAAGCTTTTGTCATATATATTATCTAACAAGTGTCGTATTTATTTTGTTAAAACATAAAGCTGTAGCTATCGCTAAAGCCATAGGTTGCAACACTAAATACAATTATACTTATAATTGCTACTAATCCACCAATCATTATTAAATCGGTATGCTCAAATTTTCTGTTCATAATTTTTATTTTAAAGGTTTTGAAATCCATATTTTAAATTCTTTAGTTGATACGTTTATCTTATATTGCTGCGCAAAAGAATCATATACTTGGCAGTGAACTTTAAAAGTATCTTGCTGAGTGCATATTTTTCTTGTATCACCTAAATCATCTTGTAGTGATATAATAATTTTTTTAACATTAGTATATTTTACAAAATGAAAGTTTTTATTAAATGGGCCTAAGTATAGATATTCTAAATCGTTATAATTAGTGTCGTCGTTGTACACTACCATCTCACTTCTGCCAAATAGTTTTTTACTTGATATATCGATATACTCTGTGTAGTTTTGCGCTTTTACAGCAGCGCTACATAGTAATACAGCGACAGATATTTTAATTTTCTTCATAAATGTGTCGTTTTAGTGCTACTAAATAATAGTATATTAGTAAATACACTGCTAAATCTATTGGTGTCATCGTTTTTCTATTATTCCTGCGTTAATATCTTCTAGTCTTGATAATAAAGACATAAGACTTTCAACATAAGATTGACCAACTTCTGGTTGTACGTCACCTGTTTTAATGTCCCAGCGCATCCACTCTATCATATCTTCAATAGAATTTACTGATTCTATCCAAGCTATATTAGCTATTTGCTCGTTGGTTAGTGAATCGCAAGAACAAAACAAGTCTGTTTTTGAAGTACATTGTGCGTAGCTCATACCACCTAGTAGTAACGCTGCTACAGTTATTTTTATTTTCTTCATAATTCTGTTGTTCCGTTTTTAATTATTAATTCTTCAAGCCACTTGTCTAACTCTTCGTAGTTAATAGTATTTGTTTGATTCATTTTCTTCAAATTTTAGACAGAGTGAGTCGTAGTATTCATCTTCACTAATCCACTCGTTAGTTAATTTATTCTTGTAATATTCACCTGCGACTTTTATTATAGAGTCGTGATTATGTATTACTTTTACTTCTTCGCCGTCGTTAGCGATATAAGTTTTACCTGTTTGTTGTATTGTTATTTTCATATTTATATTATCTTTTAGTAATCGTATTTAATTTGTTATTCCCATGAGCGACCTGCCTTGCGGTCTTCTTCAACTAGTTGTTTAACACATTCACCCCATGAGTCGTTTTTACGTTTACGTTCATCAGCACCTGAGAAGTAATATTTCGCATACTTGATACAGTCTTCTAACGTTTGTTCACACACACCTACGTATGTACCATACTTATCTGTTAGTTCTAATTTATACCAACCACCATCTAGTGCTTTGATTATAATTTTTTCTTTATTCATAATTGTAATTTTTAGTAATGTAGGTGGAATCGAACCACCGAGTTACGTACCAATCTGGTCACACCGTTTTACACTCAACCATTTACACTTAGTCTACCTGAGCATCTTTCGCCCAAGTTGGAATATTGTTTGAAGAAGTATAATTACCATACTTTTGAAAACACTCCATAGTTTCTAGTTTCTCTTGATTGAGAGCATAGACACCATCGTGGTCATATTTAATGACATCACCTTTTTTGTTTGTAAATTGTATTACTACTTCTTTACCTACTAATCCTTTTGAGACTACAAATCTCTTTTTTTCTACTACGTTTGACATAATTTATAATTTTATTTAGTTATAGACACTAAAGTTTCTGTTCTTTTATTATCTGGATATAATTTTACTTTAATGTTTCGACCTCTTTGGTCTCATCAGTATAACATTATTTACTTTTAATTCTATTATTTAATTCTTTTATTACCTGTACAAACATCTCTTCTTTATCATTAAAGAACTCATCATTTGTCTCTTCATACTTACCATATTCAAACATATAATCTACCAACTTCTCGTCTATATTATCTATTATGGTTTCAACTGTTTCTCCTATTATTTTATTTTTTAATTTCTCTGACATATTATTTATTTATTAGATTCATTTATATTATCCATACTTGTCCGTATTTATTTTGTTTATCTTCTTAGTCTATAGTTTAAATCTTTGTTTAAAGTATGAATATCTTTATTATAAGATTTTAAAGAAGATTCTTTTATATAAATATAACCTTTTAATTTGAATTGGTCAGATAAAGATATTTCTTGATAATAATCTGGTAATTGATGAAGTTGAAAAGGAATATAAGTTTGATTATTTAATTTAATAATGTTGGTTGAAGAATTGGTTTTTAAAGTTTTCATATATTGTTTTATTATATTATCTAACGAGTGTTGTATTTAGTTTGTAACTTTTGATTGACTTTTTGGAATTAAACATAGTAATTCAAATTCGTCTTGAGTAATATAACCTTCGAGTAAACCAAGTACATAAGTAGTTACATTGATGTTATATTTAGTGTTTTGTACAATCATAGTATTTAATTTTTAATAGTTATTAATTTCATTTATATTATCCAACAAGTATCTTTTTTAGTTTGTAAAAGTAGTATAATTGTTTATGTGATAATTTTAGTTGTGAGGTATTCCGTCACTTCTCTTCACTTACAATTATTGTTTCAATATATTGTAGTAAAATTCCGAGTAGTATTAGTATTGTTAAGTCGTGTATTATTTGTAACATAAAAGTGTGACATTAGGTTATTAAGTAAAGTATAGTAGTAGGCAAGTGTCACTGTTTATTCAGCAGTGAACTCTCTTGCGAACGTTGGTAAGTTATTACTATTTGTGTAGTTACCATATTGTTGAAAGCAATTCATAGTTTCAAACTTTTCTTGATTAGCAGCATATACTGCATCGTGATCGTAAGTGTACGTTTCACCTTTTTTGTTTGTGAAAGTAATAATTGCATTTTGACCGATTAGTGATTTAGCTATTGTAAATCTGTTTTTAGTTAATTTCATAAGTGATTAATTTAATTTAGTTATTTATTATTATTATTATCTGTTGATAGTTGTATTTAATTTGTGTTAACGTCTTTTTTGTTTTGCTAATTCGTTTCCAATAGTTTGAATGTTTTGAAATAAATGTGAGAGAAATGTTTTCATAAGATAGAATTTAATTTGTTTGTTTATATATATGTATTATCGGAAATCGCTCGTATTCGCTTTGCAAACGAAACGAAACGGAAATATGAAGGCGGGGGCGGGTAAACGATTTGGCTTTTGTATAGGCGGAGGGGGAGGGGGTAGGTGGGGCAACACCTTACTTCCATACTTATAATGTTTTTTTTATTAGGCAAGCGTGTAACTATAGTAGTATGTATAAGAAAAGATTAAAACATAGAGCCATGTCTATGTATCGAGGACCATTATCTAAGATGATAGACGACGCGGTAAATGATCGCATGGCAGCTCTTAACAAGACTACAGAAGGAATAAAATTACCTTTTGACAAAGAAGAAAAAGAAGAAGAAGACATGATATTTGACATGTCAGGTGTAGAAGGAAAAACTAGACATGTTGAATTTGATCCAGATGACACCAAGCTTTCGGATGATTGGTATGCACAGAACACTAGCTACGGAAGCGAAGAAGAGTTTAAGAGAGAATTAGGTCAAGAGCAAGTAGATATTGCAGAAAATAGACAAGCGTCTAATAGGTTTTACAACGATGCAAACAAGGTTGATTTTGAAAACATGAGTGACATACAGCGAGAAACCTTATCAGGTATGTACGGAAAGCAAGTTGACAACTTAGACGTATATGAAAAAGACGGTAAGTTCTACGTTGATCAAGGAACTCACATGGGTAACGAAAAAGGATTTACTAATCCAATTGAAATAACAGACCCTGCTTTTCAAACGTCAGATCAAGCTTCCGCACAGGCAGGAGAGCAAGAAGCTCCTCAAGGAGGAAATCCAGTAACAGTAGCTCAACTATTCAACGTTAATCCAGAAACAGTTACTACAAGAAGTGAAGACAGAACTTTGTTACATCAGTTTAGCGAAAGCAACCCAAGCTTTGACTGGATGCAAGACGAAAAGAAAGTGCAGAAAGCTCGAAAGTTGTATGAAAGATACAAGAAAAACGCAACTGATTCAAGAGGTAAGAATATAAGTTTTTTTGAGTATTCAATGAAACATTTACCTCAGAAAGTGCACGGTGGAGAAAAGGGAAGCTTAAACGTGTCTGCTAAATCATGGGAGACTAAAAACAAGCCTGGCAGAGACGGTGGTAGCGGTGAGGGTTTACAAGGTGGGGCTAAGTCAAGTGTGACGGCTTCGTATGTAAAAGATAAAGGCTCTTGGAGGGACGGCATAAGAGACGCTTCTGAAGCACCTGATCCAGCTCCTACAAATAAGTTGAAGTACGCTAATCCAAACCATGTGCTCAACAAAAGAACAATGTCATTTAGAAGAAAGCGATGAGAACTAGAAGATTCATGCATGGCAAAAGAAGACGTAGATCTGCTCTTAAATTCTTAGGAGCGATAGGCGCTATAGTTAAAGGTTTGAAAAAGAACAAGCCAGACTCAGAAAAACAAATGGTACAAGGAGTTGATCCTAATTACGCACCTACAGAAAGTGAAAAATATAATCCAATGCAGCAAGCTTCTAGCGGATTATCACAAAATAAAATGAATATAGAACGAGATAAACAATAAATTATGGGATTAAAGAACAAAGAAACAAGATACAAAAGTTTACCAGGCGTAGGATGTACACCTACAAAACTTTTTGGCATGGGATTAATAGGTAAAGCAGCAAAAGCTATAGCTCCTGGAGCAGTAGATAAGATGAAAGGAACAAAACTTGGCGGTATGGTTGGTAAATTCATGGGAATTTAAGGTGACTATACTACCGTAAACTAATTATTAACCAATACATAAACCAAAATGACGTATTTGTATTACAAAACTAGTACGTGGACCGGTAATCCACAAATTAACGACAAAACCAAGGGCCAATGGGAACACCTTGCAGACAAAAAGAACTGGAGAATTACCCAATTACCCAACGGTTACTACCAAACAGAGGTAAATCACCCTGGTGACGCAGAAAAATGGTCTGACGTTACACGCAGAGAAACTTTAGAAGGTGCAGAAAAAGCCATTGATGGCTCAATTGAGCACTTTACTAAGAAACTAGAGGCTACAAAAGGGCCTAAGGTGGTAAAAACTTTTGAAAAATAAGTAGTAATTTAATTTAATTTAATATAATGGAATACAATCTCCCTAGCGAGATCGTCAAAGACCTTAATTTTGGCGATGAAGCAAAAAATCGCGTCATTTCTGGCGTAAACAAACTATCGAAAGCAGTAAAATCTACACTCGGAGCGTCTGGTAAGTGCGTAATTTACGAAGATGCACGAGGTAACCCAGTAATCACTAAAGATGGCGTTACTGTAGCGCAGTCAGTAGTGCTATTTGACCCTGTAGAAAACATTGGAGCTACGCTTATTAAAGAAGCGGCTAGCAATACGGTGCGTGAAGCGGGTGATGGTACGACTACCGCCACTGTTTTAGCAGAATCAATACTTACACATGTCTATAATTCTATGGACAAAGCTACAATTAGAGAAATAAAGCAAGGTATGCAGTCTGGCTTAGACAAAGTTATAAAATACTTAGATACTATTACTATACAAGTTGATGATAACATGCTAAACAACGTGGCTACTATTAGTTGCAACAACGATAAAGAGCTTGGCAGCATTATAGCTGAAGCTTATACAGCTGTAGGTAAAGACGGTGTTGTGCTTATGGAAACGTCTGGTACAGATGAAACATACGTAGATACTGTAGACGGCATACAGTTTGACTGTGCGCTAACATCTCCGCATTTTGTTACTAATACTGATAAGCAAAAGGCAGAGCTAGATAATCCTCTAGTTTTAATATGCACGTCTGAGATACCTAACATGCGTAAAATACAGAACATACTAGAGTATGTCATTAAGCAGAACAGATCACTTTTAATAGTAGCGCCAGTGTCTCAACAGGTTAAATCGTCTTTATTGATGAATAAGGTTAAAGGTAACATTAAAGTAAACATTATTGACCTACCAGGCTTTGGTCCTACTAAAAACGATACTTGTAAAGATCTAGCTATAATGACAGGCGCTACTCTATTTAACGAAGAGCTAGGTGATGATTTAGACGCAATACAACCAGAAGATCTTGGTGGAGCTGATTACGCAGAGACAGACGATAAAAATACTGTTATAACATTAGATATTGATGTAGATGTTATAGGTGAGCGCATTGATCAAGTAAACAAACAAATTGCAGATGAAAAAAATAGTTTCATTAAAAAGAAGCTGGAACAAAGATTGTCTATGCTATCGGGTAGTGTTGGAATTATCCGTGTTGGGGCGAACTCTAAAGTTGAGCTTAAAGAAAAGAAAGACAGGGTCGAGGATGCGATTTATGCTACAAAGGCTGCGTTGAAAGAAGGTATAGTACCAGGGGGCGGCGTTGCCCTCCTTAATGCGTCTCAAAAAATTTCGACCGACGATGTCGGTGAAGAATTACTACTCAAAGCTATTAGAGCTCCTTTTGATACTATATTAGCTAACGCTGGTATATTTATAGACAAAGAGTCTGTAGATCATGAAGGTTATGGAAGAGACGCTATAACTAGCAAACGTATTAACATGGTTAAATCTGGTATCATAGATCCAGTGCTTGTAACTAAATCTGCTTTAAAAAACGCGGTGAGCGTAGTATCTACTATTATCTCTGCTGATTGTGTAATCTCAAACGTACGAGTAAATGAAAGCAGTTAATCATTACGTAGTAGTAGATCGTATAAAAGAAAAACCTGTAACAAAAGGTGGGCTTATACTTGATGAAGTTAGAGATGAAGAGATCAGATACTTCAAAGGTAGAGTTATTTCTATAGGTAATCTAGTAGAAGTAATTAAACAAGAGGATACGGTGTGGTACGATAGACACGCTGGCCATGTAATAGAATATGACGGTAAGTTTTATTTTGTTATAAAGTCAAGTGATATTGTATTAGTAGATTAAACATAAACTATAAACCAAAATCCTTAAACATAAAATCACAATCAATTAATTATTAACTATTAAAAATTTTAAAAATGAAAAAGTTTATTGTATTCCATGCTAGTGCTGTTGACGCAAACTCTGTAGGATCAGCTGATGATGGAGTTAACTTAGATCTAGCAGCGTTTGATTTAAACGACTTACAAACGATGACTGGTACTGAAGACACTGTTGAATTAACGTTTAATGAAACAGGTATGTTTAACAAACACTTCGGAATTGGTGACGCTGGTGGCGAAGGGTATGAAAACTCTTTAGTTATTTTAACTGTAGCTGAAGGAAAAGAGGCAGATGTTATCAAAGACATAGCTGCTTTAGCTAATGCTAGCCAAGTCCATGGCGTTGCGGTTCCTGTTTTTGACGCTGTTAATAGCAAGTACCCAATCAACAACGTTACTGCTATAGCTATTAGACGTTCTACTACTTCTAGAGTTATTGCAGCTGCATAATAATAAATGCGACTAACTAGTCACGATTTACGTGAATTACAAATCCTTAAGTACTACAGGCTCACAAGGAAGTGGGCCTGTAAGACTTACGGGTTAACAGACGCGGACTTAGAGCTCTTAATATATTTAGACTGTAAGAAGCGTTTTACAAGACAAGAATTTATAGATGGTACTTATACCATGAGCTGGGATAAAACCCGGTGGGACAAACTAAGAAAGCTAGGCTGGATAGAGGTGTGGCGTCATCGAAATCGAACTACGATTAAGTACAGCGTTTTTAAAACTTCTTTTAAATGCAGCCAGCTAATAAGTAGAATATACAGGATCTTACTCGGAGAAGAAGACTTGCCAGTATCAGATCGAAGCGTGTTCTACAATAATAAGTCATATACAGATAAAGTTTATAATAAAGCTATTGACGATATGATAAAAGACCCAACAAGATAATGGCTTTTAAACTAGGTAGCAAACGAGGTAATACTGATAACAAGTTAAACATAGGTGGAAAATCCAATGTTGTAGGTGGCACCAGAGTAGAGTTTACCGAGCTACCAGAAGGTATTATGGGTGAAGCTCACAAAGAAGGAGTCATATACATTAATGACAATATTGAAAAAGACAGTGAGCAATACAACAGAGTTCTACAACACGAGATGAAACACATGGTTCACATGAAGCTCGGTAGAGTAGATTACGACGATGATTATGTTTACTGGGACGGCGGTGCATACCCTAGAAAAGATGGTTATATAGAATACGAAGGTGAAATGTACCCTGAAGGCGATATAGAGTTGCCGTGGGAATTTAAAGATTAAGTTATGCCATATAAAATGAACAGGCCGGAGAACGACACAGTTGCTCCAGCATTAAAGAAAAACGGCGGCTATCACAAAGGCCAAGTCAACGACGCTGAAAAAGAAGAGATGAACGATAACATCGCTATGGGTAAAGGTCCAGCTAAACCAAAAAGTGTTGTTAGCGCTAGGCCTAAATCTACTAAATCTACCAAATCACTTATGTTTGGAGACACACCGGATGAATCTACATTAATGGCTGCTGATGGCACAACTTCTACAGCGCCTACGTTTAGCGATTTTATTGATGAGGCTAAAAACAATAGAAAAGACCCTGACACCAAGAAGGCTAAAAAGGTAAATAAAAAACTATTAGGAAAATGATAAACAACTTAGTAGGAGGTTTATTCGGTAAAGTATTAGATAACGCAGAAGGCATACTTGATAAAGTAATTACAACTGACAAAGAAAGAGATGAAGCTAAGCTAGCGTTAAAATCAATAATGCTTGAAGCAGAACGTGAGGCTTTTGCAAAAGAAGTTGAAGATCGCAAGTCTGCACGTGATATGTATAAAGACGATGCTATCATTCAAAAGGTTTTAGCAACGTTATTTACTGTAGCATATTTTGGTATTACATTTGTAATGTTTAACTATTTTGTTACAAAGTCAATAGACTTGGGTGAATTTGAAATAAGCTTTATATCGACTATATTTGGCGCCATGAGTGCTAAAGTAAATACAATAATAGACTTCTTCTTCGGTGGAAGCTCAAAGAAAAACGAACAAATAAAAGAAAAATAAAATGAATCAAAATAGCTTTTTTAAAGTAAGAGTTAGACCTACGTTGACTGCAACAGGCGCTAATTTAGGATCTATTACCGCTGGTGAAGTGTTATTTGACTGGACGGCGTTTCAAGTTCCAGCTGGTGTTAATAAACTAGTACAAGTTTCAGGGCACGTTAGAGGTGTCGATGGTGCTGCTCAAAGAGTTAACTTTGAAATATATTTTAACCAAAGAAACACTTACTCAATAGGTACTGTTAGTGCTACCCAAGCAGGTATTCAGTTTTTTGAAACTCATCAAGGTCATGTCATGATAGATGGTGCTGATCATTCTCAAAGACTAGCTAACGCAGCTGTTTTTAGCGCAGGATATTCCACTAATGCTACAGGTAGAAATTTACCTTTATTGTTAGAGCCTGAAAAAGCTCAATTAAACACAGGTGCTTTTAGTACTGTGTACATAGGAGGAGCAGCTGGTGGTGCATTTAACTTTGGTACAGGTGTTTTATCTAGTGCAGCTGTTAATGGTGGCGCTACTACAATTCCTATAGACAAATCAGGAACTACATCTAGTATAGACGGCACAAGCGCGTTTTTACCAGGTGATATTATACAATTAACAGATCAAACGCTTATTGGAACTGTATCTAGCGTTAGCGACACTGCTTTAACATTGCAAGACGCTATAGCTGGTGACGGTGAAATAATAGCAGACAACTCAGAGTTGTTTATAAAGAATCCAATAGTTATTGATCTTGAATTTGAAAGATAAACAATTTTTAATTTAATTTAATTTTATTATGGCAAAAAGAAAAACTCCAAAAACTGTGGAGCTAAAAGCTCGTGCAGAAAAAGTAACAGATGAACAACTCTCTAAAATGAGAGAGGTAGTTACTGCAATCAACAAAGCTCAAATGGATATAGGTGTGATAGAGGTTCGTAAACACGAAGCTCTTCACGCTATTATACAAATGCAACAAGTTGTTCAAGAACTTCAAGCGGAGTTCAAAGAGCAGTACGGCACTAATGATATTAATATAGCCGATGGCACAATTAAATATAATGATGATAACAACAAAGCTGATAAGAAAGATAACGATAGGTAAGGATTATAAAATAGATGCTATGCATTACTCTGTAGGCCAAGAGGTCTACGGAGGGCATATCATTTGTGATATTCTTGAAGAAGAAGAAAAGTATTCTATATACATTAGAAAAGGTAAAAATGTTTTGCCGTGGAAAGACTTTAATAAGAATATGGCTATATCTGTTGAATATAATCTTGAGTATTAATGAAAAGCCCATACTGCTTTTTAGTTGAGCCTGCCGGAGAAAGATACGATAACGTTAAAGACGTAGAAGGTAAGAGCTTAATAATAAACACAGAAATACACAATCATGAGTTTGTTAACCGTAGAGCTCGTGTTATCTCTTGCCCTATTATTGGGGATTACGATATATCACCGGGTGACGAAGTTATCGTGCACCACAACGTATTTAGAAGATGGCACGACGTTAAAGGAGAAGAAAGAAACAGTAGGTCATACTTCAAAGACAACAAATACATAGTATCTCCAGATCAAGTATTTTTATGCAAAGATAAACCAATGCCTGGTTATTCTTTTGTTCAACCGCTTTCTAGCGCAGACAACTACAGCAACGAAAAAGAAGATCCTTCAAAAGGTGTGATAGTATATAGTGACGGCACTTATAAAGTGGGTGAAGTAGTAGGTTACACTCCTTTTTCTCAATACGAGTTTATAATAGAAGGAAAAAGACTTTACAGGGTGTTAAATAAATTTATTACAATTAAATATGAACATAAAGGAAACGAAGAAGCGTATAATCCTAGCTGGGCGTAAAGCTGTTGATGAGTTAATAAAAGTTGCTCAAGAGCAAATTATAACTAACACAGAAGACGACGTGTCAACTGATCGATTGAAAAACGCTGCGGCTACTAAAAAGCTAGCTATATTCGATGCTTTTGAAATACTTAATCGTATACAAGAAGAAGAAAATATACTAGAAGGCAAAGAGCCTGAAGAATTAAAAGAAAGAGTGTTTAAAGGCTTTGCTGAAGGAAGATCTAAGTAATGTACGAACAAACACTATATAAAATTGTTGAACCAGTTAAGAAGACTACTATAAGTCGACTTAACAAAAAACGTAAATGGGAATATGGATACAATAAAGAAAACAATATCATTGTCATATCAAAAACTGGTAGAATTGGCGAGATCATTGAAATACAAGGGCTGCAAATTGCTTTGCCGTTGGAACCAGTGCAAGTGCACTCCAATGAACTAAACAAGTGGAAAAGGCTTGAGTACCCTAAAGAGTTAGGTAAGTTAAAAAGTATATTTGACTGGAGAAACTATCCTGAAGAAACAAAAGAAAAGAGATACGATTTTATTGACGATGAATTTAAAACTCGTGAAGAAGGCTTTTCTCCTC
>Ga0181413_1000499_pt1 | contig 12047 bp, 14 predicted proteins | sample 36SPOviralmetaG_FD_130111 | JGI IMG/M metagenome (GOLD analysis project Ga0181413, IMG submission 130111) | Marine viral communities from the oligotrophic San Pedro Time Series (SPOT) site, San Pedro Channel, CA, USA - 36 SPOT_SRF_2012-09-28 | ecosystem: Environmental > Aquatic > Marine > Strait... | reverse complement strand
TCTTCTACTTTAGATATGTCATTATTATCAGACCAAGTTTTGTACTGATCTTCTACGAATTTATCTACTTCTTTTTCTTTCATTTGTTTTCAATATTCTTCCATAATTAGGCCAGCCAAATTTGTCTGGCGATTCATCTGTATATCTCCAACGAATAACTCCTGTCATTGGATTTCTTTCGTATATCTTATCTCTATTTTTTCTTTTTTTGGGCATCCTGATATTTCCTTACTTTGTCCATTTCTTTTTCTGCCTTTTTATATGCCATATCAAGTTTCATTTTACTAGCATACTCTGTAAATACTCTACCTAACATATGGTCATATTCGTGTTGAAATACACGACTCATCATTCCGTCTAAATGTCCTTCTTGTAAGTCGCCTTTCTCATCTGTATATTTTACCACCACTTTTCTAGGTCTGGATATGGTAAGCCATACGAAAGGAAAAGTCAAGCATCCTTCTTTCATTGCTACAACTTCTTCGGAAGCTGAGATAATCATAGGGTTAAAGCAGGTCATTTTTAAACCATTTTCAATCGAGGCGTGTCCACCTAATACAAAAACATTGTAAGGTAGGCCCACCTGATTCGCTGATAATCCTATGCCACCATACTTGTTCATTGTTTCAAAGAGTTCATCTGATAGTTCTTGTCTATCTTTATATCCGTGCTCTTTTAACATTTCATCATTAAAAGGAGCTATGGCAGATACAACTCTTGGATCAGTTGGTGGTATTAATTTTAAAGGTTGCTTTTCCATTTTATCTCCTAGGTTTGTTGAAGCCTTGTAAAGGATTTATACTTTTCAAACTTTACTATATTTGTAAATTTATCAAACATTATATCACCTTTGTGAGATATAATAAAGATATTTTCTTTTGTCATTTTTTGAATTATCTTAAAGAAATCGTCTGTGCCTTGACCGTCTAATGATGAATCAAATATTTCATCTAACACTAATAGATTTGTATTTACACTATTTTTCATCTTTGCTATTTGTCGCCAAGTAAATAGTAAAGCTAAGTCTATTCTCATTTTTTCACCCTCACTAAAATTGTTGTAATTAAAGGTGTCTCTAAATCTACTCTTTACCGTTTCATTAAACTCCTCATCTAAATGAAAAGATATGAAGAAGTCCATACTTTGTAGATATTGATTAATTAATGTATTCATTATTGGTAGATACTTTTTTATAATCTGTGCCTTAGCACCTTTGTCATTTAAGATAGTTCTTAATATATCCACATAACCTTTTTGTTCGATAATCTTATTTTTTTCTATTTTAGTTTTCTCTAAATCAACTTTTAGTTGTTCTAATTGTTGTTCTATATCTTCGCCATCTATTTGTTTGGTTTGTAACTTCTTAATTTCTTCGTGTATGTTATTTGAGTATTTGTTTAGTTCTTCAATAGATGTTTGTAGTTTAGATACATTTACATTTAATTCATTAATCTTATTAGCAATATTGGCAAAGTTGGAAATTGCCGTTTCGTGCTTGGCAATCTCATCCATAATTTGTTTCATACCATCATTTAAGGACACCACTTTACCTTTTTCATATGTAATCTTGTCTTCTTTAAAATCAGATGCTATTGATTGTGTACAAGTAGGACAACTATCATTTTCTTCAAAAAAATTTAGTGACTTTTGGTGTGTGCTTAAATTTTGTTCTATCTTGGCCTCTAGTTTAGTTAACTGATTTAGTTTCTTCTCTGTTTTATCTCTGTCTCTTACATCTGTTTCGTGTTTTTCTAGCTGTCTGTTAATATTATCAATCTTTTTATGATACTCTGTCTCTGCCTCTTTGTTTTTCTCTAATGTCTTCCTTTTACCCTCTAGGTCGTTCAGGTTTAAGTCGGAGATAGCTTGATAGTGTTTTTGTTCAGTCTCGTACTTTTGTTCTATCAAATCACATTGATGGCCTAAATCTGATACATTTCTTACTAATTCTGATTGTTGAGGTCGTAGTATTAAATCCATAAGACCAAATACTCTAATGTCTAATATTTCTTCTACCACTTCTCGTCTATATCGTGGTTTCATTTTCATAAACGGCTCGTATGATGATGAGCCTAATAATACAACCTGTAAAAATGATCTATAATTTAATCTCATTATATTATTTTCTAGGTATTTTTGATAGTCTATATTAGAGGCGTCTTGGTTTATAAGTTGGCCATCCTGATATATTTCAAATATATTTGGTTTTATACCTCTTATAATTTTAAACTTTTTAGTACCAACATCAAACTCTACTGTTATCTCACAATCACCTTGATTTATTGTGTTGACCATTTGTTCTTTTTTAATAATTCTAAATGGTCTATTAAATAATACAAAACACAAAGCGTCTAATAAAGTTGATTTGCCAGAACCATTACTACCTACAATTAAAGTTGTATTTGACTTGTGTAAATCTATCTCTATTGGTGTGTTACCAGTAGATAAAAAATTTTTATATTTTATTTTTTTAAAAGTAATCATATGGTAGTTTATCCCAATTTCCAATTCTTAAATTTCCTGACACACTTATTCTTGTTACCTTAGATTTAAATGGACAAACCCAATGTTGTAACATAGCAGGAAACATATATAAATCTCCTGTCTCTGGTAAAATTGTTGTGCCGGTGGATGCCCATCTTGGCTTTGCCTGTTGTGTAAATTCAAACAACAATGAACCAGGTTTAGCACTAGTGCCTCCAAATTTATCAGCTTCTTGTTTAAGTTTTTTTGGCACATCTAAAAATAATACAAATGAATAACTACCACCGTGTGTATGTTTAGGATTAAAGTCACCAGCTTTCATATAGTTAACCCATAAATCGTCTGCTAATAATTCAACTCTTAAATCTTTTATACCGTGAAATTTACAATGACCATCTCTATACGCTTGTAAGATAGGGTGTATCTCATTATAAAACCATTTTTGTACTTTTGATGGATATAAAAATTGATGATCTAAATGACCTGCTAGTTTATTATTGTATGAAATTTTTGCTTTATTTCCCTCAACTTTTAGTTTTCTAACAATGTAATCAGGCATTTTTGTTTTCATAACATAAGGTCCCCAATTAAAATGACTATAATCAACTTGTTTTATCTTACTCATTCGCTGGCCTCCACATAAAGTTCTTTGGCAAACTCTTTTAGTTTTCTTTTATCTAAATCACTATCTACTTGTTCAATATAATTATTTAAAAATGTAAGTGTATCTTCGCCTTGATCTAATATATCGTCTCTAACGGTGGTTCTTATATCGCTAGGGTCTTCTACAATTACAAGTTCGTGTACATTTATTTCATTGTAAAATCTTTCAATTAATCTACTATACATTTCTTCATTTGTTTTTTGAGATACAAATAACTTAACAAAACAGCCGTCATAAGCTTGAATACCGCTATGGTCATAGTTGTATTTTGTGTCATCATACATAAACTTTTTAAATATCTTTATAGGATTATCTATTCTTTCTAACTCTCTTGTTTCTGTATCAAATATATGAAAACCTTTAGGGCAGTTATAGTCTGACCACATAATTTCGTATTGTGTTCCAAGATAATAGATATGGCCGTCATCTGATTTCTTGTGAAAGTGTCCAGATATTACTTTTTCAAATCTTTTAAACTGGCCTGATTCTAAACCGTGTTCATTCATATGACCAGAATGCATTTCAAAACCTTTTATCTCTAAATGACCAAAACATATATCGGCATTTGAGTGGTCTATGGCGTGTATTGAGTCATCATAGTTATCATCACAAATCCAAGGTAAGAATTGTATAAGTGTACCATCAAAATCAACCTCTCTAGGTTGTGTATAAATTTTTATATCAGGCCCTATGTTTAGGTTTTCAATAGCATTTACTTCGTTTGTGTTCTTGTAATAAGTGTCGTGGTTACCAATGATAATATGTGTGTCTATTTGTAAATCGGATATTCTATGCCAAAACTTATCTCTAAAGTTATGTGCTGTATTGTGATTGATAAACTTTCTTCTATCAACAACATCACCTAAGTGTACAAGTGTTTTTATATTGTTCTTTTCTATATAAGGGAAAAATATCTCATCATAAAAACGATTGTGATAATTCATAAACGCTGGTGAGTCGTTTCGACAACCAAAATGGGTGTCATTCAATAATGCTATCTTCATATTAACCTAAAGGGCCAGATTTAGTTTTCTTTTTTTTCTTCTTTTCTTTTTTAATTGGTTCTTCTAACTTTGTATTCTTTTGTAAAAATTCTCTAAACTGGCTCTTAAATTCACCACCATCATCACCAGGTTGTAAAGTAAAGTCATCTAAATTATTTTCGTGTATTAGTCTTTGTTTAATTGTAACCTGTTTCTTTTCTTTTTGTATTCTTCTAATAAAGGCGTAGTAAATTATTTGTGTAAAATAAGCAAAAGGATTGTTTGATTTTGCTGGATTAAAATTATCTAGGTATTGTAAACAATTCTCTATACCATCAGAAATCATATCATCTCTAAATGTATAATTTATAAAGTTAGGTCTGTATGATAAGTGGTTGGCTATTTTTAAAAAACAACTACCAATATAATCTGTTACCGGTGGTTTGTCTTTCTTTTCTTTTTTGGCTTTGTTAACTGCTTTTTTATAGCCTTTCATAGCTTCTAAAAAATCAGCATTATTAACATAATGTTCGGGCTTTTTCTTTGATCTTTTCATAATATATAATATACTCTATGTTGTCTTATTTGTCAAGCTTGTGTTGACTTTTTTTCGTTTAAAACTACCTTTACCTTTTTTAGGTTTGACGATTTTCGGTTTAAATTTTGGTGTCAACAGTTCTTTAGCAATATAGTTTCTTCGTTTCATATCAGCATTGACTTTTTGTTAATTTTGTATATAATAGGGGTGTAGCCCTTTGAGAGAGAGCTCCTGGTACCCTAGTGTAAAGTCTTCTTTTTAAATAGAGGAGTGTGTTCATTAAATTCATCACTATCGCCAACTTCATCAAATATCTCATTTAACTTCTTATTATCTTCATCTGTGAGAGCTTGTCTTTTATAGACATCATTGTCTTTTTTCGGTGTATCAAGTTTCTCATAACCAGAGGCCATATGTTCGTATGATTTCCCCATCTCCGAGCTGGCATTAGTTATTGTAAGTATCTTATCTTTTGGTATGGTAATTACCGTATCGTTAGTATAGGCCGCCCATTTAATAAGAGCAATATAATCTTTTATACCCATAGAAGTAAGTTGAGGCACATATTTAATTAATAGTGGTTTTACAATTCTAATTAAAGGCGATTTTTGTTCTAGTTGTTTTTTTGGAAAAGAACAGACTATATCATCGCCGTTTACTAGTTTAATTATTTTTATGTGTTCCATAGGTTGATGCATTATTTTAAATCAATGTTATGAATTTCATAATCAAAATCTTCTTCGTTGTAAATATTTATTCGTTCTCTAAAGTGTGCCAAAGTATAATTTTCTTTTTCTTTATATGATATATCGTCTGCTATGTCGTATAATGTCGCTTCAGAGTTATCATCTTTTAATCTTAAACCTCTACCAATAGATTGTAGGTTTCTTATCCTGGATTTACTAGGACTAGCAAAAACAATGTTATGAAGATTCCTAATATTAATGCCGGTAGAGAAAGTCCCAAAACTCGCAACGATAATAGCGTTGTCACTTTTTTCTGTAATAAATCTAATCTTTTCTCGTTCTTCAGCCTCAATGCCTCCGTGTACATAAAAAATCTTTTTATCATCTGCTTTTTCCTCTATCATTTCTTTTAATGTTTGTCCGTGTTTTTCTACATATTGAAACAAACATAGTGTATTACCTTGTAGTCCTGTCACCAAGTTTCTAATATACTTGTTTCTTTTTGTATTAGATACCAAGTAATCCATTTCTTCTTGGTAAGTCTTATCTTTTAAAAAGTCTCTTTCCGTTTTGCCGTGTTGTAAGACCAAACAGAATATTTTTAAAGCCGCTAGTTTTCCTTTCTCCTGAAGTTCCGTTGTGGATACTACCTTGTTTACATTACCAAATAAACCCTCTAATACTAATTTATGTGTTTTTGTACCGTCTAAAGTACCAGTTAGACCAACTCTATATTTACACTTTGTTAGTTTAGTCATTATCTTTGTTAAAGAAACGGCCTTAAACAAGTGTGCCTCGTCACCTATAACTGTGCCAATATCTGAAAACCACTTTTTAGGCATATTGTAAATTGATTGCCAAGTTGTTATGATAACTCGTTTACTAGTTTCTTTATCGTGGCCTTGATATATCTTATGTACATTTCTTTCACTATTATAACCATAATCTTTAAAGTCCTTAAACAGTTGTTCTACCAGTGATGTAGTTGGTACAACAATTAATATCTTGTTTTGTTTACTTTCTTTTAGTCTTAATAAATTGAAGATCACTATTAAGTATATTATAAGTGATTTACCAGAGGCAGTTGGCGACAATAGTAAACATCTATTTTTTTTAACAGCGTGAACAAAGGCCTCTTTTTGATAATCTCTTACTTCAATATTTGGTATTTTTAGTGCTTTGATAAATTGTTCTATCTTATTATCATCAACATTAGTATCTTTAATCTTGGTACCATCAACAACCTGTACATTATTTTCATTACACCAGTTTATGATATAGTGATATAAACCTGTATAAATTTTTCCAGTCGCATATGAGAATAATCTAATCTTTCCGTCCCACACCCTATTTCTAAATTGTGGCATAAACTTAAAACCAGGTACCTCAAAAGTAAAGTATTCGCCTAACTCTCGTCTTATGTCAGCGTCTGCTTCAATTTTAAGATATACTTCGTCTATTTTATCTATGATTAAATATCGGGTTGTTGTCATTTTTAGATAGCGCCACTAGTAAACTTTCTCCAGTCTATAGCGTTCTTTATTGTAAAACCACGATTTGATATTTGTCGTATAGTTCTATCTAAAAAATCTACCGTTGTGTCAAGGTAATCAACTTTTTGTTTGGCCTTTTGTAATTCAGTATCAGATTCTAAATACTTATCTATATCAGTTCTTAAAATTTTTAAATCAAATGGTTTCTCAGCATATATTTCAGCAGGTGCTTTTCCTGTATAATATTCCCACTTTTCTCTTTTCATAGTATTAAATTCAGTTTCAGCACGACTTAACATTAACTTAAATTTTGTTAAGTGCTTTAAATATTTGTTGTGTAATTGAGGTGTTTTTAATGACTCTAAATCTAGTTCAGTATCATTAATTTTTAAATCTTTATCAGCTTGTAATTGTAATTGTTCTAAATCCATAATATATTCAATATAACATAAACTGACTAAAAAGTCAATGTTTATGAGGTTGTAACTTGTGTCGTTGATGAACCAACATTAGCAAAGTCATATATTGTATATCTAAATGTTACCGTTGATGTTAGATATTCCACATCTGTTGCTTGTTGGTCGTATTGTAATCCTGTTAAAGAAACAGGAAACAAATCTCTAAATCTTATCTCTACTTGTGGGTTATTTTTACTAGACAATACCGTTAATGTGGCGTCTGAAAAAATTGGTCCTTGGTCTGTTGTGCCAAACTTAACCTTGCCTGGCTCTGTTGATACACTTTCATTTGATATAGGAAATCTATCCGAACCAGCACCTACTAAATTTTGAAACTCTGTATGGTCTCTAGGAAAACCTAAACCAACTAGCCAACCGTGTATCTCTTGGTAGTTTTCTAAATTTTCATCTACTAAAAATGTCATATTTAATTCACCGTAAGTCAACTTATCACCTGGTTGTGGTATGTCTTTAAATCTAGTTACTTGATCTATCGTGCCACCTAGTGCTATACCTGGCACATTTACTTGTGTACAGAAATAAGTTACTTTTGGTAGCTTGATTACATTAAATTTAAATTGAGTAGGGCTAGCGTAATCTAACTTTGTAGGTTGTCTATCGTATGATTTTGTAGTTGTCATACTACTATTTATCTGTTTCCTTATCTACTTCTTCCCATTCTTTATTTTGAGACTTTTGTTTTAATTCGACCTCTTTATCAGTAAGGACACTCTCTTTATCAGCAGCCTCATCCATTCTTTTTTCTATGTTTTCTAAAGGGTCAGGTTTTTGTAGATAATTAAGACCATAAGCTAATAGTCCTATAAAAGAACCTATTACAACCACACCTAAAATTGCCTTAAAAAATGTTTTCATATTAGTATTTAGTGCATAAAAAAAGGCGAGGTTTTGAGGCCTCGCCTTTTTAATTTTACAATGTAAAATGATTACATTATGTTCGCAACTTGGACTCTTCTGTAATATCTGTTGGCATTTTTATTACCAGCACCGTTAATTACAGCAGTATCAGATACACCTGACTCAGCAAATGGGTTTGCTTGTAAGCCGTATCTTGTTTTAAATCCAATTTTTGGTTGGAAAGTATCTTGACCAACCGCTCTAACCATTTGTAGAGGCACATATGGGCAGTAAAAAATACCAGCGTCATATGGTGATGTACCTTTGTATCCCACTACGAAGTAGTGTTTAGCTGTATTGTTAGCAGCATATGGATCAATGTACACTTTGTATCTACCGTTAAGAACACCAGCAAAAGTATTACCTGTGTCATCAACGTTTAGGTTGTTATTAAGAGCAGGAGTGTAGTCTAGGACACCAGCCATTTGTAAAGCAGATGCAACATCAGCTGAACAGATGATAAGGTTTCCTTTACCTCTTCTTGTTCTTTGAGCGATCACGTTAGCTTCTCTCTCAACTTGGAACATTAGGCCTTTGAATCTCTCAACAGACCATCTACCATTTGAGTCAGTATCTAAATCGAAGACACCAGCAGATGTTGTGTTGATAGCACTAACAGCACCAATGTGAGTTGATGAGTTGTCAGATGCACCGATTTCAGCGTTGATGTAAACTGTTCTTACAACTTCTCTGTTGATTTCCGCAAGGATCTCAGCAGATAGGATGTTAGCCAATTCAGTCTCAGCGTCTAAACCGTGGATTGCTTTAAGGTCTTGTGCTAATTCCATAGTGTATTCAGCTTTAAGAGCTCTTGACTTAGCAGTCACAGTAGATTTCTCTATTGAGAATGCCATTTGTGCAAAAGCATTGTTAGCAGAATCACCTAGGGCTTCAGCAGTACCTGTAGCCATTCCACTGCCTCTTGTGTAAGCAGTTGAAGGATCGTCATTTAATAAACCTGGATTTGTACCAGTTTGAGCAGCACCTGAGTTAGCAGTAGAATCTCCAGCAGCATTTCTGCTTGAAAAATCTGTATCTGCTTCGTCAAATAAAGCTTCACCGCCTGTTTGGCTAGTGAATCTACTTCTCATTGCGAAGATTAGACCAGTTGGACCAGTCATTGGTTGTACGCCAGCAATATCGTAAGCGATAAGGTTTGGCATAGCTCTTCTTACTAATGAAATTAGGATTGGATCCCAATTGTCAACAGATGAACCTGTTGCATTAGCAGGAGCAGCTTCGTTTAAAAAAGCTCTATCTTCTTTTGATGCTCTTTCTTGGTTTTCCAAGATAGTCGCAGTAACGGCACGCTTGTATGAATCCGTGATCTTTGGTAGATCAGCGTGTTCTAATACAGGCTGCCATTTTTTTTCGTAAGTTTCAGATAAATACATATCTATTTTCTCCCGTATTATTATTTCGACAACTTAATGTCTTTGGTTTTACTAATAGCAGCAGCGTAAGCAGCCATTGCATTTGATAAATCTTCGTTAGAAGATTCACCTGCCGCTACATTATCTATCTCATCATCTTTTTTAACTTCTTTTTTACCAAAGTAAGACTCTTTAATCGTACTTACTTTTGTTCTAAAGTCGTCTTCATTCGAATACTCAACTTCTTCAGCAAGTTTGTTAAACTTCTCCTTAGCAGTGTCAGCTAAATCTTCAGACGTTTCATCTATGATGTCTTGTCTTTTTAAGTCGCCGTTTGCTTTGTTTAATTCAACATTCTTGTCGATTGATTCGTTAAGTTTCTTTTCAAGTTCTTCAATTTTACTAGCTTGATCTTCAAGTACATTGTACTTGTCATCTGGAACATCAATGTAGTGGTCTTCAAATAATTTTTTAAGTCCACCTATGAAGTCTTCAGCGATCTCGCCTTTGATACCTCTCTCAATAGCGATTTGGTTTTCTTTCATCCATTCTTCAACTACGTAGTTTAAGTATGAATCAACTTTTTCAACCATTTCAGCTTTGTGAGATTCAGTATTTTCTTTAAGTTTTTCTTCGTACTCGCCTTCTAATCTTTTTGATTCCGCTTTTACTTTTGATTTAATAGCAGTTTCGAAGATTGTAGCAGCTTTCTGTTTAAACTCTTCCGATAAGTCAGAGTCACCTATTAGAGCGTCAACGTCAGATTTGATGTCTAAAGAATCTTCAGCTTCAGTTTCTTCTTTGTAACCAGCTTTCATTTCTTTTTCTTTTTTCTTCATATCGTCAGCATTCATCATCTCTTTTTTAGTGTCTTCTTTCTCATCAGCCGTTTCTTTTGAACCCTCTTTTAACTTTGGCATTGCGTCAGCAGAACCTTGGTTTTTTTGTTGAGCGTCACCAGAAACTTGTTTCATTTTTTTTGAAGCGTCAGGATTACTGTCAGTTGGTTTTACAACCGCAGGACCTAAGTCCTCAGCCTCACCTACTTTTTTCATAGGTTCAGCCGCTACAGCATTCTTTGTAGGAGCAGACGCTTGTGGATTAGCAGCATTTGCTTCTGCCACAGCTTCTTGTTCCATCGCCTCAATTTTTTTCTCTGTTTCGGCCATTTGAAAGTCTCCTCTTTAAAAATAAACGTTTATTTTTGTTTTTATTTATAGATATTTATAAGATTATAGCTTTTTAAGAAATGACTCAAAGACTTTTACTTTCTTCTCATCTAACTCAAATTTTTTCGCCTTATAAATTTCCATTCTCCAGGCTTCAATATCTTTCTCTACTAAAGCACCGTTATCCCAAACCCACTCTTTTCCTTCCATAATTCCTTCTACGAAAGCGTCTGGAGCGCTAGGGTCTGCTACAATATCAGCAGCTGTAGCTAAATAAAAGTCATCTTTTACATAGTTTCGGCCACCTCTATTGATTAATGAACCCATACCACGACTTGACACTCCTAATTGAGCGCCTTCGTCAATAAGACCTTTTACGATCTTACCGTATGGTGTATTCATTATTTTTGCTTCACCAATAAAATTATCACCGTCTGGATAAAGTTTCGTAATCATATGGGAAACTCTCTCTAGGTTAACAGTTGGTCCGTCAGGATGTCCTAACTCACCAAATGCTCTTTTTTTATTGACAAATTCTTTATTATATCTAGTCACTTCCTTTACCAAAATCTCTTTTGGATAAATTCTTCCATTTCTATTTTTGATGTTAGATTGTAAAAAGACACCTTTGATTTTGTAGTCTTTTTTTCCGTTGGTTTCTTCAACCAAGTATTCTGCTTGTGAAATTTCTTCCGATATTAACTTCATTTTTTCTCTCTCTTTATATTTATAAGAGTTTTTATCTAAACTCTACTATTATCGTGTAATTATCACCATTAGCAAAGTTTTTAGTTGACAATAATACATCACCTGTTGGTGTAGTAGAATTGTTAGGTATCTCATCTCCTGATGGTCTAAAATCAAAATGACTTTGACCACTTAAAAACATTGCTGTAGCATTTGTATTACCATCCCATATTAGCTCAACGGCCGATTTTGGATTAGCTGTATTTACTGAATACCATATCTTACTAATCTTTCTATTACCGTCTTCGGTCATAAAAGTTAATTCAGAGGCATCAATTTTTTTTACTAAAGTTTCGCCTGTGCCGTCAGAAAAGTTTGTAAGTTTTGCTACAAATTTTACACCTGAAGTATCTGCTATTGTTTGTGTTGTTACCGTATCAGCCATTATTTTGTATATCCCGATTCTTTATGTGTTTCTAATACAATGTTATACTTTGTGACACTTGAGTCACTTGTTAAAAGTATATTACCAATTGTATCAGTAATTTTACCCTCATCTGGTTTCAGGCCATAGTTGCCTCTGCCAGATATAAT
>Ga0181413_1000492_pt1 | contig 12157 bp, 24 predicted proteins | sample 36SPOviralmetaG_FD_130111 | JGI IMG/M metagenome (GOLD analysis project Ga0181413, IMG submission 130111) | Marine viral communities from the oligotrophic San Pedro Time Series (SPOT) site, San Pedro Channel, CA, USA - 36 SPOT_SRF_2012-09-28 | ecosystem: Environmental > Aquatic > Marine > Strait... | reverse complement strand
TAAAATGACTTTACGTTGTCAACGATTAACTCCAGTAAGTTTTAGTAGCAGTCGAATCTAACTCACCCCCTCAAAGCACATATCAATGTGTTTTAAATGGTGGAGGTGGTGGGTACTGCCCCCACGTCCTCACTAGTTATTATCTTACCTTCAACATTAATTCTTTATAAATTTTGACCTTTTAACAATTCTGTATTTAATTTTAAATTAAATGTTCTAAAGACAATACAGCTTTGATTAGGTGCTTGTGGCGTTTGCACAGATGCAAATGTTTCTTGTCTTTCGTTAATCCAATATACAACCATATAAACTATCTCACCTTCTACTGTGCCACCTTCTTTACCATAACTCACATTAACAGGTGTAAAATTGTTATCATCAGCCCATCTTTCAATTTCACTTGTGGTACTACATACTGTTGGTATTGATTCCCACCAAAAATTATAAGTTTTTTGTTCTGCATATACTCCTGTCATCAACAGTAAGTATATTGTAAGTATTAATTTTTTCATTATTCCCTTTACTATTAAGGGCCGCAAGAAAGTAATTAGTCCTAACTCTTGTCCTTATTTTGCTTTTCATAATATTTATAAAAATCATTAATACTCTCTAACAATTTAGGCTGAAAATCTTTAGGGTCTTTCTTCCAAACTTGCACAGCACCGTCTTCAGCCACTAATAAAACAACGATTTGTTCTATTGGCTTTCCGAATAACTCCTCATACATAATAGCATAGGCTGTGGTCTGTAAAAAATAGTTTTCTACCCAAGCTTCTTGTCGTTCTTTGTTGGCAGATTTGAAGTCAATTACAGATAGTTTACCATTAAATTCAGCAACACAATCAACTTGACCTGCAATAGTTAACTTCTTACTATACATTTGGTGTTCTAATAAATGTATGTTATCAATTTGGTCAACATAAGGTTTGATTAATCTAAACATACCTAAAGGCAATACATCTCTTGTTACTGGAGTTTCACCCTTTATATAATTTTCTACTAATTTATGTAAGGAATTACCACGTCTAGCAGCTCTTCTCATTTCCCAATTGGCAACATCTTCACCTATTGACTCACGCCATTTTTTTAATTCTTCTGTTTTCTTTAAAGACAGAATTGTTGTCACAGATGGATATTGTTGTCCATCTATTTCATAAAATCTAATACCACCTACATTACGTCTTTTAGGTTTTGGTAATTTAGTCTTATCTATATCTACAAATTTAAATTTCATAATATATCCTATGTTATCTATTCATTATACCATAATAAAATCAATCTGTCAACCTTATATGCCTTTTTGCATATATTGATCTATGATCTTATCTTGTTCTCTTTTTTGTTCATTATTAAGACGTTCATTCTCTCAGCTAGGATCGTAAGGTTCGTATATAGTTTTGCCAGCATCATCTCTGTATGCTCTTAATACCTGTTTTCTATTATCTTCAGGATTCTTATACGAACAATGTATCCAACCGCTGTTAGGTTCTTCTGGATTATGGTATTCCAATATCAGTTGGTCAAAGTCTAAATTTTCTATAATATACTTTGCTAGTTCTGAATTTGGTAGACCAAATATCTCAAAATCCGCAGCTTGGCCTTTGGCATGCTGAGATTTCATACTTGAACCTATCTTCACACACAGCTCAGGTGATCTATAACCACTTGACACAGATACTACTTTATCATAATGATTTCTGATTTTTTGCAGTATATTTTCACATAGTTTTTTTAAGTTATCCATATGGTCTTCACTAGGATTATTACTTATACCATGCCTGTCAGCTGTTTGTGAGGCTGTCATTTCTTTTAATGAAAAATTGTCTGTTAGTTTCATTTTATCCTCTCGTTAATTTGAGTATTTTTTCTATTTGAGCCTTAATAATTGGACCTCTATTTGGCCAATGTATATATGGTTCATCACTCTTTGATAGATTGTAAAGAAAAGGTAATATTACTTTCTCTATATCTTTAAATCTATTTTTTACATCTGCACTTTCTAGTTCTTTTGTTACAGTTTCTTTTTCTGCAACGATCTGCATTACTTCGTTCATCATTGATCTAATAGATGATACATCATCTTTCACTTTTGCTAATTCTAAAGATTGATTATCAAGTGCTGATAAATCTACTTTTGGTTGTTCTGTATCTGTTTTAGGTGCAGAGGATACAGCAGTAAAACCATAGTCTTCATCCATATCAAAGCCACGCATATAATCAGGTAAGTCTTTTACCATTTTTTCCTCTTTCTATGTTTTGCTATTACTTGTTCTGTTTTGGATTGTTTGATTGTCTTTTTTCCATATCTTGCCGCTAGTGCGCTTTTAGGGTGTGCCTCTGCAATTCTACTTAAATTGTCTTTCCAGCCTCCATCGGTCTTATGAGTTATGCCTCCGACACCACCTACTATATTTATTGATGTGATAACCTGACGAAGGTTCTTATTTTTCTCTAAATATGTATCTAATTCACTCATAGATAACCACTTATCGTGCTGTTTCTTTGTTCTTTTGTTCTCAAAAGTATAATTAGGCATCGTCTTCTTCTTCCTCTATTCTTCTTAATATTTGTTCTTCATTAAAACCCATCATCAATATATCGTGTAGAGAGTAATTATCCTCATTCAAACCATCCTTTAATATTTGCTCTTCAGCAGGTGTAAACAATCTAATCATACCTTTATCTCTAGCAAGTCTTTCATTTTTATGTAACCTAGATTGTTTTAATCCTATGTCCAATATCTTTTGGTCTTCTTCTATTGCTTCGTGGAAATATTTTGTCATTTTACACTTCTTTTTAAATCATCTCTATTATTTACAAATACTCTAACAAGCCGTGAAACATCTACCGACTCTTCTTTTAGAGTTTTTGGATTTTTAAACAAAACTCTGCTATCATTTACTTTTAAGATGTGTTCACCATCTTCTATAATTGCATCGTCTGTATGTTTACGCCAATCGTGTGAGCTATATATTGTCATTTTGTGTGGCCTCCTTATACCATTGTGGCATTACTGATGGTGATTTCCAAGTAGCAAATGCTCGTTTCTTTTCTATATAATATTTTCTGTATGAACCAACAACATCACCAGGTATTTTACATTCATCAGGCATCGCTGGTGTAGGATCACTACCAATAACATTTAGTGGCGAGTTATCAGGTGGTTCTCTCAATATGTCTTTTAGTTTTCTAATAGTCATATGATCTCTGTCGTGGTTATATCTTTTTTTAAATTCTTCATTAAGTTCTAGCATATGATTGTACAACCATCTGTAATTGTATGTACTACCCATTACCCAAACTGTACTAGGATGTTTAGTGTGACTTGCTTTGTACAATATCTTTTCCATATTATTGTTAGGGTGTAACCATCTTTTTATCTTTCTACCATTGGCTGTCTTGTCATAATATTCTGTACCGTCTTGTATTCTATGTGTAGTACATAACATCTGAGCTGACTCAATAATCATTTTACATACGTGCTTGTCACAGCACATTCTAGCTGCAACAACAGGGTCTTTGTCCAAGTAAAATATATTCATTTTTATATCCTTCCAAAGTTATAAGCAAGACTAATTCTATCAGTATCACTATTAGATTGTTCAACACTATGTCTTAATGATGATCTAAACAATATCAATCTACCAGGTGTTGGTGGATAGTGTACAAGTTTGTGTAAAACTTGACATCTTAAATCATCAACATTTTCCAAGCCATCACTTTCAAATATAGTTCTAGCATCTGTTTTAGGATTTGCTTTCAACACTAGAATACCTGATAGTGTTGAACCTGGATGAGTATGAAACTCTTGGAAATCTTTCTTTTTGTAAATGTTAAACCAACCATTTTGATATTTTAGTTTGTCTTTAGAACCTATCTTTTCGGAATATAAATTTGCTTGTTCCAATGCCCAATCGTTTATCTCTTTAAATTTTTCATCATTTATAATATTGTGTGTACTATGTGTATTGTAAACCGTACTTATCCAATTATCACCACCACGTTCAATTGTTTTTTGTAAATCATAACAATGGTCAATAAGTGGTTGACATTTGCCATGCCAATCTGAATAGGAAATGATAGTTGGAAACCAATATTCTAAATTCATATGTTTAATATATCACTTTTTAGGGCCTTTGTCAAGGTTAATTATGTATGTATTTTCTATGAAAATCAATATAACTATCCTTATTTTTTAAGTAATCTAGCCATTTTTGTTTTCTTTGGTCTAATGCTTTGATGAAAGGGTCCCACTCTTTTTTATAGATTTCAATATTTTTATCATTGTACATATCTAACCACTTTGCTGTAGTGAAATCACCTGGACCCCAATTCATACCAGCAGCAATTGCTTGTAGACCACCAGCTGTTTCATAATGGTAATCATAATCTCTTTGACAAGCATATGTAAAGAAACCTACGTGGAACATTGCTTTTAAATCTATCATATTAGGTTCCCATTCTTTATCTCTATTTGCTCTCCAATATTCTGTATCATCTCTATTAGATAATGCATAGTGCATGGCCACAAATTCAGCAAAGTTTCTAAACAATCTTTTAGATTGGAAAGTATAGTTATCTCTATCCCACTGTGTAACTATATCTCTTTTTAAATTTCTTAACAATCTAAACAAAAATTCGTGTACAGAATATAATCCATTACTCTCTAATGGTTCAATAAATCCAGCAGCTAATCCAATAGCTGCAACATTCTTAACCCATAATCTCTTATGTATACCAACTCTCATTTTTAATTTTTTAAACTCTAGTTCATCTGTACCTAAATGATTTTGTAATTGTTTTAATGCAGTATCGTCATCAACAAACTTATCTGAATACACATAACCTGTTCCTATTCTTTCCCATTGTGGTATGTTCCATACCCAACCGTTCTCTATGGCTGTACAATTTGTGTATGGTACAAATTCTTTTTCTTTATTAGTATATGGTTTTCTTGTTGCCCAAGCAGAATTGTTTGGTAACATATCGCTGTAAGATGTAAATTCTTCTTTTAGTGTTTCACCTAATAGTAATGACTTGAAACCTGTACAATCAATATACATATCTGCTGTGTGTGTATTGTTTAATGATTTAACACCATTCTCATCTTGCTCTACAGTTTTTATATCTTCTTTAATATGTTTTACACCTCTAGGAATACAATAGTTATCTCTTAACCAAATAGCAAACATTGTAGCATCAAAATGATATGCAGTGTGTCTATCAAAATCAAACGGAAACTTATCAAATTCATTGTTTGGATAAAATAGTTTACCTGAATTGACCATAGCCATTTGTGGATAATGACTTTCTGCATAATCTGATCTAGGTGTATCAGGATAAAAATATTTTTTATAATACCAATCGTTTAATACTGCTTTGTTTTCTGTTACAAATGGTTGACCAAATGGATAATGAAAACCTCCGTCACCTTTTGTGTAAAAGTCTGTAAATTTTATACTTAATTTGTAACTACCATTGGTGTGTTTCATAAAATCTTTATCATCTATTCCCAAATAGTTTGTCCATTGTTTAATACCACCTACTGTACTTTCACCTACACCCACAGTAGCTATGTTAGGTGACTCTATTAATGTTACTTCTTTGTCGGGAAATTCGTGTTTAAGTGTAGCAGCTGTCATCCATCCAGCACTGCCACCACCTACTACTAAAAATGATTTTATACTTTTCATACTATATTATAACAAATCTAATCAATTTGTCAATCCTTATTCATATCCATTATTTGATTCATTTTAATTTTTATCTCATCAGGGTTCATTTTTTCTAAATCTTTTGGTGATGCATTACTACCAAATAATGCTTTTAATATCACAGCTTGTTTCTTTTTATACTTATCGTTCTTTTTTACCAAGTTTTTTATTCTTGTATTCAAGTTATCTTTTTTCTTTGATTTTACATCTTCTCTACTCATACGCCATTGTCTTAATGATATATTAGCAGCAATTAGTAGTAGTACAGCTAATGGGTCAAATACGAATATAAGTATTAATATGATTATACGAACGGCAGAATCAAAATGATCTTGTGCATTATCACCATAAATCAACTCAGCAACGTACTTCAATGGACCCACATCCGCTTCTAATTTTAATTGTTCTATGGTTATTGACGATTTGGAATTGTTCAAATCTGCTATTTTTTCCATTGCTTCGTCTATTGATTTATTCAACAACTCTCGTTCTTCTTTTTGTTTCTTACGCTCTTTTAGTCCCCTACTAACATATTCTTTACTAATGTAAACATCAAGTGCTTTATCTAATTGGTCAAGCGTTCTTTCTGCTCTTGTAATAATTGCTTCTTCTTGTTTAATCTTTTTATCAATTAATGCTATTTGTTCTATATTACCTGCTGTAGGTTTGACTTGATCTAGGTGTGCCTTTGATAAGAAACCAAAGATACCTATTGATGTTATGAATATTAATATTATGATTGCTGAAAATAGATATGCTTTTAATGCTCTAGGTATTTCTGAGCGCCAGTTATGATATAACCAAGATGCCGCCACTAATTTACCTATCTCTAGTGCAGAACCCATAGCAATAATTGGCACTGCGGCACCAGCAAACAATGTTGCCAATCCAAGTATAGAATAACCAGCTGCTATTAATGAGATAGCAATAGCTGATAAAAAAGTTAGTATTGTTAAAAACATCTATTCCTTTGGTTTGTTCTTCGGTGCGACCTTTGAATCCTCTTTAGTATTTATATCTATAACACTTGCTTTATCTTCTTGTTTTCTAATAGCATCAACTATCCAATTTACTCTTTCAGCATAATCTTTTGTAGTAGAATATGCCTTTAAAGTCTTAATTAATATCTTAGCATCTAATGACTGTCCTGTTACCAACATTTTTGTTCTTTCATTTCTAAATTCTTCGTATGCTGGATGATTGTTTAATAGTTCTATAAAAAACTTTACCGATTGACATTTTGTATCAAACTTTCTAACACCCCAACCTTTCCATTTAGTTCTACCCTCAATTAATAAATGTGGTATTTTCTTATCATATGTTCTTATACCAAATAGATTGTTTGCTTTTAAAGCAAATCTACTTGTACCCCAACCTGACTCTAATGCTGCTTGAGCAACAATCATTTCTATTGGTACTCTTTCAAATCTTGGTGTTTCAAAGTTTACCCAATCAACACACTTACGAACAGCAGCAACAAATTGTATATCATTTGTATATTCAAAAGATGGTTCTTGTAAACCTAATGCATTTGCCCAATGTGTGTAAAAACTTTCTATATCTTTCTTTATCAAGTGTTTTGTATATGGATTAGGAAAAAATGTTCCTATGATAAACATAAAGAATATCACCATTATACCTGTTAATACTTTTTTTACTACGTTATTTTTTATCGCTTGTTTCACCATAATCATCCTCCGTTTGAAAGTTAAACACTGCAATCACCCGTCTATCATTTTTAGCTGGATAACTTGTAGCGTGATAATGTTTACCATCAAATATTAATACTTTATATTTTTCTGGTTTGATTGTCTTAAATAAATCTAATGGATTTTTTATATGTTCGTCTATTGACATTGTAGAGTTTTTAAAATCTGTGTCTTTATAAGTTTGTTTAAATATATGTGTATCACCTTCACAATCATTTAAATATATTATACCTAGTTTATGTGGCATTTTAAAATCAATGTGTGGGTCGCCGTGTTTATAATCAAAACAATTAACATTTAAATTTAAACAACCTCTCATCATTGTTTTTATTTTTAGATTAACTGCATCACAAGCTCTTAATAATATATTTTCAAAAAATGAAAACTCATCTGATTTTTTAAAATCTGTTACCATAGGATCATCAGCTCTAGGCATTAACATATGACTAAAAAATAAAAACTTCTCTGTTGTAGATACTGGTTGAAAGTACCAAGGAAAATCATTTGACAATATATATTTTTCTATATGTTCTTTTTCATTATCATTTAGTATATTTTTTATTTCCCAAATCTTATGATTCATACATACCTTTTTTGATAAAAGATTTTAATTGTTTAGTATCAAATTTAGTTTGTATTTTTAAAGCTTTGTACAGAGGTTCTTTTGTTGGTCCAGTAAACTCTAACTCGGTAATGTTATTAAAGGTAACGATACCTTTTAGATACATCTCAACTACAGTTTCCATTTCTTTAATTGATTTATCTTTTGGTATTAGTTTTGTTTTGTAAATACCTTTACCCTTAACTAACCCTTTTAATATATCAATATGTTTTTTTAATAATCTCACGTTTTCCTCACAATATAATCATAGTAACCGTGTAGTGTATCTATTTTCTTTTGACAGAATATTAATTGTTCATTCTCTCTGTATTTACTCATTCTCTTAAATAACTTTGTTGATTGTTTCTTATTATAGTTACTTAAAATATCTTCTTGTAGATTACCAGAATAGTAAACTAGTTCGCCTTTAGGTTTCTCTAAAAACTGCTCTAACTTTTCTAATGATTCTTCTATTGGTTTTTTAAGATATGCGTCCTTAAACTTTTTTACTCTCACCTTCTTCATAATATAATCTTTCTATTTAATTTAAAGTCGTAGTCCGATTGATTTTAACTTTGGTTCAAAGCTATAAAACAATTTATTGTGATTGCCACTATCACCTTTATTAGCCATTTGATACAGATGTACCATTTCGTGTCCTAGTGTGTCCACAAAATCTTTTTTACTTTTATAGACTGGTTGCATTTGTAGTCTATACACCCTTGTCCCTTTTCTTTTCCATTCTAATACTTCTACTAATCCGTAACAATATCTTTTTCTATCTCTTATCTGTTTAATTTCTATTTGATTAAATGGTGAGAGTTGACCTTCAAAGATTGTGTCATTAATTAGTTTGAAATACTTTTTAATGTCTTTAAAATTTGTATAATATTTTTCTCTACTACTCAATACTGTGTTGAGTCGTTTCTTTATGACTGATAGTTTTTGTTTTTTGTTTTGCATTATAGATAACCTTTTAACCACATATAACCCATTACGAGTGATGTGTAGATAATATACTCCCACAATGTTATGTCACCAAATTCGTGCATAATAAATTAACAATCGTCTTTGATTTCGCTGTCTTTTAAGAGTTCACACTTTAACTCTTTGTCAGCTTTCATTCTTAATTCAGCAGCAACACCTTCTAATATTGTAGGAAGGTACTTCTGTAAAATAACTAATGACTCAATTGTAAATTGATGTGCAAGTTTTTGTAGTTCTTGCTCCATTAACTTACTAATATCTACGTTGTTGCCTTGTATAGTATTGGTTATTACATTAGCAACTACTGCCTTATTGTATTCATCAGCCTTAACTGAATTGGCAATGGAGCTCAAACCCCACCACAATATGGCTAATAATATAATCAACTTCTTCATAATATATCCTCCTCGTTTATATATTTAGTATATAAGGATTATTGGTCAATGTCAAATAAAAAATTGGTCAAAAAGTCATTGATTTTATTGACTTTTTAGGGAGGGCGTAAGGGGATTTTATAAGAAAACCCCCTAAAAATCTATCTTTTCACAAATTCATCCGTCCAATTAAACGCTTCTTTGACTACCGATTCGGTTAATCCTTTAAAAGCTTTGTTTAGACTTTTGTTTTTGATGTTTAACAGAACCTTAGCATCGTCTTTATGTAGACCCTCTAGTAATTGAATAAACAATGTTTCTTTTCTAACTCTGTTAACTTGGTTGTTACCACCGACAATATAAACATATAATCTCTTTGCTTCGTTGAATAAAGATGTATGTTCTGTACCAGCTGGCGCCTCATTTTCCATATAAGGTGGGTCACCTGCGGGTAAATCAAATTTAATCCTAGGATCAAAACCTGCCTTACATAACTGTCTCAAAGATTGACTATCGTTTTCTCTCAAAACAGCAATCTTCTTTGCTTTGTCTTTAGCATTATTAATTTTTGTAAATAATTCGTGCACTAAAGGCCTTGATGAGCCAGATGTTCTACTAACAGCCGCCATCGCCTTTTTACTCATAAGCTGAGGATGTCTATTTTCGGTAAGTTGTTTTTCTTCTGCCATAATTCACTCCAAATATTGCAATATTAAAAATCATTAATGTTAGTCATTAACGCTTTAAGTTTATGTTTCATAAAGTATGGCAATAGTTTGGACCTATTGTTCACTTTATAACTCATATATCTATTTATAATAGTATTTACTAGAGGTTCAGGTATTTGTTCCAAGTCAATTAATGTCTTATTTCTTTGATAAAACTTCTTGGTTTCTGACCCTAATGGAATATTATCTACATTTGCCCACTCCTCTAATCTCTTTTTATTGATAGGTCTTTGTTTCTCACCTACCACAAACACATCATCATTACTTAATATGTTTGGTACACCATCTGATCTATCACCTTTGATGATCTGTTCGTGTAAAAATCTTTTTGGATTTGCATCTTCTATAAATTTCTTTTGTATAGGTGCATATTGTTTTACATTTGCATACTTCTGTAACTGTATGAAGTCTTTATCACCAGATACAATTAGAATATTTTTCTCTTTAGGTGCAAGTTCTCTTACCAATGTGCCTATAATATCATCTGCTTCTGCTGTATCTATGTGTAACACCATATACGGAAAGTTTTCTTGTATCTCAACTCTTATATCATTAATAACTTCAAATATGGATAACCAATTGGTTGCAGAGTCTTCTCTATTTTTCTTTCTAGCATATTTGTAATTTGGAAATATGCTTCGCCTCCAGGTATTACTTGCATCTGCACATAATATTATGTCTCCGTATTGTTCTCCAAACTTTAACTTGTAACCTCTAATAGAATTAATTACCATATGTCTAATTACATCTTTGTCAGGCATTTCTTCAGCCTTACCTCTAGTTTGAGCCATAAGGTTTGAAATTAAAACTTGGTTTAAGTCAACTAATATCATAAGTATTTCTTTTTATACCATTTGTAAAATATTTTATCTGTAAATATCTCTGCAATCTCACTTGCAGGTACTTGGTCACTTCTAATACACTCTGCCAAAGACTCATACTCATAAGTATCCACCTTACGAGTCATTTTCTTTTTAGACTGTATCGTCCCCAAAATAATATGGGTTCTTCTTTGCTTCTCTTTTTCTAAGCTCATTTTCTATCTCTTCCCTTTTGATTTTGTTTATTACTAAAAATGCAATAAAGAAACCAACAACGGTTACTGTACATCCTATAAATCCTAAAAGCAATCCGTGTTCTAAATCTAACATTACAAATAATTAGCCCAATGCTTAGGCTTTTTACCTTTCAATTCATCTTTTAAAACTTTTATTCTATGTTTTAAACCATCAATGGTAGTGTACATCCAACCACAATCACTTGGCTCAACTTGTTTTTTAAACCAACTAATAGTATCTTTCAATACTTTAATTTGTTTTTCTACTTCTTTTTTTGTCATTTAGTATCCTTCCATAATTAGGCCATCCAAATTTGTCTGGCGATTCATCAACATACCTCCAACGAATAACTCCTGTATTAGGATTTCTTTCGTAGATTTTTTCTCTATTTTTTTTCTTTTTCATACTGGTAATACTCCTAAACTTTCAAATTGTGTAGACCAATCTCTACAAATGTCCATAACTCTTTTTCTATTTTTAAAATTAACTTTTCTATTATCTAATAGTGTTTCAAATAATTTATCAATACCAGCACCTAATTGTAAGTTTATATGTTTCTTAAATTTAAACTTCTTAAATTCTTCAAATGAATTGACAACATTGTGCTTTTGAAATGGCTCATTCAATTCGTACCAATCTTTATTATAGAAATAATCCCTAATACTAAATGCCAAATAAGGTGTAATTAATTGTTTATTATTATTTCTAGCTATTCTTTCGTGCCATAGATAACCAGCTTGATTATAATAGTCAAAATAATTATCTCTAAACTCATCAAATTTTTGTTTTGTTTTACCTTTAGTATAATGTAAAATAGCTTTCTTACTTATACCATAGTAACCATCTGCTGCCCATCCACTTATTACTGCCTTCTCTTTTATCTCTGGATATACATATAAGAACGGAAAGCAACATTCAAAATGTGTTTTCTTTTTACATCTTACTTCTTTTACTAATCTTTGAAAATCGTTTTGTAAATTGTGTGT
>Ga0181413_1000484_pt1 | contig 12213 bp, 14 predicted proteins | sample 36SPOviralmetaG_FD_130111 | JGI IMG/M metagenome (GOLD analysis project Ga0181413, IMG submission 130111) | Marine viral communities from the oligotrophic San Pedro Time Series (SPOT) site, San Pedro Channel, CA, USA - 36 SPOT_SRF_2012-09-28 | ecosystem: Environmental > Aquatic > Marine > Strait... | reverse complement strand
GAATAATGCGGGTAACGCGCGACCCCGATCAACTTCTAGCGACAGAATATTTTAGAATGGTTCCAATCTATGAAAGATGATTTCACAGTCCCACTGAATACCATTGCAAAAATTCTCGACATCACGCCTCGTCGGGTGAATATCTTGGCGAATGAAGGTGTTTTGCCAAAACTAGAGCGCGGCAGATATGCGCTTGCGCCAGTTGTTACGGCATACATTCAGTACCTAAGGAAGCGAACCGTCAACAATGATGTCGGTGCCGATGATTACGCAACACACCGCGCACGACTGACATCTGCGAAAGCTGACATGGCAGAGATGGAGCGCGAACAAATGAAAAGCAATTTGATCCCTGCTGACGATGTGGCAGACGCTTGGGATACAATGGTCAGTAATATGCGTGCAAAACTTCTGAGCATACCAACCAAATCAGCCACGCAAACTTTCGCGGCTGAAAATGTCACAGAAGCGAAAACAATATTGAAGGATGCAGTCAATGGCGCGCTCCAAGAACTCGCGGCAATCCAAGTCAAAACCGTTAACCCTGTCAGGGCAAGCGTTGACGAGGATCGCCCAGAAGACGCTCAAAAGCCTAGCACCACCGCCAGAACTAAAGATAAGTGATTGGGCTGATGAGTTTCGGAGACTGTCGCCGGAAGCGTCAGCCGAAGCTGGTCAGTGGTCAACAGATCGTGCTGAATACCAACGCGGCATAATGGATGCCATCAGCGATGACAAGATTGAAAACATCGTTGTCATGTCATGCGCTCAAGTTGGCAAGACTGAAATGCTGTTGAACCTGATTGGCTATCACATCGACCAAGAGCCAGCACCGATGCTGGTCGTTCAGCCCACGCTGGACATGGCGGCAACATTTTCGCGTGACCGGCTGTCTCCGATGTTGCGTGACACAAAGTGTCTATCCAGCAAAGTCAAAGACCCGCGATCAAGAGACAGTGGGAACACGCTTTACACGAAACAGTTTGATGGCGGTCATATCACATTGGTCGGTTCAAACTCTGCATCGGGTCTGGCATCGCGTCCTATCCGGCTAGTGCTGTTTGATGAGGTTGACCGATACCAAGTCACAACGGAAGGCGATGCGATTGATTTGGCAAAGAAGCGTGCGGCAACATTCTGGAACCGCAAGTTCGTGATGGTCAGCACGCCGACAAATCGCGGGTCAAGTCGCATTGAAGCGGCGTTTGAAAATTCAGACAAACGCGAATATCATGTGCCGTGTGCAGACTGTGGTGAGCATCAGGTCATGCGGTGGGCAAATGTACATTGGGAAGCGGACAAGCCAGAGACAGCCGTTTATCATTGTGAACACTGTGGCACGTTGTGGGATGACGCGGCACGTTATCGTGCCATCAAACGGGGTGAATGGAGAGCCACCAATCCATTCGTCGGAACGGCGGGTTTCCGACTTTCTGGCTTATGCAGTCCGTGGACACCGTTAGAAAGTGCGGTGCGGGATTTTCTGCAAGCGAAAAAACTGCCAGAGACTTTGCGTGTCTGGGTGAATACATATCTTGGCGAAACGTGGGAAGACGAAGGCGAAAGAGTTGACGACTTTGACATCGCCAATCACCGCGAACACTATGGCGAAAAACTGCCGAATGAGGTTGTCTTTCTGACAGCCGGTGTTGACGTACAAGATGACCGGCTTGAGATGGAGATTGTCGGCTGGGGTCGTGATGAGGAAAGTTGGTCAATCGAATATCGTACTCTTTACGGCGACCCATCGTCTAGCAATGTCTGGTCTGATCTCGACAGCTATTTGACTTTGGAATGGGAGCGCGAGGATGGCAGACAGCTAGGCATCAAAGCAACGGCGATTGACAGTGGCGGTCATCACACCCAGAGCGTTTACAAGTTCTGCAAGCCGCGTATCGGTCGCCGCATATTTGCCATCAAAGGTGTTGGCGGCGAAGGCAAGCCAATGGTCGGCAAGCCATCGACAAATAACAATCTCAAATGCAAGTTGTTCATGGTTGGTGTGGATACGATCAAAGAAGTTGTCTATTCACGATTGAAGATAAAAGATGAGGGCGCGGGATATTGTCACTTCCCCGAAGACTATACAGATGAGTATTTCAAACAACTGACAGCCGAAAAAGTGGTCAAGAAATACATCCGTGGTTTCCATCGCCGCGAGTGGGTGAAGGTGCGTCCAAGGAACGAAGCACTTGACTGTCGCGTGTACGCGATAGCGGCATTGTCAATTATCAATGTCAATGTTAATATTATCGCGCAGAAGTCGGCAAAGGCTCCTGTTCAGGATGACGAAACTGCCAGCAGACCTAAACGGCGACAGGTCAGAACGCGACAAAAAAGCGGGTTCGTGCAGGGATGGCGTTAGGAGTTTGACCCGTGGCTAATCTATTTGACAGCGCAAACGCACCGGATGGAGTGCCTGATGAGGTCTTCATCGGTGACTTCATTCAATTCAAGATTACAGAGTTCTCCGGTGATTATGATAATTCAACCCACACCATGCGTTTGATCGCACGGATTTCAACTGGAGCAAACACTGAAATATCACTTACAGCCAGCGCGTCAGACAATGATTATTTGTTTTCGGTGGCATCATCAGCAAGCGCAAGTTTCACAGCCGGAAACTATCATTATCAGCTAGAGATCACCCGCAACTCTGACAGCAACCGCATCATCGTTGATCGTGGTCAGATAAAAGTTGCAACCGACTATGACAACAATGTCGATCCGCGTCAGCACGCAGAAATCATGCTGGGCAAAATCGAAACGATTTTAGAAGGCAAAGCCGACAGTGATGTGTCAAGCTATTCAATCAACGGGCGTTCACTTAACAAGTTCACACCATCTGAACTTTTGGAGTGGCGCGATTATTACCGGCGCGAGGTCAATGAAATAAAAAGACAAGAACGCATCACGCACGGACGCAAAACAAAATCAACCATTTTGGGAAGGTTTTAAGCGATGGGCATTTTTGATTTTTTGAGCCGGTCTGAAAAACCAAAGCAGAAAAAATATAAACACCTGTATCGAAACTATGCTGGCGCAGATAGTGGTCGTCTTTTTGGCGACTTCATCGCGTCAAGTTTTTCAGCCGACAGCGAATTGAAAACATCCCTGCCGGTCTTGCGGAACCGCAGTCGTGACTTGGCACGCAACAATGAATATGCCAAACGATATTTGAATTTGGTCAAAACAAACGTGGTCGGTGAAAAAGGTTTTTCCGTTCAGGTTCGCGCACGCAATGATGACCGGTCACTTGATGCGGCTGGCAATGCAATCATCGAAAACGCTTTCACAAGCTGGGGGCGCATGGGCAATGCCGATGTGACCGGCAGACTAAGCTGGCTTGATTGCCAACGTGTCGCCGCCGAAACACTTGCACGAGATGGCGAGGTGTTCATCAAAAAGATAGTGAACCGGCAGTATGCTGACAACTTTACATTGCAGTTCATCGAAAGCGATTTGGTTGACGACCAGAAAAGCGGACGCAATGATCAGAACGGCAACGAAATTAGAATGGGTGTGGAACTCGACAGCTTCCACCGGCCTGTCGCGTATTATGTTTTGACGAACCATCCGAATGACAGCTTTCAATATACGCCCAGCCAGAACCGCAAACATCGTCGCGTTCCAGCCGATGAAATCATCCACCTGTTTATGCCAACACGGACGCACCAAACACGCGGCGAACCATTCATGTCTCCGGCAATCGCGTCGATCAAGATGTTGCACGGATACCGCGAAGCCGAACTGGTAGCGGCGCGGGCGGCGGCATCGAAGTTTGCTGTCCTGACATCGCCAACTGGTGAGGATTTTGTCGGTGATGATGAGACAGAGGAAGACCGCCCATTGGTTGACTTTGAACCGGCAAGCATTTTCCAACTGCCGGAAGGTCAGGACTTGAAACTGATTGACCCGACACACCCGACATCAGCGTTTGATGACTTTGAGAAAGCCGTATTGCGCGGCATCGCATCCGGCCTGAATGTCAGTTACACCAGCTTGTCTAATGACTTGACCGGCGTGTCATATTCATCCATCCGGCAAGGCACGATTGAGGAGCGCGACCATTACAAAACTTTGCAGTCGTTCTTCATCCAGCATTTTTGCGAACCGATTTTCCGCGCATGGTTAGAGGCCGCGATGACTGCTGGCAATGTGCCGTTGCCGATGACCAAGTTCGACAAGTTTTCAGACAATGTTCATTTCCGTGGTCGCGGGTTCGCATGGGTTGACCCACAGCGCGAAATCAACGCGAACATCACAGCCGTATCGAATGGCATTGTCAGCCTGTCAGATATCGCCGCGAACTATGGGCGCGATGTTGAGGATGTGTTTTCGCAGATACAAGCCGACAAAGAGATGGCAGAACGCTATGGCTTGAAACTTGCGTTTGAGCCGTTTGGTCAAAAACTGCCGGTTGAGGCAGATATTGATGGAGCCGAAAATGGCGACTGATTTTCCGACCAAAGGCGATGACAAAAAAATCAGCTTGCGGAACAGCAATTATCCGCAGTTTGATTATGACTTTGCGGCTGGCGTGAAGGAAAACAACAAAGAAGTTTGGGACACGGGCGGCAACATTCGCGGCAATGAAGCGTTCAACTTTTGGACAAAAGCACGCGATGGCGAAGAAACGCAAGGCACATTGGACTGGATAAAAGAGCGCGAGGCATGGGCGGCACGCCACTTTGAGGATGGGGCGCAGTTCAAAGATGGTGACTTGGAGCCAAACAAATCAAACATCGGTGGCGTAGTCGCTCAAATGAAGTGGGGTGTGATTGGCACGCTAGGTGAACAAGGCATGAAGGATGCCATGTTGGAACTCATCAAGAAGCTTGAAGGCAAGAAAGATGATGAGCGTGCTTTTTCAGATTTGAGCGATGAAGTGCAACAGGGCTTACGAAACAAAGTTGATGAACACAATGAGGAAGTCGGTGACGCAAAAACTAAGCGCACAAATGTTCGCACTTTGGCAACAGTATTTGAACGCGGTATCGGCGCATATAAAACAAACCCAGCCAGTGTTCGCCCAAATGTAAGTTCGCCAGAGCAGTGGGCTTATGCGCGCGTCAATTCATTTTTGTTCGCTCTGAGGAACGGAAGGTTTCAGGGTGGCAAACATGACACAGATTTGTTACCCTTGGGGCATCCCCTATCAACGAAGGAACGGGACATGGCAGACTTGGAACAGAGACATATTCAGAACGTCGAGGAAACGGATGACGCTTATATCATCACGTTTGGCAAATCTATGCCGGAAACGGAAGAGCGTCCGTATCACGACGAAGATGAAGACAAAGAAAATAAAGGCGACGATGAAAAAGATATGGAGCGTCTTGACCGCAGTGAAATGGTCAAGCGTTATCATTCATTCGACGCTGATCGTGCTGTTGATGAAGACACGCGCCGCGTCCGCATTGGTGTGTCCAGTGAGGAACCTGTTGAGCGCGACTTTGGCATGGAAGTTATAGACCATTCACGCGAAAGCATGAATTTGGACTTTCTTAATTCTGGGCGTGCGCCGCTTTTGCTTGACCATGATATGACCAAGCAAATCGGTGTCGTCGAGACAGTTGAGATGGATGAAGATGCGCGTCGATTGCGTGCAGTTGTTCGCTTTGGAAAAGGCGAGGATGCTTCAGAAGTTTTCAACGATGTTCGTGACGGTATCCGTCAGAACATTTCAGTCGGCTATCGTATTGATGGTCGCGTCGAGCGTGAGGAAGATGATGATGAAATCGTCCGCGTCAGAACCACGCCGATGGAAATCTCGATTGTTTCAGTTCCGGCAGACCAGTCAAGTCTGGTCGGCGTTGGGCGGTCAGTTTCCGAACCTTTGCAATCATCAGTTACACAGGAGATTAAGATGACTGATACAACTGAAAATCAAGGCATTGATCTTGATGCAGTAAAGGCCGAAGCTGTCCGCACTGCACGCAAGAACGATTCCGAAATCTTGGCAATCGCCGCCAAGCACAACAAGCGTGACTTGGGCGAAACTGCCATTCGTGACGGACTGTCTGTTGACCAGTTCCGTGGCGCACTGCTGGACGTAATTGGCGACGACAAGCCGCTTGATGCTCCCGCAAACGTAATCGACGCACCCGTCAAAGAAACACGCAAGTATTCTTTGGGTCGTATGGTTAAAGCACAGGCCACTGGCGACTGGCGTGAAGCCGGTCTGGAGCGCGAAATCAATGACGAAATTACTCGTCAGGTTGGTCGCTCTGCCGAAGGCGTATATGTCCCTGACTTTGCATGGCAACAGCGTGGGCCACTCTCAACTGCCGCAACCGGCGGTTCTGGTGCCGAAGTTGTTTTCGATGATTTCGTACCTACGGAACACCGTGGCGATATGTTTATCGAAGCCCTGCGCGCTCGTCAGGTTCTTGGCGGTCTGGGAACCACATACCTGTCAGGTCTGACTGGTCGCATTAAAATGCCGAAACTGGCTACTGGCGCAAACGCCGCATTTGTCGAAGAACTCGCAGATGTTGGTGACGGTGCTGGCACAGACGGTGGCGTTACTCTGCAACCGCGCACAATGGGCGCATTTGTAGAAATGTCTCGTTTGCTGGTTATGGAAAGCGTCCCTGCCATTGAGCAAATCATCCGCAACGACCTGTTGGCATCTGCCGCAGACCGCACGGAGTTCTATGCAATCAATGGTTCCGGTTCTGGCGGTCAGCCCACTGGTATCCTGAACACATCAGGCATCAACAATCTGGACATCTCGTCTGGCACTGACGTTGACGCTCTGACATGGGCAGACATCATTGCTCTGGTCAAGCTGGTTGAGGAAGACAACGGCATCGTGAATAGCGCGGCGGCTGGCTTCCTGTCACACCCTGCTGTGAAAGCGAAATTGGCTTCAACTGCCAAAGTGTCCAGCACGGACAGCGTTCAAATCTTGGATGCACCGTGGACTGAACTCTATGGTCAGCCGATTGAGTTCACCAGCAATGTGCCGACAACTCTGGATCCGGGCGATGGCGGCAATGACGCTTCTGCTCTGATTTATGGCGACTTCTCTCAGCTTATGATTGCTCAGTTCGGCGCACCGTCGATTCTGATTGATCCATACAGCAACAGCAAGTCCGGCACCATCCGTATGGTTCTGCACGCAGAACTGGACGTTGGTGTTCGTAACGCCGTTAGCTTTGCCAAGACCGATGAGGTCAGCATCGCCTAACTAGGTGTTTTGGAATTGGCGGGGCAGTCAGTGAGAAGGTTGGCTGTCCCGTCAAGACCTTTGAGGTGGTATTATGAAAGTTAAGATTTTACAGAAGTGCTTTGCTGGAACTGGTGGCAACCTTATGACCGGCGAAACTTATGATTTAGATGTTCGCACTGCCGAGCGTCTTATTGCGCGAGGCTTGGCTACTAAGGTCAAGAAAGCCGCGCCGAAGAAAACCAATCGTGCAGTCGAAGGACTGGCAACACCGGAAGATGATTGATGGCTGTCGAAACCGCTACAGAACGAGCGATATTTTTTGAAGCAGATGACTTTGCTGTCACTGCCAGCTATACGCCATCGGGCGGTTCAGCCACAAACATCAACGGCATTTTTGACAACGAATATTTCGAGGCAGATGCTGGCGGCACGATAGGCATCGCAATCCAACAGCCGCGCTTTCAATGCCAGACATCTGATGTTTCGTCTGCCGCAGAGGGTGATGCAATCACAATCAATTCGGTGGCGTACACAATCCGCATCGTGCAAGACGATGGCACTGGTGTCACAACGCTTGTTCTGGAGCAGAACTAATGGCGCACGTTAGGAAGTTAATTCGTGATAACATCACGACCACATTGACCGGCCTGACGACCACGGGAAGCAATGTTTTTCAAACGCGGTTTTTCCCATTGGAAGATACAAAACTTCCCGCGCTGTGTATTTACACCAAGTCCGAAGACACAGAATATTCGACAATGACCAAGCCGCGCACACAGATGCGTCAGCTTGAGGTCAGTGTTGAAGCCTATGTCAAAGGCACTGCCAATCTGGACAATACGCTGGACACGATTGCAGTTGAGGTCGAAGAAGCATTGCAGACTGATTTGACACGCGGCGGCAGGGCAAAGGATACGCAAGTCGTCAGCTTTGAAGCTGACTTCACACCGGATGGAGAACAAACAGTTGCGGTTGGCAAGTTTACAGTCGCAGTCAGTTTTGCTACACTTGAGAACGATGTTGAAGGGGCGGTTTAAAATGAAGCGCGTCACAGTATATGATGAAAATGGCAACGCGATTAATTGCTGGCCTGATACAGCAAAAAGATTGATTGCCAATGGATATTCGGAAGAAGAGCCGAAGAAGGGCAAAAGTCGGAAGCCCAAAAAGTCCGACGAGGTTGCAACCGAAGTTGATGAGGACTAAATCATGGCAACACACGCGGGATCAGAAGGACTTGTAAAAGTCGGCGGCAACACCCTTGCCGAAGTTCGTTCATTCACCCTTGATATTTCCGGCGAAGTAATTGAAGACACCAGCATGGGCGACAGCTTTCGCTCATATAAGGCCGGTCTTGGTACATACACCGCATCGGTCGAATGTTTCTTTGATGAGACTGACGCGGCGCAAGGTGCGTTGGATGTTGGTTCATCTTTGACGCTGGAACTGTACCCAGAAGGTGCGGCGGCTGGCGACACATATTTCACCGGCACAGTTATCGTAACCGGCAAATCAGTAAACTCATCTTTTGACGGTATGGTCGAAGTTGCGTTCACTGCACAAGGCACCGGCGGGATTACTGAAACAACTGTATAACTAGACAGACGGGGGTGGCACCATGTCTAAACTTGGCGAACAAATACGCGCAAACAAATCATCCACACGCACACGCATTGAAGTGGCAGAGTGGGGTGATGGTGAGCCGTTGGTTTTGTATGCTGGCGAATTGCTTTGCGGAGAGTTCAACAAACTGCAAAGAAAGCATCCAGACTTCCTAAACAATCAGACCATCGAAGCACTTGTTGATTTGATTATTATGAAGGCCGAAACGGATCAAGGCGATAGTGCTTTTGATTTGGATGATAAGCCAATCTTGATGCGTCAGCCATTGACGACTGTGACCAATGTTGCAAGTCAGTTGATGGGCAATCTTGACACCATTGAGGACGCGGAAAAAAACTAAAAAGCGATCAGTTTTTGTTCGTAATGTACGGGCTGGCTGATCGCTTAAACAAAACCATCGCAGAGATTGAATGTTTGCCATATAATGAATTGGTCGGCTGGCTGGCTTATTTGGAGTTTTTAGATGGCGCAGGAAAATCTTAATATTGTCATCAGGGCGTTTGACAAAACGTCTGCCGGATTTCGTAAGGTTCGGGATGGTCTTGGTGGTATTTCTAAAAGAGTTTTGAACGTCAGAACAGCCGTTGCCGGTCTTGGTGGCGCACTTGCATTGAAACAGTTTTCGTCACAGATTGACGACATAGCAAAGCAATCTGACCGGCTTGGCATCACAGTCGCACAGCTTCAATCGTTGCAGTTCGCCGCATCGCAGACAGGTACGGACGCTGGGGAACTTAAAAAGGGTTTTGAGCGTTTCAATAAATCCATCTCCGAAGCATCAACCGGCATCGGAACAGGTGTTCGCGCCTTTGAGATGTTGGGCATATCAGTTACCAACACCGATGGGTCATTAAAAAACAGCAACCAATTATTGAATGAAGTCGCTGACGGGTTTACTGGGGTTCAAGACCCAGCAGACAGGGTTCGCATTGCGATGGATTTGTTTGGTCGTTCCGGTGCTGGAATGGTCAATATGTTGCAGAACGGTTCGGAAGAACTAAAAGCAATCCGCAAACAATTTTCTGAATTAACTGTTGAATTAACGGAAGAGCAAGCAGAAGCGGTTGAGGCCGCAAATGACAGATTTGATGCACTGGGGCGCACATTCTCATCCATTGGGCATCAAATAACGTCTGTAATGATGCCAGCACTTGCGAGAGTTGCAACATTCTTGACGGTGAATATTCTGGAAGCCATTGCCGGTGCGATTGGTGGCTTTAGGGGTTTCATCAATACAATAATTAGTGGTGTTAATGTTTTATCAAGTCAGCTTGGAATTTTTGATCAAATTCAAAAATCTGCTTTGGGTGAGGAGACACAAAAAGACATTCTGGCTATCGCAGAAGCATACAAAGTCTTGCCATTAGAGGTAGACAAAACGAAAGAAAAAGTCCAAGGCGTTGCCACGGCGATGGAGCGACAAGAAACAGCAATTCAAAAAGCCAAAAAGTCGTTTGACGAATACGCTGAAACAGCACAAGAGGTGCAAGCCAATCTTGCCAATGTCGCACTGAAGGGCGTTCAAAGTCTGGAAGATAGTCTGGTCGGCATCGTGACCGGCGCCACAAATGCGAAGGATGCTTTCCGTTCAATGGCGCAATCCATCATTGCTGACCTTGCGCGGATGGCTATTCAAAAGACAATTACTGCGCCAATCGCCGGAGCATTGGGTGGATTGTTCGGCGGCAAGGCAATCGGCGGTTCAGTACAGCGCGGCAGACCGGTCATGGTCGGTGAACGCGGTGCAGAATTATTCGTGCCATCATCGTCTGGGTCTATTGTCAGCAATAAGAATTTGGCGGGTGCTGGCGTCGGTGGCATTACAGTCAATCAGACGATCAATGTCACCACTGGCGTTCAGCAAACTGTCCGGTCAGAGATTGTGAACTTGATGCCGCAGATTGCCAACGCAACGAAAGCGGCTGTGGCTGACAGTCGTTTGCGCGGCGGGTCATTCAGCAAAGCCTTTGGGGGTTAATCATGGCAATCAGCTATCCGCTATCAACGCCGACCAATAAGACAGTCGCAGAGATTACGTTGATTGCCAGAAACGTGGTTGGTGTTTCGACATCGCCATTCACATTCAAACAGCAGACATATCAGTTTGCCGGTCAACGCTGGGAAGCCGACATAAAACTGCCGCCGATGCAACGTGTGAACGCCGAAGAATGGGTGACGTTTTTGACCAGCCTGTATGGGCAAAAAGGCACGTTCTTGCTTGGCGATCCGCTAGGCGGCACAGCGCAGGGTTCAGCATCGACAGCCGCCGGAACACCAGTAATCAACGGCGCAAGTCAGACCGGCGACACATTAGCGATAGATGGTCTGCCAGCCAGTGCCACGAACTATCTGAAAGCCGGTGATTATATCCAGCTTGGTTCTGCCGCAACAGCACAGCTTTATAAAGTGTTGACCGACACCAGCAGTAATGGTTCGGGTCAAGCAACGCTGGACATCTGGCCTAACTTGCGGTCATCACCGGCTGATGGATCGACAGTATTGGTGGCAAATGCCAAAGGTGTGTTCCGTTTGAACGACAATGCAAGCAGTTGGAACATCAATAATATGGGGCTTTATGGCATTGCTTTCGGTGCGGTGGAGAGCCTATGAGCCGGAACCTAACAACAGCAGTCCAGAACCAACTTGCGGCATCTGAATTAGAGCCGTTTTTTGCTATCAAGCTGGGGTTCGATAGCGGAGATGTTCGGGTGTGGACTGGATATAATGACATCACAATCGCGTCTGAAGCGTATATTGGCGGTGGTCAGTTGCTTTCTATATCACCGATTGAGGAAACTGTTGAGATTGCCGCCAGAGGCGTTAATCTTGCGCTGAACGGCATCAATAGCAGTCTGGTATCTGTCGCATTGACCGAAAGCTATCAGGGGCGTTCTGCTAAAGTTTATCTGGGCGTGATATCATCCGGCGCGGTAGTGGCAGACCCTTACCTTGTTTTCGATGGTCGCATGGATGTGATGACGATTGAGGATGCCGGTGATACGGCGAACATTAGCTTGTCAGCCGAAAGCCGGTTGATTGACTTGGAGCGTGCCAGAGTGCGCCGGTACACGGACAACGATCAGCAAAATCAATTCGCCGGAGACAAAAGTTTACGCTATGTCGCCAGCTTGCAAGATAAAGAGATTGCTTGGGGATCAGGTAAAGATGACAACGACTTTGTATTCAGACCATTTTTCACCGGCTTCCAGCCGTTATTCTAGGCTTGCTGGCTGGGAAAAGAACCTGAACGAAACCATAGAAGCATATCGTTCAGAGCCATTTAAGTGGGGTTCAAACGATTGCTTTACATTCGCGGTGCGGTGCGAAGAAGCTATCTGCGGCAAGACACGCTTTCCAGAATTATATAAAGCCGAATACACCAATCAGTTTGGTTCGATGCGTGCGTTTATGCG
>Ga0181413_1000481_pt1 | contig 12240 bp, 12 predicted proteins | sample 36SPOviralmetaG_FD_130111 | JGI IMG/M metagenome (GOLD analysis project Ga0181413, IMG submission 130111) | Marine viral communities from the oligotrophic San Pedro Time Series (SPOT) site, San Pedro Channel, CA, USA - 36 SPOT_SRF_2012-09-28 | ecosystem: Environmental > Aquatic > Marine > Strait... | reverse complement strand
TTAGTTGAAGATTCTGATGTAAGACCCACATAGAGGTCATACTTATCAGTAGTAAAACCAGGTTCACCCTGCCTGAGACCAGGCAGATTTGTAAAAGCACCCCTCTTAAATTGAATAATCGGTGCTGCCATTTGAAAAAGTTACTATTTTACTTTTGAATATTTATAATTCAAAAGGAGCCGCCATCAAAGTCAATCTTGTTATCCAGATCCTGGTCAAGTTGATCGATGAACTCGGTAGGCAGTACGTTATCGGAAGCTGCTGCAGATAGAATTGAATCAGCAGGAACTAACTCATATTTTTGTGCTGTAGCATTATAGATTAAGACGTGATTCCCCTTATTAGAAAGGTCTGGAACATTTACGTCGCTTAATTGAGATAGAAATTCTGCCACTACTGTTTTCTCCTGAGTTACTACGTATTCAGGTGTTGAATCTAAAGTTACTCTGTAATCTGCCATTTGATTCAGATTTTTTAACTATTTATGAAATTCCACCAGAAACCATAGCCATTCCTTCGATTACTCTTGTTTTCAACCCATTGCCAGTATTAGTTAAAAGTATATCATAATAATACCTACCAGGTTCAAGAGTGCTCGTTACCTCATCACTCATATCCAATTTAACTTTACCGGTAGCAATTGTAATAGTTGTTGTAAAGTCATATGACTTTGTAGAACTATGGTGTTTCCTCAATCTAGCTACAGCAGTACTAGAGTAAAGATTGTAAACAGAACTGTCATTATTTGCAATCGTAAATGTAGCAGTAAAATCTGCTCCTTGTTCAATTGTAATATTTACTGATGGTACTGCCATGATTAATTACCCTTCAGTTCATCAATTTGCTTTTGTTGATCTTTTATTGCTTCTATCAAGACGCCAATTATTCCATTATAATTCACAGACAATCCATCTTCAGATTCGAAAACTAACTCTGGAAAAACTTCTCTAAGTTCCTGTGCAATAACTCCTTTAGATTTTTCTTCAGAATGTTTCCAAGTATAATCAACTCCTCTAAGTTGTTTTACCTTATCAATAGCACCATCAATAGTTGAAATGTCTTTCTTTAATTTTTCGTCAGAAAGAGAATTGACAATCGTAGCTGAAAGTCTTCCAGTAGATGGATTAAAATATAATTTAGCAGTAGAAGTTTTTAACCCAACTCCATTACTATTTACGAATACTGGGTAGAATGAACTATTAGTAGTTGTATCGTCACTTATGCCAAGTAACTGAGCTTTAGTCTTTGACATCTATCGTTTTTTTATCTATTTATAAAAAAAGACCATCGGTTGATGGTCTTTAAGAAATTATTTCTTTATCATCAACTTAGTAGCAGCAACAGCCGTCCCTGCCATTACTGATGGATCATCAGCAGTTGTAGAGAGTGTGCCATCATTCTGAACATAATACTTCTGACCGGGTGTCAGACTGGATTGTGCATCATCAACAGAACCAATCAGTTGAACTGTAGCAGTTTGGCCGTTTGTATAAGCTCCATTAGAAATTCCAATGAAGTTCTCTGCCGTGAGGTTTCTTGAGATGGTGCGAGGACTAAAGGTAATTGCTGTTCCAGAGTCACCATAACCATCATCCCTATAAGTAAAAATTGCTCTATTATTTGTAGAGTCAAATGTTGTTTCGATGTAATTAGTATTAGCGGATTCAAATACAGTAGCAGAACCAAAACTAATACTAGTACCAGATACGGTTCCTGCAACTGCTGTTCCATAATAAGAATTTACAGAATCCTGGAAAGCAATAACTACATTATTATTAGAGGAGTCAAATGTTGCTGAAATGTAAAAAGCCTGAGCAGAATGAAATACAACAGGAGTTCCAAAACTACTTGATGTGCCAGATACCTCTCCTACGACTGCTGTTCCATAATTAGAGTTTGCACCATCTCTGTAAGCAAAAACTACCTTATTATTGTTACTATCAAATGTTAATGCCAGAGGGTAGTTTATCGAGTTGTTGTTGCTGAAGACCACAGAAGAACCAAAATTGATTGATGTCCCAGATACCTCTCCTACAACTGCAGCGCCCTTATTGCCATTTGTTGTATCTTGATAGCCAATAACAACCTTGTTATTACTTGAGTCAAATGTTGCCACAATGTCATAAAGATTACTATTTTTAAAAGTTAATTTACTACCAAAATTAATTGATGTTCCACTTACTGTTCCTACGTAACATACTCCTGTACTATTTGATTCATCTTTACCAACAGCAACTATTTTATTTTTGCTTGAATCAAAAACAGCACCCTGAACATTAAAATAATAATTAGTAAATGGAGTGGCAGATCCAAAAGTAATAGTATCGCCAGATACCTCCCCTACAATACCATAACCATACATTCCACTTCCCATGTTATATATGATGACAACTTTATTTTCACTACTATCAAATGTTATCTTGAGAAACGAAATAGAGTTAGAATTTTCAAATGGAACAGGAGAACCAAAAGTAATACCAGTATCAGTCACAGTTCCTACAACTGCTGTTCCATAGCCAGAGTTTTGAAGATCTTTATAAGCAATAACTACTTTATTATTATAGGAGTCAAATGTTGCTGAATTAGGATAAGAAGGACCAATTTTAAAAAGTTCCGCAGAACCTATTTCGGGAACAGGAAATCCAGTTAAACCTACAACATGAGCAGTTCCAAGCTTGCTTATGTCGTGTTGATACCAAATTAAACATTGACCAGAATTAGATCCAGGAGTCACCCCAAAATAATTATTATTGTTACTATCATAATTTGTGGCAGAACTAAAAGTAATTGTATCGTTACTTGGATTTACAGTTGCATGAATGTACTCAGCTTGCAATGAAGCATTAGCATTCTTGTATACAATAATAAGTTTTTGGCCGCCAGAATCATATGCTATTCCATTTTGGTGTAAATATCCTTTTGATGCAACTTGTTGTCCGGATCCAAAATCAATTGAGTTATCATTTGGATCAACAGTTATTACATGGGCATAAACCCTATAAGGATCAGAAAGATTACTCTGATTCGTCCGCACAACGACTACTTTATTAGTACTCGCATCAAATGCGATAGATATTCCTCCATCACTCCGGTTGCCATAAATTGTCTCTGGAGAACCAAAAGTAATACTAGTTCCATCTACTTCTCCTACACGAACATTAACTACACCATCATCTTGACCTGCTAAAACAATTCTATTATTTGAAGTATCTGCTACTAATGCAGTAGAGACAGTTTGTCCAGAATTGAAGAAAACATTAGCAGAACCAAAACTAATTGTGTCATTACTAGGACTTGCTCCAACAGTTATAACTCCAACTTTAGCAGTTCCATAACTAGAGTTTGATTCATCTCTATATGCAACAACGATCTTACCGCTCGATGGATCAAATGTCATACTAAAATCACTAGATTCTCCATTCGAATTTACAATTTCTGCAGCTCCAAATTCGATTGAATTATTTGATGGATCAACAGTTCCAACTTTAGCGTGGTGATATTTAGTTCCATTGGATGCATATAATCTATATCCAACAACTACTTTATTATTAGTCGAATCAAATGTAGCATGAATTGTCGTCACCCCATTACCTGTAGTTTCAAAATCTACTGGAGACCCAAAAGTAATCGACCCTCCACTTATTTCTCCGACTATAGCAACTCCGTTGTAATTGCTGAAAAGGCGATAAAACAGAACAATTCTATTACTATTTGAATCAAATACTGCTGATGTATAATCGCCGCCGCCAGTTCTGCCCTCAAAAGTTGTAGCCGATCCAGTTCCTGCCCCAGTAGTCTCTGTCTGAGTAACAACACTCACAGTTCCATCAGTATTCACAATAACCGTAGAACCATCTGCTAAAGTTCCTGATGCTGTAGCCTCAAATGTTCCTCCAGATTCTGGAAGATTCTCTAGTTCAGAAGCATCACCTTTAAATTTAGTCGCAGTCATGACTCCAACCACATCCATATCAGAAGTTTGGATGTGGTTGGCATTTATCAAACTATTGTCAGTTAAATCCAAATTGTCTCCACTTGACAGTTCTTGAATTTGCTGATCTACCGAATTGATAATAAGTGGAAATCTATCTGCCATGGTTTTTAAGATATATTGGTGATTTTTTAGTTCAAACTATTTATTTGTTGTGTTGGTAAGGTAAGAATTATCCCCTCACAATCAACTTTGTAGCAGCAACAGCTGTTCCTGCCGGTACTGATGGAGTATCAGCAGTTGTAGAAAGTGTACCATCAGCCTGCACATAATGCTGTTGCCCTGGAGTCAAACCAGACTGGGCATCGTCAACTGCTCCAGCAATTTGAATCGTAGCAGTTTCACCGTCACTATAAACTCCATTAGAAATTCCAATAAAGTTTTCTTCTGTAAGATTGGTTGTCTGACTTGTAGAACTGTAAACAAGTGATCTGCCACTACTGCCGTTAGCCGACGACATATGTGAAACAACAGTCTTACTAGAACCAGGAATATAAGCCAATTTATTCTGCCAATTATACCCATTGTTAACATCAAATACCAATCTTGTTGATTCGACAGTGATTGAATTACCACTATCACTTACCTCAGCTTTAACAATTTTTCCCATATTGCTATCATCTATATCTCTATAGGAAATAATAATTTTATTATTTTCGCTATCGAAAACCATTTCAAAACTATCCACATTTGTAGGTGAAAAATCTTGTGGAGATCCAAAATTAACTACTGGGTGCTGACAGTTGTAGGAGTTCCTACAATAATCTTAGTTTTGTTACTATCTCCTTTATCTTTATACATAATAACCAGTCTATCGTGATGAGAATCATATACTGCCGAAAAATCCTCAGCCTCCATCGATGAACCACTATGACTCTGGCCGTCGGTATTAGTACTACCAGTTTCAAACGCTACCTCGGTTCCACTTACAGTAAAACTATAATTACCATATGATTCCGTAATTGTACATACCCTTACAATTCCATAAAGATTATTATTTGTATAGACAATAAAAAATCTATTATTTGCTCCGTCATTTACAAGTTTAGGTGTTGACGTTATATGACCCCCACCAGTAATATTACCAATCGTATCATTACCATGTGCTGAAACAGTATTACCATCCGCACTAATCTTCCATTGTCTTATATTATACTCTCCAGTAATACCAGAACTTTGATCCCTGCGAGTAATACTCTGAAAAACTCCAGTGGTGGGATCACCATCCAGGTCACCAACTCTGGAATAATTACCATAAAACTCAAATCCGTACTGCCCCTGAGCCATACCAGTTGACCAATTTATTGTATTTCCAGAGCCAAGTTTTGCTGATAATAATCGGTCGTCTCCATCATATGACGACATGTTAGTTGACTTAAGACCCCAGTGAAGAATAATATTCTCAGTACTGCTATCATAAAATAATCCGCGAGCAGAAAAGCGTTGTTCATCCTCCCACTCCGTAATCACTACAGGAGTGCCAAATGTGATAGATGTTCCGGACACGGTTCCAACAACAGATTCACCCTTACCACTACTGTTTCTATAAGCAAGTACTACTTGATTAGTAGAGGGCACAAATACGGAATGTACCATCTTGATACCATTTGCTACAAATTCAGTAGAACTCGCAGCAGATGGCGTTAAAGAACCCGTAACTGTGACAGCACTCACCGTTCCATCAGTATTCACAATAACTGTAGAACCATCAGCAAGTGTTCCTGATGCTGTAGCTTGTAATGAACTTCCTGACGGTGGGAGATTATCTAGTTCAGAACCGTCGCCTTTAAATTTAGTCGCAGTTACTATTCCAGTTATACTAGCTTCAGAAGTTTGAATGTAGCCAGCATTCTTAATACTATTACCAGTCAGATCTAAATTATCTCCAGATACAAGTTCTTTAATTTTTTCTTCTGCACTATCAATTATAAGTGGAAATCTATCTGCCATTTTTCTCTAGGTAAAGGTTTACGATTCGTTTTGATTATTTATGTCAAAGCACTATAGTAGTGTTTGCAGATCTTCCTTCCACAACAAAAGAACTAGAAGAAACTAAAACAGTTACATTCCCTGCTCTTGCAGGAACTAAAAAAGTTGTATTTGAGACAATTCCGTCTAAGTTAGATCCATCACCATAGAATGAAGTAGCACTAACAATGCCAGTACTGCCATAAACATTAACATCAGTTCCAACATTAAAATTTGGTGTTGAAAGTGTATCTGTAGTAGCATTATAAGTAAGATCCGCATCAGTTGCGGCATCAACCATAGTTCCACTAGATAATTGAGTGGTAACCAATCTCTCAACTCCACTAGTGGAATTTAAGGTAGCACCAGTATTTTCAAGATTACTGCCATCACCATAAAATGCACTAGCAGTAACTGAACTAGCAGCAGAAACACTCGCTAAATTAGAGGCATTTCTACTATCATCAATTACAACGGTATCCGATATTTTGATTGCCATTTTTTAGATTTTAGCTTTCACTTGTTATTTATGGTATCAAGCGTTTATAGTAATATCTCCTGCTCTACCTCCTATAGAAAAAGAACCAGAACTAAGTAAAATAGTAGTATTTGAACTTCTTCCAGAAACTAAGAAACTAGTATTTGAAGCGACTCCAGTCAATTGAGACCCATCTATAGCCGGAAGGGGACCAGATAAACTAGAAGAAGGAACTGTACCACTAAATGATAGAGCAGTAACAATACCACTACTATTTACAGAACCTGCAGTGACTGCTCCAACAACAATATCTGGCGTACCAGTAAGATTTTCAGAAACTGTAGAAATTCCAGCTACAGATGCATATCCACTAGTTGTAGAAGTTGTAGAGATTCCAGATACGGATGCATATTGACTGGTTGTCGAAATTCCAGCTACAGATGCATATTGACTAGTTGTAGAAATTCCAGCTACAGATGCATATTGACTGGTTGTCGAAATACCTGCAACTTCAGAATATGCACTAGTAGCACTAGTAGTTATTATAGTATCATATGCAGAACCAAGAATAATCGCAGAAAATGACAATCCATCTATTGGAGCAACAGCAAATTCAAGTGTATTTCCAGAAATACTATAGTCATCTGTCGGGTCTTGAATAACTCCGCCAAGATTGACTATAATTGATTGATTATTCTTGGGAGTAACTATAGCAGAATTTGAAGTGATCGGGAATGAAGTAAGTATACCATTAAATGATGAAGAAATATCGTCAACTATTTTAATTCTCGAAGTTGATGCTTGAGTAATGCTATTCCATACAACGCCATCCCATTCATATGCGAATCCACTTTCATGATTTACATATACTTGACCGGCGACAGGACTATCAGGAAAATTTAAAGCCACTTTCTTTTATTCCTCCTTTCAGTTATTTATTAGTTTTTTGAGAGTTTCGACCTCTTGTTTCAACTCTTTAATTGACTCAATCATGACGCCAATAATTCCATTATAATTCACAGTCTTTGGATCATTGCCAGACCCACCATGAACAAGTTCTGGCAGAACCTCTTCAAGTTCCTGAGCGATTACACCATATGATGGCCTATCACTCTGTTTCCAATCATAAGAAACACCACGGAGACTTATAATCTTATCCAATCCATTCTCTACGGTTTTTATATTTTTCTTATAGTTAATGTCAGAAAGAGCATCAAATTCCGATGCAGTTGCAATACCAGACAGAACCATCTCCGAACCAGTTATCAACCCAGTTACATTTATACTATCAACATCCACAACACCAATTTGGAATGGAGAAGAGTCAACCCAATATGCATTAGAACCATATCCAACTTGACTCTCATCATAATATATGAAAGTTCTGGCATGATTTGGACTATACCAAAGATCTCCAGATTCTGGGTCTGATGGTGGATTAAGACTTATGTTAATTGAACCAGAACCAGATCCACCTTCAACAAATATAGTTGCAATACCAGATGTACTATCGACATATGAAGTACTAATTCCACTGCCTTCTAATTTAAGAGTGGTGATTCCATAAGAAACTGGTCCGCTGCTAGTGGCAATTCCAATTCCGGCTACGAGACCAGTTAATCCTCTTCCATCACCAATAAAGGAAGATGCTTCGATACTACCAGTAGTATTGATATCATTAGATATTGGAGATCCAGTATCTCCAGCAATTAAGTTTCCACTGGCAACTGGAAGAGTTACTACAGGAATTCCACTATATTGTGAATGAGGAGCAGATTGAAGTCTAGTATAGTGAAGATTATTCACTTCACAATAAAAATCAATCTTGGCTGGGGTTCCATCATCACTCCTCATCTCAACTTTATTTTCTAAAGTCGAAATACCAGAAACACTAAGTCCTGTTAAATCTCCAAGGGAAGTTATATTTGCTTGATCTGCCCTAGTAACAAGACCGTTTAGATTTCCTTGAACATTTCCTTCTAAGTTTCCAATAAAAGTATCGGCATTGAGTCTAGGAGCATAGGCATCTGTACTAAATGCCAATCTAGAGTTTGAACTATCCCAAGTTAAAGTTTTATCACCTTCGCTACCATATATTGTAATTCCAGCACCATCTAGTTGAATATCTGTCAATTTATTGGTAGCAGATGCTATACCAATATTAATATCTTCTACTTCTAATTTTGATGAATTAACAATCGTTTCTGTACCACTGACTGTTAAATTTCCATCAATAATTACATTATTACCAAATGTAGTTATTCCTGCTATTTTTGCATTACCACCAACATCTAATGTTGATTTTGGCAATGTACTTCCTATTCCAACTCCACCACTAGTAGCTACTAGTATTGAACCGCCATTTAAACCGACTTCTAGTCCATTTTTGACGACAAAATTCTTCTGAAATGATGCCATGGGTTCACTTTCCCCCAATCAGTTTGATTTATTATATATTTATGTCTTTATTATATAAGCCATAATAATGGCACTTGGAAGAGTCTCTGTACCTACATTTTCAGTGGGTATATTCAATGCAGCGGTTACTGTTCCTGTAAATTGATGTTCTGTAGAACCATGAGAAATTCCAGACTGTTCTATTAAAGAAAATCCCCCATGATTATGCTGCTGTCTCATATTAAACATTCTATGAGATACATATTGAGCATCTCTAGCATTATCTCCATGACTCAAAACAGTCGTTCCTCCTACCTGGAATTCTGCACAAACATAATGAGTATGCCAGGCACTGATATCATCACCAATATATTTTCCAAATCCATTACTTGCTTCGCCAACATAAACATAACTATTTGGAGTACCTTGATTTGAAGTACCTGTCCACCGTCTAGGGCTGTTGGCCGGCAATGCAGAAACTAATTGAGGACAATAATAAGTGCGTACTTGAGATTGACGAGAATGTGAATATTGCTGATATCCACCGGAGTAATGATATCCAAACACATGATCTACTTGAACATTTCCAAATCTATGATGTATTTTTCCTATACCATCCTTTGGAAGCGAAGCATTTGAGACAGGAGTATCATTATTACTCAAATTTACACCAATACCTTGACTAGCTATTGGATTAGTAGGAAGCATATAGTCTTCACAATCAGTATCATTAAAACCAGACCCAAAGTTTCTACTATCAGTATATGTTTCATATACATGTTTATGTTCACCAGCAGATGATAAAGTTTGATTTATTGTAGAACTAGTATCCTGATATTGAGAATTTGCAACTTGAGCATCTAAATTATAAGAATATGCTACATTTTGAAAATGCACGGAAGAAGGAACTTCAGTACCAGCATCAGTGTTCATGGAAGTACTATCAACTCCCTTGATGAACCATTCCTGCAAGTCAGGGATGTTAAAAGTATTTGCACCATCACCAGGACCATAAGTAGTCCCAAGTAAACTATAGAGATTTCCATAAGTTCCTCTATTAATTTCAGATCCATCACAAAGCATCCAACCATCAGGTATAGAATCGGATTGTGCGTTAGGAAATGGCATAATAGTGCCAGTAGGATAAACTTTTAGTGCCATTAGAGTGCGTAAATTAGAAAAACCATTTTTGTATTTGCAGGTCTCAACTCCTGCCCATTAGCCCCAGTAGACTGGACTGTAGGAGTAGTACTAATAGTATGATCATGGGTATGATTTTGAGGTGACGATGAAGCTGTATGTTGATGATCACCATTATGAAAAACATTTATAGTGTATTTGTGGATATGTCTTATAGCAGTATTTGATTGGTATTCATTATGATTCCAAACTCTTTGATTTGAATTCTGCCATATTGGATTTTTCATTGAAACAAACGTTCTTCTCCTAATACTGAGCTCAGCCATGTCTTGCTGCTGAAACTGTCCTTGCCAATATACTAATGTGTTATTGTCGTCTGGAATCGTTAATTGATATCCTTGACTACCACCCTGAATAATTGACCACATACTATAGTGTTCTACATCATTATCAAGGCTACAAATCTCTTGCACCGCGCCAGATCTATCATCTCTTAAATGTACTGGTCTACCAGAAGTTTGAAGTTGAGAACCTTGAGCAGGTCTTGTATGAAAAAATCCATTATCATAATTTTCAAGTCCAGTAGACTCTAATGATATTCCTCCCGAACCACCATCCCTCGCATATTGGTGAGTATGATGTCCTTCTGAACTAATAGACTGACTAATAGGAGAATACCCAGCAGAATTAACAGTTAATGATAACTGACTAATACTTGGTTCAACAGAAATTCCGCTAATATCAATTTTTTCAGATATATTTTGACCAGGTTGTAAGTTTTGACTTCCATTTTTCCACCCTCTCATAAATCTATTATTCAAATCAGGGACATTAAAATTATCAGCGTCTCCTCCATATAATGGTTCATTTGTTGAGGAATATATTGAATTAGGACCATCTTTTAGCAAATGATTATATAAATTTATATAATCACTTTTAAGATAAGATCTACCATCACATAATAACCAACCTTCTGGAATAGAAAAAGAACCAGAATTTAAACTTAATGGAGAAGCAACTATACTAATCAGTCCGGTCAAAGACATTTAATTTACCCCCGTATAAATTATGTATACTATAGGCATATGTTTTGGTTCTATCTTTGAGTCAAATCCACTCATTTGTATATTACCTTGCTGGCCACCAATACTGTGATTATGAGTTCTATTAAGAGTATACGTTACACTATGAGTATGAGCACCAACAGAACCTGTACCTTGTGCCATTTGGTCTCCACCAGATAATCCCTGGACTAAAGTAGTTCCGTGATTTTGAGTATCTATACCATCGCGAGCAAATCCAGAGTTATTTGTATTTGTAGTAGGATGATTGTGAAACCATCTTTTTATAGATCCAAAGGGATGAATTGATGCGTTAGAATCAACGCTTCCACCTGGCATAAAAAAACTACCATATGGACGTTGAACACCGCTCCCAGGATCACCAGAACCCTGATATCCAACACTAGGTCCAGGCAAATGCTTTGTTCCACTACCCCTATCCCATGGTACGCGGCCTAAGTCATGACCAGCTATATTTGCATCTGCATTATCTTCTGTAGTATATCTATATTCTTCTGGGACAGCATCATCATGAATATGAGATTCAGTACCAGTAGTTGTTATTTGATAAGAAACTTGAGTGGAATATGAAGATAACGAAATAGTTGGAGTAACCTCAGGAGTGACTAAAGAGTGATTAAACTCTTCTGCTTCTGTAGTACCAGGAAGATCTCTACTTCCCCATGTATATGATTTTGAAGACTGATCATATACTGGAGATGTTCCTTTAATGAAAGTATTTGTAAGATTTGGAATATTAAAAGTAGAACCGTCATCATTAGAAGTATAAGTCAGTTGTATTTGAGCCCAAAGTTCATTATAAGTTGTTCTAGACAAAGAGATTCCATCACAAATTCTCCATCCAGAGGGAATGTTATTATGAACCGGCCACATAACAATAGAACCTAGTGGGACTTCAAAGTCCTTAAATAGCATCCATAAGGGAAAAACTTCTAACGTCATGATGCAGGTCTCAAATCTTCAATTGCAGAAATCATAATTTTACCTGGCGATGGATTAACACCAGTTTGTCCACTCTCAAAAACATAGTAACCAATCATCGCAGTAGTTCCTGCACCAATTGCTGGTGGTGTTCCTCCTGGGAAGTAGAATGCATCTCCCCACTCAATAGTTACAGCAGAACCAGATTCGGTTGTTAGTTCAATACTACCCTGTTGACCGGCAGTAACTGATTCTGGTTCTGG
>Ga0181413_1000474_pt1 | contig 12312 bp, 7 predicted proteins | sample 36SPOviralmetaG_FD_130111 | JGI IMG/M metagenome (GOLD analysis project Ga0181413, IMG submission 130111) | Marine viral communities from the oligotrophic San Pedro Time Series (SPOT) site, San Pedro Channel, CA, USA - 36 SPOT_SRF_2012-09-28 | ecosystem: Environmental > Aquatic > Marine > Strait... | reverse complement strand
TGTCTTTGATTTTCATTTTGCTGTCTTGTAAACTCCCCAGCCATCACTGTTTTCTTAGCTCTTGCTTCAGCTTCTTGAACATTCATAGCGCCTTGCGCTTTGTATATTTGATTTCTAGACTCTTGTTGTCCTATGTTTGCAGATATTTGAGCTGTTTGTTGTTGTTGTTGATTTGCCATTGCTTGAGCTAAACCTGCGATACCACTAGCACCCGCAGCACCTTGTAGATTTTGCAACATATTTGCTCTTGCTTGCTGCCCTTGTCTAGCTTGAAACTGTGCTTGTTTTTGATTAACAGTCATATCTTCATAAGTGTTTTCAAAACTAGTATTTAAATCTTTATAAGGATTAGTTATTTTTAAATTATTAATATCATCTCTAAAACCTTCGTATTGTCTTTGAGCTCTTTCGTTTTCTTTTCTAAGTCTTTTCTTTTCTTGAATACCACCAATAATAGAGGTAGCGCCTTTTATCACTCCTAATCCAAGTGATACAGCGCCTATAAATTTAGCCGGACTTTTCTTTTTACCTACTGGCATAATATTTTATTTTTTAAATTCATGTTCATTTATTTATAATTACACTTTTTATGCATTATTTACTACTTTGTACGATCTCAGAGCTAACAGCAAACAACTCTGCTTTTTCTTTTGAATTATTTTCAAGCGTAGCCTCTGCGTAATAACCTTTTAAACTAGATAAATTAGCTTTGTTATTTTTTTGAAACATAATAAAAGTAGAGGCGTTTATTGTTGGTGCTACAATCATTGTGTCGTTGCTAATCACAAGTGTTGGTTGTAAATACTCATCACTAACAGAAACAACAGTGCCAAGAAGTTCTAGCATACTAGTGGGTGCAACGTTATATCCACCACCTTGAGACACTGGTACATACCAGACAGTATCACCAACTGTTACTGAATTATTTAAAGGCTTGTCAAATGTTAATGTTATCTGCATATTATCCTACTGTTAAAATGTTATCTAAAGCTAAAGTTATAGTTAAATCATCTGTTCCATATTCTATTATCTTTACATCGGCAGTTATTGTTGCTGATCTACTACTACCTGTAAAAGTTACTGTTTGGCCGTTTTCTATTGTCTGAGCAGAGCTTGATGTAATGTTTACTCCAGCACTAACAGCGTCTACATGAGGTGTTCCAGTAATTCCAATACCAGACATAATAACACCCTCTGCAGCCTTAATACCGTTTGTGCTAGTAATAGGTATTGTTTCGCTATTACTAACAGCCGCATCAGTTGTTGTTACTACAGGGTCTATTGCAACCGCTAAATTACTAAGCTCAACAATAGTACCATTAAAAGTTTCAAAATGTATACTTGAGCCTTTAACAGTTAGTGTAATGCCAGAATTCCAAGTTGAGCTGTTACCAACCAATATAGTACCACCTGGACTATCTGTTATTATCTCAACACCCTCTGAATCAGTGCTTTTTATTTTTGGTATTACATAAACATCTTCTAAATCTGAAGAGCTATTATAATCTTTATAACCAGGTATAATTGCTTTTATCACATTACCCCCAGCTATACCTGTTCCTGTCACGCCCATTCTTAGCGAAAACTTACTAATATCGGCAACTTCTATATAGTGAGTCTCTCCAGTTGTATCAGAGGCAGAGGTTGTAGTAGTTGTAGTAGTAAACTCAAAGTCGTCTCCACCAGGTTGTTTAGCTATTACAAATTGACTTGTACTTAGAGTTACAGGCCAATTTATAGATTTAGTAACAGGTGTTGGAGTTACATTATCTACTGAGCTGCTAACCCCTGTTGCTGTTACGTTAGCGGGTAAAGTATTATAACTACCGCTGTTTGACGCAGATGCTAAAGAAAATGTTATTGTAGTATCTTTATACTTATATATTTTTGGTAGTATGTAAACTTTGTTTGTTGACAAACTACTATTTAAAACAGTGTCGTTAACAGCGTATAGTGTAATATAATAATGATCGTCATCTGTTATAGCAGGAAATTGTATACTACCATTATAAATACCAGTTTCATCTATAGTTTTTACATCTAATCTATCAGGTGTAGCCGTGAAAGCTAAAGCAGCTTTTAAGCTACCGTTTTTATCTAACTCTTCTGAAAAATTATAAAAATGACTATCTTCGTTTGTTACTGTCATTGTAAATTGAGCACCAGGATCTCCAACTACAGTAAAATCTTTAGTTACTATAGCTGACTGCATTGGACTTAAATCTATAATTATATTATTTATTGTATTCATGTTATATTATTATACCTCCTTGGTTTTCTGTGTTATGATCTAGTTCTAAGACAATGTTTAAATCGTGGGCTGGCATTATAAAGTCTAGCTGTATACTAACTTTCAATTTAAAAGGAAACCACTCGTAACCTGGGTTTAAAATCCACTCACTAGTGCTGTTATCATCATATATTTCTTCTATCTGTATACCGTCTGTTTCTAGAGTTAAAGCATTACCATTGTCATCTACAGTTTCTAAATCATCACCAAAGTAAACTACTGTGCTTGGCATGTTACCAGTTAAGTCAGCCCAAGTGTCTGAAATCCAGTTTGGCTGTACATAGCTAGGGTCTGATTGAGAAATATAAACTGGTGATTGAGATAACGCGTCATAACCGTTTAAGTTTAAAAACCTAATACTAGCGGCTGTCAAATTGTTTTGAGAGTCTCCAAATCCAGTTGCAGGATCTAAAGGATCTAAGTTCCAATCAGGCCCACTATAAGTACCTGTAATAGGAAAATCATATACAGCTTCGTAGTTGTTAAAACCTATACTAGGTTCTACTGGAACTAAATCTATTTCTACAAGCTCTGCAACACCATCACCAGCGGCATATGTATTTGCTAGCGTTACAGCTAGTCCATCTCCATTAAATCTGTAATTTTTTAAAACATTACCGCTTAATGCAAACCCACTGGTAGTGAATATAGACGTGTATGGGCCAGCCGCGTTAGCCGCGTCAGGCGAAAAGGTTATAGAGTATTGAGTAGGTGGAAATGTACAAGAACCATCATCGACAGTAGCACCAGCGTAATAGTTTGTAGCATTTGCGTTAGTACAACCATATACAGGTGAATTTTCATCTATGTCAATTTGTATGTTTATATTGCTTGATAACCCTCCAGGCCCGTTAGATCCATACTCAAGAAAAACAAACGCTTTAATATAAACTGGGTATATATTTGTTGTCACTGCACCTGAAGCCACATTGTACATAACCCAATTATGCTCAGATTCGTTTGTTGCTGGTGAAAATTGATCGTTTATTAAGTCGCCATTATCGTCTGCGTAAACTTCAACCCAAATAACTTTTGTCCATGCAACACCATTAGCTAACAAATCGCCATATATTATAGCTCCATTTCTTTCTGATTGATAAGGCCCTTGTGATGATGTAGTAACCATATTTGCGCCTGAGTTGTAGCAACCTTGACCATTTGGCAAGTAGTCGTTAGTACCAATAATTTCTTCGTAAGTAAAACTGCTATTTACGCCGTGTGGCGTTGATAGCGGTGTGCAAGAATTATTTATATTTAAACTTGGTTCATGTTTTATAAATCTAGGCAAGCTATCAAAATTTAAATTACCAGCAACTAAAGGATATTGAAAAATATCAGGTGTTATTTTTATCTCTACAAAAGGAGTGTTAGTATCTGAACTATACTGTATAACAGTAGGGTTAAGCACATCTGGCTCTGTTACTATATCAACGCTATAATTGTTATTTGAATTAAAAGTTACTGGCATATTATATGTTTTTAATCGTCATCATTTAAATCTTCTACAGTTAGGCTGTAACCAGTATAAACACAAGAACCATCGTCGTTTGTAGCTAATGGATTATAGTTATCCGCGCTAGGATTAGTGCAGCCGTAAATAAGTTGACTACCACCACCACCACCACCACCGTTAGTTGGACCTCCACCGCCAATACCTGTAAAGTTATATACACAAGAACCATCATCAACATTAGCATCTGGATCAAAGTTAGTTGCGTTGCGATCTGTACACCCAAGGATAGGTAGTATACAACTACCATCATTAACCGTAGCGAGTGGGTTGTAGTTAATTGCGTTAGTATCTGTGCAGCCAGGAACTGGGACAGGTGATAACAAACAACTTCCATCATCATAATCAGCCGTATTGTCATAATTGCTAGAAGTGCTGTCCATACAACCACCAGTTAGCTGTGTAGGCTGTGTAGGCGTGTAAGTACAACTACCATTGTCTAGAGTTGCTGTTGGGTCATAGTTGTCTGCGTTTGGATCTGTACAACCATTCACAACAACAAACAGGTTAGGGTCAAAATCTACAGTAGTTGGTCTACCAATACCTTGAAAAGAAAACTCATCAGTTTTTATTTCATCATTATCACCTTTAATAAAATTAAACCATTTACCTTCTTTTTCTATAAATTCAGATACACTACCTTTTTGTTTGTCAGTTTCAATTAAAATACTTGACCAACCATCTTTGCTTTCTAAATTATAGTAACCACTTTCTCTACTCGTAGCCTCTAAATTTACTTTTGACTGAGAACCTTCGTAGCCTAATGTTTTGTAAGACTTTATAACATCTGGCGCATCGTTAAGTAGAACAGAAACTGTTGATGGTATATATGTTCCGTAGAAAGTATTTCTATCTACAGCGTTGCCAGCTTGGTCAATCTCAACATGATGTTTGTAAGGTAATGCACTTTTAAAAGTATAATAGCTATTACCAACACTAACAGCTTGTTCTGGAATAAACGATTTAAAGCTAGACCAGCCATTTACAGATTCTTTAAAAGAAACTGTAGATCCTATAGATGGTATAGTTAAATTATATTCGTTTTTTCTATCATCAAAACTACCTAGAATAGTTGTTACGTTGTTAGTGCTTAAAGCATCTTTGAAATAATCAGACATACCATACTCTGATATAGGTGTTAAACCGTCCATAGATAATCTAAGCACAGCACCTCTTTGCTTGTCTGTGAAATAAGCTCTATAGTTGTCTTTTGCAAAACTTTCTGGATTTGTAGAAATACCAAAATCACCAGCAAAAGGCATTGTTTGTCCTAAAACTCTGTCTGAGGCTATTAGCTGTGGATTACCATCAGCGTTAAATACAGCGTCTTTATTAGCAGCTACTCTTACCACTCTATCTTCACAAAAAGTTATTAAGTCTGTATTTCTACTAAATAATTTTTGAATACTACCATAGCTAGGATTTAAATCTTTAGTTATTTTTTCAGCTTGTATGAATTGGTTTAAGTTGTTAACACCACTATCACTGTTGTATATTCCAGAGTATATTAAACCATTTTTTCTTCTTTCATTTTTATACGGTTCTTCAAGCACACTACTTGCTTTAACACCTTTACTAATAGTAACAGTATTAAAATCATCTCTTATTCTATTTGACTCTACGCCGTTGTTAAATGAAAAGCAGTTAAACCAAGATAATGCAAATGGATTTTTAGCAACGTTTGTCTGTACAATATAAGCGTTTGCAGGTAAACTAGAATTGTTTGTAGCAGTTACATTTACACGAGCAGTGTTATAACTACCATCTTGCCTTGTAAATATTAGCCTTACAGCAGGTTTTCCAGGTGGCTGGTAAGCTGCTAAGTCAAGCGGTGCGCTTAAGTAAACTATGTTGTTAGCCCAAGACCTTACAAATGTTATATTGTTTGTAATTGTATTAGGCCTAGCAGGACACGTCACAACACTACCTTTTGGCGCAAATATCTCGTTATTGCTTTGGTTTATATATAGAGGTAACGCCTCACTAGCTTCGTAATAAATATCTAAATCTGCAGTTTTCTTTGGCTCTGTTTCAAATATTGCAGGATTATTACTTACTATAATATCTGTATTGTCACTTACTTTTTCTTCAACAAATTGTATTGCTATAGCAGAAGAACTACCCATAGCGCTTAATATGTTTGTACCACTAATGCTTACTTGATCAAAATCAACTTCAGACCCTATATTTATTTTATAAGTTATTCTTCTGTTGTGGGGAGCGCAAAAAGAAGTGTAAGTGGGTTTGTAATTATTGTTGTAATTTCCATTAAGACCAAAATTAGAATAAGCATCGGTAAGATCTTTATAGTTTAAGTAATTATATCTTTTTTCAACTTCAACGCTTTTTATAGTAAAAACCTGATTCTTAGTGTCGTTATCTTTTATTTTAAACTTAGAATTTGCTGTTATTTTGTTTACAATTTCTTTTAACTCATCATCTTTACCACCGTAGTTGTTTTTATAGTCTAATAAAGCATCAGAGTTATTGTTTGGTTGCCATATCTCAGGCCTATTCATGTGCCTAAACATAATGTCATTAACACCGTTAATACCTTTTTTACCATTTGTAGCGCTTCCTCCTATTTTAGAATAAGAAAGCTCTATATACCAGTCTCCGTTTTCTTGATAGATACCTTTACCAAACTCTACTTCGCTATTACTTGTGCTGTCTATGTTTCTAGTAAACCTTACATGGTTAGGATTATTTGTATCGTCATTATCCGCACTACCAACTGGGTGAACACCAACGTAGCAAGCTTTATCAACAAAAAATCCACCGATTATACCTCCAGTAGAACTTGGTAATAAAGAGTTTGAAGTTGCGCCAAAATCTAGTAATTGTTTCCACTCATCTTTACTATTAGTTCTACCAGGAGTTGTACTACCAGTATTAGAACTTTCTGTTGTGCCCGTTACTATGCCAGGCGCGGCTGTATCAGAAAAATAATGCGCATGCGCTACGTTTGTTATTTCGTAGTTTGTTATACCAGAAGACTTAGGAACTATATTTTTTTGAGCAACATCATCAGCATTTATTTTTACAAAAAACACACCTTTAAACTCTGGTTTATTAACAACTTTACCAGTGTATAAAATCAACTTTAATCCAGACTGTGTTTTTGTTTCGTTAACAAACGTACTACCTCCACTTGTTTCAATTGTTTCAGGATAATCAGGGTATATTAAATTAGCGTCAGCTGTAGTAAAAAGCTTTTCTAAAGTTATATTATATTGACTACCGTTGTCATTAATATTTTTAACCTTATACCTTGAAGTGTAGTCGTTAATATCATTGCCCGCTCCAACATGTTTAAAAGCTATATAAACGTCTTCTGTTATTTCGTCAAGTGGAGATGAATTTCCATTTAAATATATTTGTTTGTCTATATCAAAGCTTCTGTTATCAACAGTTGGTGGGTTTGATCCAAAAAGTGATTCAGCATGATTAGTACTTGTGCCTGTACCAGCTTCTAAATCTGTTAAAGGAGTTATTTCTGTTTTTATATAATCAGGGGCTTCATTCTCTATTGAAAGCACTTTGTACTTAGCTTCTTCTTTAACTAAAGAGTTAGAGTCTGTGGCTTTTTTTAATATTAAAAAAGTCTCTTCATCAATTTTGTTTCTTTCAGACGACGGAAATGCTAACCATAAATCGCCATCAGAAGCAGTATACACTCTACTCATTGCTACATTGTAATACTCTGTTGAAGTTTCTTTAACATAAACTTTAAAAGCACTAGCCCATGTAGGTGGGTCAGTTAATACTTTACCTTGTATTTTTGTTTTGTAAGCACCGTGTTTTTTAGGTATTTTAAACTGTGACTCGTTGCTAGTAAAAACAGGGCTTTGTCTACCGTAATCATCTATGTAAGAAATACCTATTTGATAATCTCTCATAGATTTTAAAGATTGTTGACCCTCTCCTAACACAATAGTAGTTTCAGAAACATTTGGAATACTTGTAGAATTACCAACATAGCTAATATTAAAATGCTTGTTGTTAGTATATCTTGAAACGTAATCACCTCTAATAATAGGCTTGTTATCTATATCGTAGTTTTGCTCGTAATTACCATACACAATTCTGTTACCAGTTATTTCTTGTGCTAAAGCTTTTTTAGGCACGTTATCATAAGATCTTAATAATTGATTTTCTGGTATTGCAGCGTATATCAAGTCAGCTGTAATCTCATAAAGATTAGCACCCCAGTTGTTTAAATATTCTCTGTCAGAGGCTAGCTCACCAATATGAACACTAGGCAAGTCTGTGTATTTTATTTTATCAACAATATATATAATAGGAGAATCTGATTCAGTATAAAGTATGTCAACTTGAACTACATCTAATGGCGTGTGGTTAGAAATAAAGTTTCTTAATTTTAAAGAAACTAAATTGTTTTCCATTGCAGTGTTGTATGCTTTTTTAGGATTATATTCGAAAGAACCTGGTTTGAATATTGGCTCTGTAAAAGAAGATATAGTAGAGTATTCGCCACTATTGTATTTATATCTATATCCAAATCTAATAAATTTACGCGGGAATATCAGCTCAGAACTTTCTTTTACACAATTATATGTTACAAGTGTTGTTGGGGTTATTGAAGATATAGATAATATCTTAAATGTATAAGTATTAGTTGCTTGGTCTTGCTCAACTATTTTTATTCTTACTTGATCTGTAGTTGTTAGGCTTTCTGTAGAGTTTTCATCTAGCATCCTAACATTATCACCAATTTCAAAAGAATAACTGTTTGGAACAAAGTTCGAAAAAGATATAACACCTTCTTCTCCACTAACCATTAAGCCACTACCATCATCAAATTCAAACGCTGCTTTAGCAGAAACTTCAGTATCGTACTTTGGTTCTACAAGTAGTTTAGATTTCGGCGAAGGTTTTATAACTGTAATATGCTCCTTTAAAAAGTCTAAAGCATAGTTAATATTTATACCTCTATCTGGTATTACAAGTTTTGTGTGGTAAAAACCACCTTGGTTAGTTCCTTGTTCGCAAAGTTTTACATCTATTTTTTTTGGCTCATTTAAGTTGCTTGTCCAAAATAAAAAATTATCTAAAACATTAATACCAGTAATTAATTTTCCAGAAAATTCTAAAACATTAAGTGTGTCTACAAAAACAAACTTAACACCATCAGCAATTGAGTACTTTAATATTAAACTTTTTGTAGGGTGATAGACAAACCAATAAAAGCAATTTTCTTTTTCATCAGCTACAGCACCTATACATTTAGAGCCTGGCGCTAATTGATTATTTAAAAAAACACTAGTATTACCAAGTATGTTTTGAACTGCACCAACATCAGAACCTTCTGAGGTTGACACCTGTATGTTCATAGCGTGTCTATACTGACCATTTTCTACTAGTCTTTCATCAAGGTCTTTATTCATCTTACCTTGATTAAAAACGTGTTTAATCTCCGGCATATATTAGTGTTTTATTTGCTTAGATTTACCTCTAAGTATTTGAGTTAATTCACTTAATTTTAAATTTGATAATCTTAGTTTTGCTTGTCTTACAGCTGCAAATCTATCTTTTTTAAATCTTCTTACTACGTACTCCGGTACGTTAGCGCGTGTTGACAATATTGCATATGCTATACACATATACATAGCTTGCTCTGCAAACTTGTGGACTTTCATTTCTGAGTCAGTGCCGAGGCTATCACTTAAATAATCTAATACAATAGTTTTACCAGATAAAAAAGAACTAAAGTGTATTAAGCCAGTGTTGTTGTCTATATAATAAGATCCGTTATTTTGCGCGTGTTGAGGGTCTATACCATATCTTTGACCTTCTGCAACCCATCGCGTATCATCTTCATAATCATCTGTTGTTGAAGATGGCGTGTGAGATTTATAGCTTTGCCAAGCTTTTGACTGCTTGTTTAAATCAACAATTATAATTTGAGTATCTGTTTGCTGTGTATTTGCTGGTAAACCAGCTCCAGTTGGTATGTCTAATAGTTGATCAGCCTCATACTCTGGGTTTGTTATAGTTATACCAGTGCCGACGTAATTAACACTTGTTGAATCACCAACACTAGCTACTGTAGAGTTTATTGGTATACCAGGACCAAACACAGACATACCTACACTTATATCAAGAGTAGAATTAAAATTAATTTGCATAGTTTGTCCGTTGTAAGCAAGTTGGCTTGTAGTTGATAACAAAGGATCAGATACTAAAGCTCTAGAATCACCTGTAACGTCAACTCTTACTTCTTTAACAAACTTAGGTAAAGGTGTTTTAGATTTAAAAGAGCTATTAGCAGTATAGTGTGTACCTGATGCTATAGGATTACCAAATGAATCATAAGATCTTGTAATACCGTACTCTTGATATAATCCTGTTACTAAATCTTTCCAAACATTATTTTCAAACTTTAAACTACCGTCGCTATTTTGTTGGTAAGCAACAGGGTTTGATGTTTTGCCTGTTGGATATATATTTCTTTTTATACCAGCGCTATCAACATACGATAATCCAGTATAGTGTACATAGTCTTGTGGGACTGGTAGAGTTAATGTTGCAGGCACTTCTAACTCATAAGACTTAACTGACTTTAAAGTGTCAAAACTTAATTCAGCTAAAGATCTTTGTGCATGAAAAGCAACGTCAGTTCTACTAACTTTGCTTATTAATTTGTCACCACCTACATATGCTACTAAAAAAGAATTTATAATATCTTCTAGTGAGAAAAACTGATAATTACCGTAATTAGCATTACCACTTTGCTGTACGCCGTCAGGTCCTTCATAATATATTTTTGCATTTAAACCTAAATCAATAAGTTCTCCAGCACCTGTTACTGGATCTTGTTTTTGTATAATACCATCTAGTAATCCCATATGTTATGCTTTTTCTTGTTGAATATTCTTATTGTCTTCTCCAGCGGCAGCTTGATATAAGCTTTGGTCTTTTGTAGCAATACCAGCTAAAGCAAGTATTTTTACAACTAAATTAGTTTCTTCTGATGGGTGTAGCTGAAAGTTTATCGACGTTGTCGCATCGTAAAGCGCGTGATCACCAACAACAACATAACCCCAATTAATTTTTTTAGGTTTTCTTATGTAATGACACTGCACGTTGTTTGTAAACGTAGGATAAACTCTAAAGCCTTGTGGCGTGTCTATATATACCGCTCTTTTTAACGTTGGCTTTGCCAGTGGTGATAATTTAATGTTTAAATACTCTTTGTGAGTAACTTGCTCTATTTGACCAAAACCTGTCTCTAAAGTTCCAACTCTGTAAAGTTGTTGAGGTTTTTGATAGTAAGGTTCTACGTAAGTTAGTAGTTTGATGTTTTTAAATATAGCTATTTTTTCCTCTAACAAAGTTAACATATCAGCATACTCTGTATCATTACCAGGAATTCTACCAAACTGGTTTATATCATAAAAATATTGCTCAAATATATCCATCTGAGCTTGGTCAGCAAATAAATTAAACTCTTGCGGAGTTATATAACCTCTTTGCTCTTTGTTAGCTATTGCTAATACTTTTTGATATACTGTGTCTATATTTACCATATTTATTTATTGTAGTTTGCAGTCGCCCCGTAGAGCGACCGCTCCTACAGTTTGATTAATTTAATCGTTTTTCTATATTTGAATAGATTTCCATACCTTCATCAGTTTTAAACCAATGTGCTAAAGCAGTGTATGGGTGTTCGTCAAAAGGAACATTCATTAGTTTTCTATTGTTAGAACCCCAAGTAAATGTTCTTTGATCTGAAGATAATTTTAACAACCCCATTTCAGTAGCTCTAATACCAAAATTTCTAAGCTGAACATTTTCATCTGTGGCTAGCTCTAAGAACAAGTTAGGATTGTTTCTAGCAAATACAAGCAAATCTCTTTTAAGTTCTTTAGAACTCATCCTAGACACTTCAGAGCCTCTTTCTGCTCTCATTATAGCTTCAGCCATATCTACATCCATATCTCTAGCGGCTAATATTGCGTCAGCTTCTAATTCTAATATTTCTATGTCACTAGCAGCTTCTTCAACAGGCTTGTACTCAGAATATATTTTTTCTCTATGAGGGTGATATAAAGATAATAATTTTTGTAAAACTGTTTTTTCTTTTTCTACAAACAAAGTACCATTTCTAAATATAACATGAGCTAGTCTTTGGTCACCTTTCATTTCATCTACAAAAGGAGTTCTTTGGTTTTCGCAATATTTCAACTCTCTTTCAAATCCTTTTTCTTCATCAAACCAGTATACATTTGAAGACTTTAGCATATACGATATAGGTGTTTTATTACCTTTCAAGTTATAAACTCTATCTTTTACTTCCCAAGTTGGTTTTTTAGGTTCAACTTTTTTAGGTTTTTGTGTTTCAACAACTGGTGTTTCAACAACAGGCACCTCTACCTCTTGTGTTTTTTGTTTTTTTGCCATAATATAATATATAATAAAATTAATAAATAAAAGGACCGAGGCCGAAGCCCCGGTTCTTTATAATAAACAGTGCTTATTTCATTAACAT
>Ga0181413_1000469_pt1 | contig 12388 bp, 15 predicted proteins | sample 36SPOviralmetaG_FD_130111 | JGI IMG/M metagenome (GOLD analysis project Ga0181413, IMG submission 130111) | Marine viral communities from the oligotrophic San Pedro Time Series (SPOT) site, San Pedro Channel, CA, USA - 36 SPOT_SRF_2012-09-28 | ecosystem: Environmental > Aquatic > Marine > Strait... | reverse complement strand
AGATGTAATAACAAAATTAAAATTTAATCAACTTTATGCCGGTCTAAGAATGAGTATATTAGGGTTTGGTCCTTGGAATGCTATAAATTTCATGAGTTTTTTTAAATATAAAGAAATATTTGAACCTTATAAAGAAAATAAACATTTATATAAATTATTGTGTGGTGGATGCGCTGGAATAACTGCATTATCAGTAACATATCCAAGTGATTTAATTAGAAAAAGATTGCAAATGCAAAGTTTTTCATCTGAAGTTCCACAATATAACGGTATTATCGATTGCGCTACAAAAATAGTAAAAAAAGAGGGGGTTATTGGTCTATATAGAGGTTTATGGATAGGATATATAAAATGTTTTCCGACATTAGCTGTGCAATTTTGGACAAATGAAACAATTCGAGAATTCTTTGGAAAAGAAATTTAATTATATTTTAATATATTAGTAGTACATGTCTAATTTAAATTTCGACTTAAATATATATAATTATACAAAACCAGAATTATTGCAGCTAATTAATATTGAAAATAACTATAATATTGATATATTACAAAATAAAATATTAAGCTTAGAAAAAAATATATTTACCCTACAATTAAGTAATAGAGAAAAAAAAGAGATTATATTATTTTTGAAAATGATGGAAATAATATTAAAGCATGATTTAGAAAAAAAGGAAATGTTATATAGGCAAAATGATATGAAAAAGGAAATAAGATTATTAAAAGGAAAAATAAATAAAATGAAGGAAACATAAAATAAAGGAAAAATAAAGAAAAAAGGGATAAAATAAATAAAAATATAATATAATGACTTTTTATCAATTCGATTATACAAATTTCCCAGAAGTAAAAGTTATATTTTTAAGAGATATTATGCAAAATGAAATAGATGGTTTTTTTGAAGAATGGATGTCGATATATAATTTCAAGCGCGACTTTCATTTGATATTTGATGTTACAAATTTAAATTCTGCTCCAATTAAATATGTCTATCGTTTAGTTACATTTATAAATAATCTAAAAAAACAAAAACCACAGCTGTTAAAATATAGTATTATCATCATCAATAATTCGACTATCATGAAATTTATTATGAATATGGCAATGACGTTAACTTCACCAGCGGCAGATTTATATTTATATTGGAAGAAACCATATGAATCTGTAAATGTGGGTAATATAAAAGATATTTTTATGGAAAGACGTTTAGAATTTCAACATTTTTCACCTAAATAATTTAATAAAAAATAAGCGATATTTTATTAAATTATTAATATGTATATGGGAGCGGGCATTTTACCTGTAGCTTTTTTTAAAGGGGATATTTATTTTTTATTTTCACGTGAAGATAAAAATAGAATTAATAAAATAGATTGGAGGGATTTTGGAGGAACACCAGAAAATAATGAAACACCGAGGCAAACAGCTATTCGTGAAGGATGGGAAGAAACTATGGGATTTTTTGGTAATAAAACAGCCATATCTAAATTAATCAAAGATAAAACGATATATATATCAAAAATACATAAAAAATACCATGTTTATGTTGTTGAGGTAAAAATGGATAAAACCTTACCAAAAAGATTTAGACAACATTACTTGGAAATGTATAATAAAGATAAAAGCAAGTTATCAAAAAATGGTTTTTATGAAAAAGATAAATTAAAATGGATTAAATTAGGTAATTTAAAGCGTAACAAGCATTTATTTACATCTTGGTATTACCCCATTGTTTTAGATATATTTGATTTTTTTAATAAAAATCTAAAAAAATAAATGTTATAAATATCTATATGTATAGTTATACAAATAAAATTAAAAATAAAAAAGCTGATGCATATGCAATTCTAATATGCTCTACATTTCACAAAAATATGAAATCTATAGAAAAAAAATTAAACGTAACATTTCCAGAAAAAATGCTTCAATATTTTAATGATGAAAAAAAAAAGATTTCAAAACATTTCGTAGATGATAAGCTTTTTTTAATAGCAAAAGTAAATGAGAAAAAGTGTTCTCTGGCTGATTTAGATGATAAAATAAGTGATTTATGTACACTTATTAAAGGAGATAAAAAAATAAATAAGGTTGTATTTGTATTAGCACCTATAAAAGATTTTATTCGTTATCAGACTATTCGCACAGTTCACCATATGTATGACTATAAAAATAAAAAAAAGTTTAATATAATATTTTGTGCGGTGCCGAAATTAAAATCAGTGATTATGCATAGTGTAAAAGAAGGGGCTATTATAAATAAAATGCGTACAATGGTAAATCAACCAGCAAATATTATGACAACAAATGCTTTTTTAAAAACGGTAAAGTCATTTAAACAAAAAAATTTATCTTTAGAAGTATTTGATAAAAAAAGACTAAAAAAAGATAATTTTAATTTAATTTTGGGAGTTAATCAGGGTTCCGAACAAGAACCATATCTTTTAACAGTAAAATGGATGCCGAAAAAAAATCAAAAACCTATTGTTATCGTAGGTAAGGGTGTTATGTTTGATACTGGTGGTATAAACTTAAAATATGGAGATTTTACAGATATGAAAACAGATATGACAGGTGCTGCATCCGCATGGGCACTGATAAAACTTTGCGCGATCAATAATTTACAGCATAATGTTGTAGTTTTAATGCCAATTGTTGAAAATATGATAGGAGCAAAAGCACAAAGACCTGGAGATGTTGTAAAGAGTTATTCAGGGAAAACTGTTGAAATTACAAATACAGATGCTGAAGGACGTTTAATTATGGCAGATACATTAGCTTATGTTGAAAAATTTAAACCAACAATGATTATTGATATTGCCACATTGACTGGTCAAGCCGGTTCAATATTCAATAACTTAGCTATCATAGCTATGAGTAATCATAAACCATTGATAACAAAATATGAAAAAGCATGTATTGCAGTCAATGAAAAAATGTGGGAAATGCCTCTTTGGAAAGAATATCGAAAATATTTGGATTCTGAGGTTGCTGATATACAAAACGCGGCATTAAAAGCGTCTTCTGGTACAATTACTGCTGCCATGTTTTTAAAAGAATTTGTCCCCAAAAATACGAAATGGTTGCATCTTGATATAGCAGGCGTGGCATTCAGTAAAGGTAAAGCCACTGGAAATTCGATGTTATCTATATATGAATTACTGAAAAAAGCGCACTAAAAAAAGGTATCCAACGTAAAAGTCTGTAAATAAAATTGAATAATTCTCTCTATTTAAATTTTTGGAGAGAATTATGCAAAAAATAATTATTGGTGTTGCCAGATTTGACAATACCACATGGTTAGAAAACAAAACTCATAGAGAAGCTTCTAAATATCCTTGTATTTATGGCTTTGATAAACAAATATCAGAAACAGTGTCTTATGGTCGCTCTGTGTTTGTCATTGAAATGAATAATTCAACCAATGAAATTATGGGTATAGGAAAAATAAAAAACATTTTAAAGGAGGAAAATAGGCGGCGGATATATAGTAATGAAAACTATAATCGCTATGTTTATCCGGGTTCATTTCGAAAAGATAGGTCTCAGTTTTTAAATAGTGAGCTTATTGAAGAATTAGAGAAAATTTTGTTTAAAGGTGCGCGACATTTTAAACGAGGTCATGGACTTACTGTTATCCCTCATCAACGTTTTGGATGTATATATAAGAAAAAAGCGCGAAGACCAACACGTTGTACAATATGTGATAAAAAGGGTCATAATAAGACAACTTGTCCATACAAACATGAAAAACCAGTGAAAAAACCAGCGAGAAAATACTACAATAAAAGATGTGCAATATGTGGTAAAATAGAAAAAGGCCATGTTTGTCCAGCATTGGAAGTAGATGAAAAAAAAATGAAAGATATTTTAAGATATTTTAAAGAATTGTTTTAGACTACGTTTCAAAACTTTAAATGGCTTTTAAAAACCTATTTTACCGATAATTTAGTGTACATTTTTTAAAGATGCATATTGACTTGTTTTAAATAAAAAAGAAAAATAGAGTGCCACAGATAAAAAAAAATGAGATAGATTAATATAGTGTATATGGGAACTCATCCTATTTATATTGGTATTGCAATAATATTTACACGCGAATCCCATTCCCAACGACCAACTGCCCACCATATTCGACGGCTTCTTCATCATCATCGTCGCCATTGTCTATATCTGGAACAGTTATAACATCAGCCCAAGTAGATTCACGTGCTTGTTTAAATCTTTCAATTGGTTTGTCATTTTTAAACAATAATTCCATATTTTTTTTACACCATTTTCTTTTTCTGCGACTCCAAAATACATACAAAATCGTCGAATTAAACCAACCACTATTATTGAAATATTCTGTCTGAGTTTGATTTTTTATTTTTTTCCTTTTATTGTTAGACGTTTCATATAATTGAAAATCTTCATCATTATATTTAATAGATATTGTTCGGAAATTAGATTCTATAAAAGGTACATTTAAGTTAAGAAGTTTTGAAATCTTCCATAGTTCTTTATTACTATAATTGCGTAGTTTCTTCATTCTATCAAAACTCTTCATAATTTTAGTTTCCATTGCACCAAATGCATCTTTATTTGCGAGGTAAAAATTATTCCCAGTATATTTAAAAGTGTTATTTTGCACCATATCATATATAAATTTAACCATATCATTATATGTTTCAAGTAATGTAACATAATACATTTCAAATATATGTAGAATCATTTTGTTTTTTCTTTCTGCTGTATTATTTCTACCAATGCGTGATTTGAATGATTTTTCAGTAATAAAACCACGGATATATTCAATTCTTGGTTTTTTTAACGTGTCGTTTACATTACATTTACGTCGAATATTATCAAGTTCAATATGTTGGAAGTGATTGATATTCCTATGCATAGAGAGAAGTCCTTTGAAAAACATACATTGATGCTTTGGGCTGTTAAACATCGGCAACATTAAGCATCTATCCATACGTTCTTTAGATGGATATTTAACCATGTCATAATTCCCGCCATAGCATGTTTTAAAATTATTTGATTTTTGAAATAGTGTATTAATAGCTTGGATATCAATAACACCGCCACACAAAATTTCACCTACATTTCGCATTTGTTCTTGATTATTTTCCTGCCATTCATAAAAATGCGGATTATGAATTCTCCCAGTAACGCGTTGCCCTGTCTTCCAACTAAAAGGTACCTTACATTGTGTACACCACATTTGGTCACAACCATCAATTTTATAAATAGCCGTGGCACACTCAGGACAAGGTTTGGTTTCTTGTTTAATGAGTTGATATGTTGCTACGTTATCAGGATTGCAAACATGTTCTGTTTTACTTTCCCCGCCACCACCAGCATGCGATGGTGTTGAAATAATTTCATTACATTTACTACATACCTTTGTTTCGCATAGAGGACATTTATAACCCGATGAAAGAAATCCACTACAACCTTCTTTGGGACATTTTTTCTTGAATTCTTTTTTAACTGTTACATTATATTTAAGTTCTTGCTGCTTTCTTTTTGTATTACGTAGCAAAATTTCATATTCTTCGAGTTGTTTTCTCAAATCTTTTATAACAACTTGAAGAGCATTAACTTGTTCATTCATTTTTTCAGATTTAATAATATTTTCAATTTCTGCCATTGTAGCAGGTATTTTACTTTTTTCAACATCAAATAATATATTTTTAGTTCTTTCGCGAAAAGGACCAGTCATAAAACTTTTTGTAAGATTTTTAATACAAAAGTCATATGACCATGTATGTTGACAATCCGGGGAAGGACAATGAGGTTCGTTCACCGAGAAAAGCAGTGATTCTCGAACACAGTTTTTACAGGCTGAAAAATCACAAAAACCACACTTTACTTTACTTTTTTCTTTTATCTCTTCCATACAAATAAGACATTCTGAACAAGCCATATTTTTTGAGTTAATGGTTATTCATATTTATCATATTTTTTAGTCAATTTATTTTTTTCTTTATATAAAAGTAATTTTTATTATTATATAATATACGATGTCTGGTGCTATCGATAGACCAACGGATTTTGATATCAAAAATTATAGTATCGAGGAATTAATTAATATTTTGGGTTTGGGTAGTGAAATACCTTTAACAAATGAAAAAATAGTTACTACTGTAGAAAAATTTAAAAAACGTTTCACAGAAAATAAGGAATTAGACGACGATGTACGAGATAATTTTTTGGATTTTTTCAATGATATCAATAAAAAATTATTAGAAAATAAAAGAGATGAAACATCCAGAAATTTATTTGATGAAGAAATAGAGGTAGGTGGAATAACGAGAAAAGCTATCCCAGTACCTGATCGTGGACCAAGAAAAACGGTTTTATATGATAAAGATATTATGGGTGAAACACGTATTACAGGGTTGCAAAATGCGAACCCAGACCCTTTTGATTATCTTTCCACTGATTATAAAAATCCTCTTTTACGAAATACCCGCAAGCAGTTAGTAACGATAGATAGTTCTTTTCGCACTATTTTATTAAATTCAGATTGCTCAGGTAATACAATTACTGGAAGTAACAGTAAAAGAATGGACACAGCTACAGAATTTACAGTCAATCTTGTACCACCTTTAAAAGATGTATTAGATATTACATTTCATGATGTTAGTATCCCCCACGATTGGCTTGTATTTTCAAAAGATTACGGTACAAATTATTACGTTGAAAGAAAAAATGACGACACGGATATAAGTTTTGTAAAAGTAGATAATCGAAAATATTCTACATTAGATAGTATTATACTGGAATTAAATGAAAAGTCAAATAGAATCGAATTTACAAAAGTAGGTGAAGATAGAGTTGAAATTAAAAATATCCATCCAACAGATACAATTATAGTAGATTGGTATAGTTTACGAGTACCATCTGATAGCACTGCATGTAATGTAACAGGGTTTGGAGGAAAAATAGATTATAATATGGGATGGTTACTTGGTTTTAGAGAAACATCTTATACACTTGCACCAACAGCGACAGCTAAAAGTACTGCAACGCCTAATTTATTTGGTCCTTCTTATGGATATATTACGATAGATGATTATAATAATAATAAACCAAATCAAGATTTAGTATCATTTACAAATAATACAGCTTCATTTAATATGCCAAGTTATTACGTTAAAACAACTATGAAACCTGGTGCAAACTGTATTGTAGAATCAGACAAACCATCCAATATTTTTTGCGGTAAAAAGTATGCAAATAAAGATTTATCGTCTAATTTAACATCTGCGCAGAGATATACAATAGAGCAAATAAGAAATGCTATGATAAACATTAAGGCTGATCGATATGAAAGTCCTAATTCTACTGATGTTTTTACACGCGTCACTTTCAATAAAAATGCTCCATTTACTATATTTACAAATGTAAATAAAGAATATTCAAAACGGTTCTATTTTGGCCCTTCAAATATTAAAAAACTTAAGATAATGCTTTTAAATGATAAAGGTATTCCTATTAATTTGGAAGGAAGTGATTGGAGTTTTTCTTTTTATGCTACAATTAAGTATCAAAATTAAGAAATATTACAACATATTTTTTGTTCAGTAGCACATATTCTTTTTTTTTTTGATGCATTATATTTTTTTTTTAAATTACTAATTCCGGGGTGTGTATCTCTATCAAATTCTCTAATGATAGATTTAAATAAACCCATAATAGATTCATGGATATTTTTTCCGTTTTTTGCTGAAACTTCACAATATTTTAAATCTCTTTTTTGCATTTCCATATTTATCTTTTTTTTTGATATTTTTCTTGATAAATCAGATTTATTTCCCAATATAATTATTTTAGTTTCGCATGTTTCTATTCTATTTTTATTATATTCATTTAACCAATAATCTATTTTCTGCAACCCTTTTTCATCTGATAAATCAATAACTAAAATGAGTCCAGCTATATTTTTGTAGTAACTTTTAATAATAGGTGCAAACGTTTCTTGTCCTGCTGTATCCCATAACATTAATTTGTATTTGTCACCATTGTTGTCGTTTACATATGTTGAGCTAAACTCTACACCAATAGTTGGTTGATATGTCATATCACATCTTCCATTGCAAAACATATTTGTAATAGATGTTTTTCCTGAGTATGCATTTCCAACTGTTATAATTTTAATACTATAGAATTCAGCATCATCCATATTATATATATATATGTAAATATTAATATTTACATCTATCTAAATAAAATTTGTTAATATTTTGTGTTTGTAGTAATAAACACATTTTTTAAGGTATTTTCGATATCAAGAATAGTTGAAATCATAGTTTCTTCGTGTTTTTTTAAATCTCTTCGAATTTTAGCTATTTTTCTTTTGATTGTAGACGCATAATCTTTAATTTTCTTAGAAATTTCAACATTAGAGAAATCAATTCCCTTACATTGAATAATAGAAGATATCATATCAATCGCGGATTGAATTTTCCATTCATTATTGTTTGTATTATGGAGATAGATAATAGGTTTACCAGAAACAAATTCAATACTAAAATCATCTTTTTTGGCAATACCACATGCATTAGACATTAAAACACCACCATGTATATCTGCATTTGTTTCCATATCCTGATAAAATTTGTCTATTTCTTTTTTAGGAACATTATTTTTGTAATCTTTGTTGTCAATTAATATTTTTTTATCTTCTTGTAAATGAATAATAAAATCACCTCTATTTGGTGTAGTATGTGTATCTTCAATTTCATTTTTCGGAAATAACATTGTTAACGTATTGAACATTTTATTTTCACCAACCTGTCCTTTTAAAGATGAATTTCCTTGTACCATCTGTATGGATTGCACTATTTTATTTAAATTATCTAATTTCTCATCGTATTTACTTCTTAACTCTTCCATTTCTTTTTTATGTTCACGGTCACGTTTTTCTTGTCTAAATCGCTCACAATCAGTCCAATTTTTTAAATTATCATTTTCTTTTTGTTTTTTATCAGATAATTCTTTTTTTAATTCTTTTATTTGATTATTTTTAAATTCCATAGATTCTTTATACTGAAGTTCGGTTGTAGATTTTATTTCTTTATACATTTCTTGTTTTTTATTATCAAAAAATACTGTTTTTTCCCTTAATAATTTATCTTTTTCATCGATTTGCTTTTTATATTTTTCCGTTATTTCACGAATGATACTATTATGGTCTTGCTCCATTTTTTCAAATCGCTCATTAAATTCATTATTATCCCATCTATGTTGTTGATTATTTGTATTTTCAAAAGCGATTAAACCTAATTCAATCACTTTCAACATATCATTTTTACATAAATCAGAAATTTTTTTATATAATTTAGAATCTTTAATAATAGGAATAGAAATTGTCTGCTCCATCGATATAGTTACATTTTATTATGGCTTTAAGTTATTTGTGCAAATTTTAAATATACCATAGTGTATAATGGATAAAATTAATCATGTAAAAGAAAAAAGTGATATGATATTAGAGCCATTACAGATAATGATACAATTAGCTTTTTTGTCTTTTTGTCCAATTGGAACAAAAATAAGTATTGCTGAAAATTTATTATATTTGCAAATGCCATCATGGAGTCAAGGTGTAACAAGATGGTATATGAAAGATAATAAAGATGATTTGTATTATCTTTTTCAGGCAATACGAAGATATTATTTGTGGTATAAGCCAGATTCGGACATAATTTATGAAAAAATATTGGAAACGGCGATAAAAGGTATACAAAAATTAATAAAAACGTATGAAAATACTGATAAAATATCGATTCGTCATACTTTAACCTTATATACAAATATATTAAGTTTAGAATCGCCGGAATTATTTAAAGAAACTACAGATCAAGAAGTAAATATAGACAATGTATTTGAGAATGTCACTAAATTATATAATAAGAAAATTCTCTCTATGATATACAATGGAATATTAATCATGGAGGATTCTGATAAAGATGTAGATACAGAAACTATTTTAAACGGATTGCAACAAATATTAACACCGCAAAACTTTAAAATTAAAACTTGGATACGAGATAATTTAACTTGTTAATATATATATGGCAAAAAAAGATTATACTATATATATATTATTTACGTTTTTGGTTTTAGCTGTAATATGTTATAAAAAGAAGATAATAAAAGAGTATTTTTCAAATAATAGTCCTATTATTTTGGCAGGAGATAGCATTTTTGTGAATAGTAGTTATGTGCGACCTGGTGAATCCGTTGAAGAATATTTAAAAATAAAAAATAAAAATATTGTTGTTGTTGCAAAAGATGGTGCAACTATAAATAAATTAGTGCCTCAATTAAGACAAATACCCAAGCATTTAAATAAATTATCTACGCGTTTATTTGTTTCTATTGGAGGTAATGATATATTATTGCATTTTAAGGGAAAAACTCTTATAAATGTGGATGAAGTAAAAACAATGATAGAGCAATATAAAAGCACAATACTTTATGTAAAAGAAAATTTAAATGTTACGATATATTTGACAAGTATATATTATCCGACTGCGCAACCATGTAAACGATTACATAAGGTAATACGTTATTGGAATGAAGAGCAGAAAAAATTTGCAAAAAAACACAATCTTTATGTGTTTCATATAGATAAATTATTAACAAAAGATAAGCATTTTACAAATGAGATTGAACCGTCAGAGTTGGGCAGTAAAATAATAGCTGATAATATAGAAAATCTATAGTATATATATAATGCTTCCATATGAATTTGGATTTATTTTTTTATATATAGCAGCTTTTGGCTTTTCTGATTACATTGTTAAAATAATGAAATTAAAGGGTTGTTATTATCTTTTCTATTATCTCGTTATTGGAATTATTGGTTTTTATGTGTTATATTCTTCAAATTATTTCAATGATTACAAAAATTTAAAAATATAGATGATATATATAATGCCAACGCCAGCGATGAATATAGCGATAGCACGTCCAAGAAGTCGTGCAAGACGCCCTCTTCAAAAAAAATTGTTACACGCGGGTTTTGAAAATAAGGATTCCGTAATGAATAATCATTTTAGTATGAATTTATTTGGCTCTGCTCAATCGAGTAAAAGAAAACAGACTGTATATACAAAAAAAGAAAGCCTTTCCACAAATAATAATAAGCATATACAGGCTAATTTAGAGGCAAATGTGGGTCAGATGGATCGTTTAAATAGAATTAAAGCGGCATCTATTTCCGGTTCAAATTAAATGTCCATTATATATATATGAACTTTAATAAACCATGGTTTTATTATAGTTTGGCGGCGTTATTTTTAGTCTGTTTTGTAGATTTGGGTAAAAAATATGTTATGGATAATAAAATTATAACAAACCCAAATCATTTGGTCATATACCTATCTATATTTTTAGGTTTTATTGGATTAATTCATCTTTTTATGGATAAATCATGTAAATATCCAACTGAATGTGACTACAATGTGATTCTACACATGTTTATTCTTGCAGTAATAGGTTATATATTCAACTTAGTATTTACAAGGTCTGTTAAATTGTCACCAGATGTAACATTACCAGCTATTATGTTATCCTTATCTATTATATTTATTTATATAATTTCAAGTTTATTTTTCCAAAATTCACCTTATTTTGACTGGTCAATATTGTTTGGGATATTAATAACAGCTGCAGGTTTAAGTATTATAGCTAAAAATTTTAAAGATTAAATATATTATTAATTAGAAATATATTTAACTAAGCTTTTACAAAAAATGGTTTGTCAGCAAGTGAAGCTCTTGCAACTTCATCTGTAACAACGGGACTTACACTAATATTGCAAACAGGAGACCAATTAAGCATCCAACTATTAAGTGCAGCAGAATCACTGCATTCACAAATACATACGCCACCATCTCCACTCAAATGATGCCAGCGACCATGTACCTTAATAGCATCTCCTGTATCTTTTAAATCATCTTCAGGTGTCATATTACCAAAAGCATTCCAACATTCAATACGCTTATCTGCGCGAACAGTCCAAGAAATCAAAAACAACATTTATAATATACTCTCAGGGATAATCTTTAAATATATTTCATCTAAAAGTTTAAGAGAAAAAATGCCTCAAACTTTTTTTCGCCTTTTATCGTCTCACAACGTCTTATTTTTAGAAATAAATTTTAAGCATTGTTACCAAAAAAAAAGTTTGAGGCACTTTTTTTCAAAAGTATTTTGGGAAATTTAAAAATTCCACTCAAAAAAAAATGAAAATCCTGAAAAAAGTTTCAAAAAAGTACCTCAAACTTTTTTTTACTTAGAACGTGTAGGCGAAAACGTAATGAAAATAAAAAATTTATGTAGGCAGCTTATGTAGGGGAATTTTTCAGCGATTTTTGGGCGATTT
>Ga0181413_1000468_pt1 | contig 12419 bp, 14 predicted proteins | sample 36SPOviralmetaG_FD_130111 | JGI IMG/M metagenome (GOLD analysis project Ga0181413, IMG submission 130111) | Marine viral communities from the oligotrophic San Pedro Time Series (SPOT) site, San Pedro Channel, CA, USA - 36 SPOT_SRF_2012-09-28 | ecosystem: Environmental > Aquatic > Marine > Strait... | reverse complement strand
CCACCTGTGTTACCACCGTTACCAGCATTACCTATAGCAACGTTTCCTCCAGCAGCATCAAATTGTACACCTTCAAAAAATACACCACCACCTGCTCCTCCTCCACCAGGACGCCAAGCACCACCACCACCTCCGCCACCAACAACCATCATTTGAAATTTAGTATTTTTACTAGGTACATTAAATGAACTGTTATTAGTGTGAGTAAGGTAAGTAGACATTGCTTTCGCATTAAGGTCGTTACCTCTTGTTAAATGTGGTGTTACACCATCTTGTAATGCAAGTCTTTTAAAACCCATATTATCTCCTATTTAATTATGAAATTTCAGTACCAAAAGCATTGAATGTTACATTAGCATCAGAAGAACCAACAGATATTTCTGCACCTGCTTGTAAGGTTATTCCTAATGTTAATGTAATTGTATCGTTAGCTGCAATAGATGTATCGTAAGCAAGATAATCTGTAGTTGCAACTCCACTGTTATCAGATTTAGTTGCAATACGGAATGTATTTGCTGCGTTTTCTCTATTACACACGACAATGCTGGATACTATAGCTTCAGTGCTACTAGGAACTAAATACAAAGCTACATCATTAGCTGATGCGTCTGCTATTTGTCCAAGTATTTTATATACGTTTGCCATTGTTCTCCTATATTATCATATATTTTCTTATGCACCTAATAATAACATTTCATCCACATCTAGGTACTGTAATGCGAAACCTGTATCAGACCATAACATTAATTGTAAATCTACATTTATTGCTCCGCCTGCTTCAGGTAGTAAATCTATATCTTCGTCTATAGGTAAGTTACCAATAGTATCTATACCTAGACTACCACCTTCTTTCATCATAATTAATATACTCATTATGCTCCCATTAATAAGAAACTGTGAATATCTCCACCGCCACCTGATGAATATAAGTTTATAGCACCTTGTCCACCCATACCGCTATGATTAGAACAGTAATAGTAAAGTGTTGATGTAGCTCCTGCTATACCTAAAGTTTCAGGTGTAATTTCTATAGTTGTAGAAGCACCTGAACTACCTGGTGTACCTGCAGTTGTAACGTTTGTTGTAAACTCTGAGCTACCTGAGTTATCTGCAGTTAATGAAAACTTAAAGTTGTGTCCTGACATTGAGCTGTCAGATGTATCAAACTTATATTTAAAACCTATCTTGAATATAAAATTAGATGACCTAGTTCCTGCACCTGTATCTGTTCCTGATAAAAAGTAAAATACATTTTGCGAACCTGAACCATCATCAGCTACTTTAATTGTTATAGGTACAGTAAGTGTTACTGCACCTGCTGATATATTGTCTATCTGTGTTTGTATATCAGAAGATACACCATCTAATCTTTGAAATTCAGTATTACTAACAGAGCCATCTCCAATATTAGAAGCATCAGTTAAAGATGTTTCAGCAGCAGTAATTCTATCATTTTGGTCTTTTATATGGTCTGCTAATACAGCCATACGAACAGTTGTTCCAATTTGATGGTCAGGTGGAGAAGATGCACTATATCTACCTTCTACATCTCTGTCCATTTTAGTAATGCCTGTACCAGAAGAAGCTTTAATTAATACAACTTCTCTGTTTGATGCTTGGTCAGGGTCTATTACTAAAAAATAATGTGTACTGCTATTACCTTCAGTAGCAGATATAGTTGTTGTACCATCAGTTGTAGGTGCCGCTGTTAATGTTGTTGTTTCACTACCACTAGCTAATAATGCAGCTAATGTACTTTCATAAAAGTTAACTATTTTTGTTTGTCTATTTGCCATTATGCTCCGTATCTCATTATACCAAATGCTGCAATACCTGGTACATGTATAGACGTTACATCAGTAAGTGTACTCTGTCTAGTACCACGCACAGTTATTATAGCAAAAGTTGTATCACTTCCTTTGTTATTGTTAGAAATAACTGGATAAGTTATTTGTTCAATAACACCACGTATAATTTCTTTATGTTGAAATAATTCTAATGTAATAGAATCACCTTCTTTATCACGTAATGCTGAATATAATTTGTCACCTAAACCTTTAACTGTTATTGGAGTTCTTCCAGGTCTTTCTACTCTATCACTAATATTGATAGGTATTTGTGCAACTACAAGTTCTGGTCTAGCTAATGCACGAAACTGCACAGATTTTACTTTAGGTGTACTAACACCATCACTTGATTTTAAAATAACTTTACCAATTATATATCTAGATACTTCTGCTATTTGTTTTTCAACATCACCAGTACCAGATGCTTGTGTAATTGCAGTAGTAAATGTAGCTGTTTCAGGATTATCTAAATCTTCAAACTTTGTTGTATATTTTAAATCTACAGAAGTATTAGAAGATAAAGCAATTGTTGACATTTCTGCACCTACAAACTGTTTAGATTCAGCTGTAAAGAAATCTGCAGCAGATAACATTAAATAACCTTCTGATTCATATGTAGATGTTTCTTTATATACATCAGAACCTGATACACATATTAAAAATTTTCCATTACTTTGTACAATTCTAGTTACAAAACCATTACCTGCTGTTTGTAAATCTCTAGCTATACCACCTGTTGGTAAATAATATCGCCACAGATTTGTCTTATTAGTTGCTTCTTTAATACCAATATATACACTATCTCTTGATACAAACATTGATTTAGGTGTTGTGTCAACAGCTGTTATCCATTCTTTTATTAATTGTCTGTTAGCTAATACATATAAATTATCTGCAGCAACAAGCTCTAATCTATATAAACGTCCTACATTTCTAGATACTTCTTTAGTACCAATAAAAACAATACCTTCTGTAGCTGCGATAGAATGTATTTCTTCAAAAGGTATTTTTGTTTGACCTTGATTAACAAATACAGTACTAGCTAATTTAAATGAATACACAGTACCATCTGTGCTTGCAGCCAATACTGCTGCTCCACCATCAACAATATTTGTAAAACTATGTGTAGGTTCTACTTCTACTATGCTATCTGCATCAGCTAAATTACCTACAACCCATGCATCAAATGGACTTTTTTCCCAAATGTATTCAGCTGTACCATCATTACCTGTAATCCATAATCTATTTTTTACATACCATACACCTGTTAAACCACCAGAACTAGATTGTGCAGTAGTTAATACAGTATAAGAACTACCATCATATTTAATTAATTGTGAACCAGATGTAGTATTTGCAGTTGTAGCATAAAATCCATTACCAAATGCAGCTATACCAGTAAAGTTATGTGTAGCACCAGATGTAGTAGCATCTATAGTAGTCCAGTTAGTACCATCATATTTGTGTATGTTTGTAGTATCAGTAACATAAATGTGACCATTAGTTGTTTGTGTTACATGATTATTAGTACCACTAAATGATTTATTTTGTACAAGTGTTGTATAAAGCAAATGCAAATTATAAGAAGTTTCATCATCACCATGAAATACATCTACACCTTTACTATCCCAAAATCTATTTACATCATCAGGTTGTCCATCAGCTCTATGTGCTGTATCTAATCCTTGCCCTGCACTAAAATTATTTCTTGAATATATACGACCTAAGTTAGATGTAAAGTCTTCAGGATTTTGTTTAACATTAACTTGTTGTCCTGATTGTACATCAGACGATTGTATAGTCATTTGTCTATCAGGTGATATAGCTGTACGTAATAATAAATTATCTATTTTTAAATCATATCCATATCTTTTAGGATTACGTATTGTTGTAGTATCTGCAACTCTAGGCATCATCAACTACTTTCAAAGGATGTCCTTTATGTACAGGTGAATCTAATTTTGTTCCCATATTTTTACGATTTCTATCCTGCCATACAGGCATAATATGAGCTATGCTTTTGGGTTTACTGTAAGGACCTGGCATTATGTTGGGTAAAGTATGCTATTAAGTTGTACTGGTTCTGGATATTTAGACCTTAAATTACTTCTAGCTTGTTGTATTAATAACTGTTGATATCTTAATAAACCTTGTCCTATACTATTTGAATTACCTACAGGATTTACAGAAGTTTCTAATTGTTCTGTTATGTATGAAGTATTAAGTTTAGATATGTCTTTACCAGCAACTAACTGTGCAGCTACACCAGTCATAACAATAGGTTCATATTCTTCTTCTAATCCTATAGAAACTAAAGTATTTGCTTCTGCAGTAGGAGCTATAAATTTCTTTTTAAATGTTACAAAAACAGTATGACCTGCTGATATACCTACAAATTGTACTGCATGTACAACATCAGGTCCTGTTGTATATGTTTTAGTTCTTTGTGTCGATGTATCATCTGTGTACACAAAAGGATTAGGAAGGTCAATCATTTCTATAGCTACACCATTGTATTTAAGACCTGTTTGGTCTGAACCTGCTTGCCAATCTGTGTATTGTGAAATAGATTTTAATGGTGCTACTAAATAGTTATAACTATCTCCATCACTACCATGTGTACCTAGTAGTTTATAACCAGTACTAGCAGTAAGTTCTATAGTTTCTACAGCAAATAACGTAGGATATAAGTTTTTAATTTGGTCAGTAACAGCTTCATATACATTTTTACGAGGAAATGCAGGTGCTATTTTAATCATAGCTCCAGCACTATGTGCGGCAGCTGTAGTACCACGTTGTCCACGTTTAACAATTATACTATTTTCTACTGTATTGACAGAAGTTGTATACATTAATTCTTGTCCAACTTCTACGATAGCTCCAGCTTCTAATGCATCTTCTTCTTCAACAGAAAACAAGTTATCATCATAAGCTATGGTTGTAGCAGATGCGTCAATACCACCAGTAATATACGAATAAGATTCTACTTTATCTACAGGTTCTAGGTATTCTCTGTATACCCTATCAACTAGGTTACCTACTGTGGTACTCACAAGGCCTCCTAACTTTGTTTAAATATTAAATTTATTGTTCTATCGGCTGCTTCAGAGTTACTAGACGTTACTCTTAAAAACCCAGGAGAAGCAAAAGCCCAACCACTAGGGTCAACTCTTACTACATTTCCTGCTGATACTGTATATGATACTTCAGTACCATCAGTTTCTACTACGTCATACCATGTTGTTCCATTAAATGAAAAATCAAATGTTACTGTAGCTCCAGTCATTGCTGCTGGAAATACAATACCAGATAGTAATAAACCATCACACTGTGCAGCGGATGAGTTTACAGCATTGTCTGAAATGTCGATTAAAATTTCTTTTTGTAATTGCATATCTTCCTTACTATAGCAGAAGAAAAGGGCAGGTGGTGGATACCCACCCTAATCTTCAAATTTGTTAAGCTACTTTGTCTATCTTTAAATGGTATGACGGTGGACCGAAGTCGTAAGCCATTTCCATATAGATACCTTTAGCAATCTTAGCATCAGCATTTTGGTCAATATCTCTTACGAATACTGTTCCGTATCCAGGGATATTTGTAAAGACTGGCTGTATAAAAGCAAAGTCTAAAATAAATGCTTCATTAGCAGGCATGATATTAGGGTCAATAACCATCATTCCAATCTGTCCGAATGGAGTAACAATTACGTCAATATCAATACCAGCAAGGTTTCTATCTCTAGGTAAGATAGCACCTGTGATTCCAACAGAACCAGCTAGTAATTCTTTGTTTAAATCCAAAAGTTGTTTTGGAGTTACGCAAAGTACAGGCTGTACCATTGGAGCATGTGCATCATACAATCTCTTAAGAGAGTTAGCGATAGCATCCCAAGATAATACTTGAGCATCACCTGTAGCACCGTTACCAGTTGTACCGTTCCAGTATACGTTTCCGCCTACAAATGTAGGTGCAACTGTATTGTTTGCATTTGCATTAAGAGCAACGTACTCAGAAAGACCACGCATTTCTCTAGTACCTGAACCAGGTGTAGCGTGAGCTCCATCTGCATAAGTACCATTGAATGCGAACCATTCTACTTCTCTAGCTACTTTTTCAAGAGCCAAAGACATTTGCTCTGCAAACTCATCAACGATTGGATTAGAACCAGCTAATCCTAATAGTGCTGCGGCACTTGTTGTACCATCACCATCAGATGAAACTACAGGAGTGATTCCTCCTCCAGCTGCATTGATGTTAAATGAGTTTTGATGCTGATATGTTGCCATAGCTGTGTAAGTCATCTTGACACCTTTATGGAATATCTGTGTCACACCTGTGTACGCAACTCTATCTCTTCCAAGATATTCAGTTGGTGCACCACCTTCTGCACCTTTACCAGGTTCAGAAGATACTGTGTGTGAGTCAGCAGCTTGGATTTGCCAGAAAGTAGATTGTAAAACCTTACCTCCGTTCAAGCCACCTGTTGCAGATAAGAAAGGAGTTCTTTGACCACCTACACGGAATAGCTCTCCCGAAAAGTTGTTAATCTTTTGGGAGTAAAGTGTGTCACCAGTCAGCGTTATTGCTGCCATGATTTACCTCCGTATATGTCGTATTAAATTCTTTTACTTATTTTTCTTTTTCGTTGTCCATAATGGTTAATTTAGCTCTAAGAGAATCTTTTACTGAAGCTCCTTTTAAAGCTTGAACTAATTCATCATTGACAGACATTGGTACATCTGAACTAGAATTTGCATCAAGTGCAGCTACTCTAGAACGTGCATCGTCTTGGACTATTGGTTCAACTACAGGTTGTGTTACTTCCTGGGCTAATCCGCTAGATTCCCAACCATACTCTTCTTTAGCAAACTGTGAGATAGATTCTGTATCAACAGGTCCATCATACACTTGTTTTAACGCCTTACCGAAACCTTAGTCAGTAGATAATCCTAAATTACCGAAGACATTGTCTATTTCCTTATCTTTATAAGAAGCTAGTTCTGCCTCAAGTTTTTTGATAGCATCATCTTTTCTATCAATTGTTTCTCTCATTTGTTTTACACCGTTATCTGGTGCATCAAATTCTTCCATTTTGTACCTCCACTATGTGTTAACCTATCAGACAAGACCATAGGCATCTTGCCGTGGTGCTACCTTAAACACTTGACTTATCTCTCTGGTAGCTAAAAGCTATAAGTCCATTACTCTACGGTTTTTAATACGAGCTTTCAACGTAGGCTTCGAAAGCTGAGTGCAGGTCTATTAGCGGACCACGCAACGCTTAAACTTATTATACACTAATCGGCTGTAAGTCCAATTACTTCATCACCTTTTTTAGCAGCACCTAATGTCAATCCACCTTTAGATTGAACTTCTGCTTGTATACGTTGTAATCTTTGCTGTGCAGATGTATCACCTAATGCAGCATCTTCTAATGTATTTATATTTAAATCTCTACCCACAGATGAAGCTTGTGATATAAAGTCAGAAGCAGTACCGTAGATACCTTGAGCTTGTTCTTGTGTAAGTCCAAGGTTTCTAAGTTCTTGGAACCTACCAAATGTTGTAGTAAATCCTCTAGATGATGCTTCAGCTTGTAATTGTAATGTTGCTATTTCTCCAGCTAATATTTTGTCTTGTATTTTAGGATTAATTAAAGCACCGAATATAGTAGGTGCATCAAGTTTAATATTAAATCTATCTCTAAATAGTTTTTCTACTTCAGGTATTTGGTCTTTAACACCACCGTATACCATATCAATTCTAGCTTGAAACTCTTCAGCAGATACAGGGTCATCTGTTTCAAAACCTGTAGCCATATCTTCAAACTCATCTTCAAAATCTGTAAAATCTTGTATACCTACTTCAGCTAATGTTTGTTTATAAGAAGCTTTAGTACTTAGAAATGTCATTTCATCCATAACTAATGTTCCATCATCACGCATTAATTTACCAAAGTTATCTTTCCAAGCTTTAGTTTGTCTAGTAGTACCTATAGCAACATCAGGGTCACCTGATTTTACCCATGCTTTTGCAAATTCATCTATAACTTCATCAGGTAAAAAATTATACAAAGATTGTGCAAGTGTAGTTCCTTCTGCTATTGACCTTCCACTATCTTTTGGTTTAGGACTACTGACTGTTTCTCCTTGATATTGCTTAGCAATACCTGGATTACCATTAGCATCTTGTCCTGGGTTAATGTAATCACCAGTGTCTAAATAAACATCTTTTTCTACTATTTGTCCTGGTCTATATTTAAAAATAGATTCATTATCTACTTCTTTATTTGTTGGTCTTCCTAATGTATCAAACGCCATTATCCTACATAACTCCTACTAGGTACTATACCTTTACCAAATGTATCCATCATTGCACCTGCTAAATCATTCTTAACTTTTTGATTACCAGTTTTTAAACCATAATTTCTTAAACGTTCTAGTTCCTGACCACTATCATTCATTTTTATAATTTCATCAAGTAATGGGTCATTAGATTTTAAATCTTGCCCTAATACAGATTTAGCCATTTGTTGTTTAGATGCAATAATTTGTTGCCAAGATATATCTTCATCATACATATTGTAAAATTGAAATCTAGTTTTCTTTAGTTTGTTAATTAAACTTTCTCTAGCACCAGCATTGTTACGTATATTGCCAGCTTCTTCTAATATGTTATATGTAGAATGTAAATGTTCTGGTAAATATTGGTCTAATAAATCTTGTACATCAGATTCACCTACTTTAGTAGTAGCTACTTCTATACCTTCTAATGCATTTAGAATACCGTTATCTAATATAATATTTGCAGATGGGTCGAATATACCATTCATTTGTTCTAATGCTTCTGCTTGTGAATAAAATCCATTGTTTGTTTGAGTTGCTAAGTAATCTATAACAGATTCAGGTAGTTCACTACCATAAGATTTAGCAGCTGTTTTTGTAAATAAATTTTTGTAACTTGTAAAGTTCTTTTCAAACTGTAATGGGTCAGTATATTTCATTCTTTCAGAATCAATTTGATTTTGTGTTACACTTAAATCTCCTAATATAACAACGTATTCATCTAATTTTTCTACATTTGCTATAGCAGCTTTCATATCTCCACCAGTTGCAATTAACTCTGAAGTTACTAATGCAACATAATCATCATTAGATAACAACCTAGAAGTAATTCTTTTTCTATTTCTTTTAACAGATTCTGCAAAGTTTTGAGCTATCTCTAAAGCATCTGCACCTTCAGGTAAATCTAATGCACCAACAGGAACACTAACTAATATATCACTATCTAAGAAACCTTTATTAAAATCCTCTTGTGATATGTCAGCTCTTATACCTGCATCAACTCTTGCTTTAGCTTCTATATCGTCACCATGTTTACCTGTATCTCTTTTAGGAGAGTTAGATATATCTCCAAGTAAAAATGTATCTGGTAAATCTAATATGTAGGTGTAGTTACCCATATCTATAGCTAACTTATAACCTTCTCCAGTTACATAAATTATTTCTTGACCTTCATAATCACCTTTAAAATTATCGTAATTGTAACCGTCAGATTTATAATATTCTATATTTTCTTGTGTTGGGTCAGGCATTATTTAAACGCTCCAAATACATTCTTAATTTTATCTTTCATTGGGTCTACAATAGGTGCAGATGCTTTTGCAATCATACTACTTGGTAATAACTCTGAACCTTTTGCTGCTACTTCTATACCATCAATTAAAGAATCTACATAATAATCTTCTTCTAGTTCTGGTATAGCATCTCCATAACCAGGTACATATAAATCCATTACAGCTCTACCAGTAGTATCAGCCATTTTTTTTCCTGCAATTCCTGCACCTGCAACTGCTAATCCTGCTATTGCAGAAGCAGCTAAACCGTACATTTCTCCTTTAAACCATTTAGTAGCTACACCTTTTAATCCTATTTTTCCAAATGCAACTTCTAATGCTTCAGATACAGGGTCAAGCCATGCAGCACCACCTCTAGCTAATACTCCACCTAATACTCTTGGATTTATATTATATTGTTTTGCATAATCATCTACTAAATCCATTTTAATTCCAATATTTTTAGCAATGTTATCTACAGCTCCACCTAATTTTGCATTCTCTAATTCTTTAACAATTTCTTTTTCTTGATTTAAAGATGTTAATCCACCAACTTTTTCTTTTTCTCTATGAAACCAATAAACTTTATCTGGGTCTATATCTAAATTAATAGATTTGTTTAAAGAAGATTTAAAGTTTTCTATATTGTATTATTTAATTATTTCTGAACCTTTAACTTGTGTATACTTTTTACTTTTCCAATCAGTAAATTTAGCTACATTATCTACTTCTCTAGAAGTACGAACATTACCACGGTTTCTAAAATTGTCGTCATTTCTATTTTCTCCAGTAAATGTAGTATATTGTATCTTGTCTTCTTCAGCCATTATCCTCCAAACATATATGCAACCATATCATTTTGCATTTGTCTAACCTTTCTACCTTCTTCTACAGCATCTATTTGCTTACCAAATTCATCTTCTACCTGTTGGGCCATAATATCTTGTGGAGAATCTGTACTAAACATAGATAAGTCTATTACTTTTTCTGCACCATATTGGTTAGCTAATGCTTGTCTATCTGTATCTAATTCTAAATATTCTGGTTGTGATTGCATGAAGTTTGCATCTTGTAATTGTTGTGCTTTACTTCTAGCTTGTGCAAATGCTATAGAGTAACTATCAGCAAAGTTAGTAGACCATTCGTCTAGTTCTTCTTCAGTAGCACTTCTACCTAGTTTGTTTTCAAAGTATGCATCTACCATATCTTCTAATGCAGATTTATTAGGTGGTATAAATTCTTTAGCTAACTCTTTAGCTATCTCTGCTTCTTGTACTTCATCTAAAGTATCTTGTTTCTTAGCAAGTTCTTTTAGTGCATGATTAAATATATTTCTATGTACATCCCATTCACCGTAAAGGTTTTGTGATTCACTAAAATATACAGGGTCTTCTTCTGATATAGCTTTGTATAACTCAGTTCCTGGTACAGCATGTATATTTTTATCTGCCCAGTTCATTACATACATAATTGATGCACGTAATTTCTCAGACATTTCACCTTCACTTTCTGCAAAGTAATTGTCTGGTACTAAATTATTGCTAGTTAAAAAATCTTGAAACGCTTTTTTTTCATCAAAAGTAGAAAGATTATCAAGTATATCACTTACTTTTGTACCTTTAAAATGACCAGAAAATGGCATAAGAGGTTGTTTACCATTAATAAAAACTGCAGTACCATCATCATTAAATGCAGGTCTAAGTGGTGTTTCACCTGTCATTAAATTAAAATAAGCTTGTGCTTGTATATTGCCTTGTAATTGTTCTTCTTCAGGTAGACTTGCAACCCAATTAAATATATCTTCTTCAGTAGGAGCAAAACCAAATTTTGTACTTAACTCGTTATATGTTTCTTCTTCTATACCATATGTTTCTAATTCTGTTATTTGTGCATCTCTACCAGATACAGCTGAAGGTACTTGTGATTGAAACTCTTGTCTACTTGGTTGAGGTGTAGTTGAAGCTGTTTCTACTTTTTGTTCTACAGTAGCTGCTACTTCTTTAGCATTTACTGCTTGTGTAAATGGTTTACTATTCCACCATTCCATTACTTCTTTTGCGTCTTCTTCAGATATAAACTCAACTGGTGGTTCAGGCATATCCTTAAAAGCTACTTCTAAAAACTCAATCCAAGTTAATGGAGAATCTTTTCCTATAGATTTATTTATTTCTAAACGTTTAAAAATTTTTTTAAATAATACTAAATTCATTTTATCCTTCTGGGAAGTAATCTAATACTTCTTGGTCATCTCTATATAACTTTAACATAACTCCTGTCCACACACCCCAAAACTCTGGGTATTCTTCAATTACTCCATTAGCTGCATTAGCAACATAAATCCTTAAAGCTTTAGCTCTAGGGTCTTCTGATTGTAACCACCAATCAGGATTCTTAGTACTAGAGTATTCAATAGATAATGCTGTTGCATAATCCCAATGTTGCATTATAGCAGCAAAACCTTTACCAGAATCAAGCTCTAATATTGCTGGGTTATTAAGCCATTGTTGTTTCATCTCAGTAAATATATCATCTGTAGATGGTGGATTCATTTGACCATATTCTTCTGATTGGAAACCAGGTAAAGCAAGTTTTAATTCATTTCTATAACTACGTTTAAATATAGTTTTTTGTTGTGATGTTAATGTTTCCATTGCATCTATTTTCTTTGTAAACGTTTTATACCTAAAGAAACCTAGTGTATCATTTACAGCTCTACGATATTGGTCAGGGCTTAACAATGTTTTATCTACAACAATATCGTCATATCTTTTTTCTTCATAAGGATTATCTATATTTAAGTAGTAACCACTTACCTTTAAACTATCAAATATTTCTGGATTATCTTTTTGAAAGTTTTGTACTCTAACACTTGTAGGTTGTTTACCTACTTCTGATTGTGACCTAGGGCTCATCATATATGGATGTTCTAATCCATATAGTTCTAAATATTCATT
>Ga0181413_1000466_pt1 | contig 12431 bp, 10 predicted proteins | sample 36SPOviralmetaG_FD_130111 | JGI IMG/M metagenome (GOLD analysis project Ga0181413, IMG submission 130111) | Marine viral communities from the oligotrophic San Pedro Time Series (SPOT) site, San Pedro Channel, CA, USA - 36 SPOT_SRF_2012-09-28 | ecosystem: Environmental > Aquatic > Marine > Strait... | reverse complement strand
TCTCAGTTTGCATCTATGCAAACGTTCTTTGTGAATATGCCTAAGCTATCTCACACATTCACCGTAACTAATCCTAATACGAATGTGGATTGTGAGTATACACTTGAGGGTTTGGCATCTTTTTTCGGGTAGTGATGTCCTATAATTCCTTAGAGAATTATTTTAGGACAAACTTTGCTTTAATGCAGCATCATAAGTATAGTCTTACTGAGATTGAAAATATGATGCCGTGGGAAAGAGAAGTATATGTTGCATTACTTATCGCTTATCTTGAAGACGAAAAACTTAAACAGCAAACAGGATAATGTCACTAGAGTCTAGCATTAAAGTTCTGACAACTCTTTCTTCTGCGCAATTGAACGCGCAGAAGATTACTAATAGTATCCTGTCTGATGTTGTAAACTCTCAGCTAACGACTAACAATCTTCTTCGACAGCAAATTTCTTTGTCGAGAAAGTCTATCTCTGCTAGCAAGTTTACTGCGCAAGAGAATGCAATTGAGAAGTATAATATAGGTGGTGTAGGTGGAAAGGATAAGGGAGGAAAGACAAAGAAAAAATCTAAGGTAGATTTAAAGAAAGCTCTAGGTCTTGGTGCAATAGCACTTGGTATTGGTGCTCTTACTGCTGCAGCATCAAAGTTTTCTGATGGAGCTGCAGGTATTGCTGATACTCTTGATGGGTGGGCAGATAATTTAGAAGAATTTGAGATAGATCTTAGAGAAAAACTAAGTAACTTTAGGGAAAAAACAGCAAGGTTTTTAACTAGACTTCAGGATATCTTGACCCCCATAGATGGGTTCTCGATGTTTGGTCTTCGTCAGATATCGATGGGAGTCGATGCTGCGAAGTCTGGTAAGTATGCAAAGACTGGTGGTGCAGTTCGTGGAGCAATCGGCAAGGGAATAGCTGGAGCTGCTAAGTCAACTGCGATGCTTCCTGTTAGAGGAACCCAAGCAATTGCTGAAGCGGTTGGAAGGTCAGATACTAGCAAGATTGCATCTAAATTAGATGACATTGCTATCAGACAGGGAGCACGTGCAGGTAGCAGTACTCTCCCAACTACTATTACTCCTAAGACTTTAAAAGATTCTTTTGTCGCTGCTGTAAAAACTACTAGAGAAAGAGCTGCTGGTTTTGTAAGTGGTGCGAGACAGGGAGTACAGAGAGGTGTAGAGGGAGCACAGAGAGGTGTAGCTACACGTGTAGCTGGATTAAAAAATCTTCCTACACAAGCTAAACTCTTTGGGCAAGGACTTACTGGTGCTCGTGATGTCGATGTTCTTCGCACTGCAGGTCGTCCGTTCCCGAACATTGCTCGTGGTGTTGGTGATGTTGGGATGGAAGCGGGTGGTGTCTTCCGTGCTGGTAGAGGTATTAGAACAGGTATTCAGGGTACTGTTACAAGTGCTCGTAATGCAGCTAGCGCTACTAGACAAGCAGTCTCTGCAGCAACTCCGCAGGGAGTCAAGCAGTTTATGGCAGTCTCGAAAGCTGCTGGTCCTCAAGCTGCAATCCTTGGTACCTTTGATGATATCGTTAAGAACCTTAAGAACCTTAAGGTAAAAACTATTACTAGTTTTGGTAATGTAATAAAAGCATTGCCTGGACAGTTTAAAAATTTAACTACAGCAGTAAAAGGTTTTGGAACCACTGCTAAGACTGCTCTTAAGAACTTTGACTTAGGTAAAGCTGCTACACAAGTATCTAAACTTGGATCACGTGGTGTTCAGGGTGCTGCTAGACTTGGTGCAGCTGGTGCTCGTGCTACTCCTGGTGTTGCTGCGAAACTTGGTGACACAATTAGGGCAGCGAGAACAGCAACACCACAAGCAGTATCTACTATAAAGAATGCGAAAGGTATTGCTAGTGTTGCAAAAGGTGCTGGTAGTTTGGCGAAGAGAATTCCTATTCTCGGTTCCCTAATCTCTGCTGGGTTTGGCGCTATGGATGCAAACACAGAGGAAATGGAGAGACTGAGGGCAGAGAATCCTCAGATGGATGAGGAACAAATTAAAGCTGGTCTTGCTGATGGTAGTCTGAAGAAAGACAAAGCAAAGATCGTTGGTAGATCTGCTGGTGCTGGTGTGGGTGCTGGTGTCGGTACTGTGGTGGGTGGTATCCTGGGTAGTGCTCTCGGTCCTATCGGTACTGCTCTGGGTGCAGCAGCTGGTGCTTGGTTAGGTGAGAACGTTGGTAAGTTCTTGGGTGAAGGATTCGCCAACACATTCAAGTCATTCGACTGGGGTGGTACTTTTGGTCCTGTGATTGATAACTTTAAAGGACTTGCTGGTTCTATCACAGGTGCATTGGATACTGTCGCGGGTGCTTTTGGTATTAAGGGTAACGGAAAAGATGGAAGTGGTGGATTTGTCACAGCTCTTCAAAACATTGGTAGAATTATTGGTATTATTGCCAAAGTTCTGCTGAAGACCTTAGCACCAGTACTTAATCTTGTTATCAGTTCAATCAGAAGTGTTGTTGATCTAGTCACTAACATTGTCAAAACCATCAGCACAGTTGTTCAAGCTGGTATGGGATTTATTAAAGGTCTAATTGACAATGTTCCTTCCTGGTTGGGTGGTGATGCTCTTCGTGGTATGGTTTCTGGTATGGAGGGGGCGATGTCAGGTGATGTTCTCGGTAAGATAAACAACTTTGTTGATGGTACAAGTGATGAAGGACAAGGTGGTCCTGTACAGAATTCTGTTCGTGGTAAAGGTGGTGGATTTAATATGTTGAATCCAATGTCTTGGTTCAGTGGTGATGCACAGAAAGCAACCACAGGTGACTTGGATAATGTAAGTAACGATACTCTTGCTGGAAAACTATACAATAGAAGAAAGCAGCAAGAAGAAATGATGAGGAAACTGCGTGGACAAGGTGGTCCTACTAGTCCTACTAGTAGTAGTGAGTTTATTAAACTACCTGGTATGGGTGGAGCTACTGGTAACAGACCTAATATTACTGTCACTTCTAAGCGTGGTATGCGAACGGCACCAGGGTCAGGAGCTTGGAAGATGCATCAAGGTACAGATATCGCTGCTAGATCAGGAACTCCAATGTTCCTGCCTTTAGGCGCTAAGATTGTGGACAATCGTGCTACCGCAAACGGAGCTGGGTATGGCAATTCGATTTACTTTACTACAGAAGATGGTATTACTCATATGTACGGTCATATGAAGTCCCAGAGTAAATTGAAAGTTGGTAAAACATATGCAGCAGGAACAAAAGTTGGTGAGGTTGGTAACACTGGTAACTCCTATGGTCCACACCTTCATTGGGAAACAGCAACTAAAGAACGTGACGTAGGTCGCTCTGGTCGAAGTTTGTTTGAACCTCTATCGAAATATAATAAGTACGCTCCTTTCACTAAGGATGGTCCTGGTACTCCTTCGCTGGATAGTAGTAGTTCTTCTTACTCTGCTGATGGTAGTACTCCAGGACGAGAAGCATCAGCAGCTGCTCTGTCAGTATCACCTATCACTAGTGCGCTACGGGGGATGGCAAGTACTGCTAGCAGTATGTCTTCCAACATTGCTAATCGTTCAGACGCTCTACAGAAGTCAGGTATGGAAAGTGGATTAGCAGATAGTATTGCTGGTGCTCTCGCACCGCTGGCAAGTATTCCGCAGTTGCTTATGTCAGCTGCAAATTCAAATGCTGGTGGAGGTACTATGTCTCCACAAGATCCTGGTATGCAAGGATCTGGTGATGTTGCTATGTTCCCGACAACCTCTCCTGTTAGAGATGGTGGTCACGTATTCCAAGGAGATATTTAATGGCTGCACCTTCTTCTGATGCTCAAATTGGCTGGAAGTTAATTGGTATTAAATTAACAATGACCTCGGGTGCAATTATCAATCTTACCCCTAACCTAGCATCGTTCACTTACTACGAAGACTTAGAAAGGATCTGTCCTACTGCAGTGGCAGTCCTTAATGATCTAGGATCAACTGACTTACCTTTGGCAGGAGGAGAAGAGTTTGTCATCACTCTAGAGACAGATCAAACCTCTGGTAAAGAAGTTGAGTATGAGTTTGTTGTTGGATCAAATTCCACTCCTTTCGTTGACTTTAAAGGTAAGCTTACTACAATTAACCTGATCAAAAAAGATAGTAAGTCTTTCTCCACCTATAAGGCAATGAATACCTATAAGGGAACAGGAGATATTGTAATTGCCACAGCATTTCAAGATGCATCGATGAGTAGTAGGGTGCAATTACGTGGTTCCGCACCATTTAATAAGCTACACATCGCTGGCGAAGGTATCTCGCTTGATAAGATGGCGAGGAGAGTATGCACTCAATCGATTCCTAAAGCAGGTGAGCAAGCTAATACTTGTGGATATTTTCTTTGGGGAACGAGAGATGGATATAACTTTGCTTCCATTGATTATCTGTTGTCTACAGGAGACGATGCGTTTGATGGTGTCAAACCCCATTGGGAATACTATCAGTCACCTGCAAACACCAATCAAATTCCAGCTCATTTGATTATCAATAACTATAATGTGCAAAGAGATGGTGATCTCAAAGCAATGGCAGACAAAGGAGTCTTCTCTGCTATAATGGCAGTAACCAACACGGACACCCAAGAATTTAAAGAAGAAAGGTGGAACCTAAAAGAACATTGGAAACAATGGGGACACATAGGTACACAAGACAGATTTCCTATCTGGATGTTGCAGTGGTTGGAGGACTATCAAACTTCTACATCTAATAATACTCAAGCAGTTAAAACATTTAAAATTGACACAACTAATGAAGCGTTCTTTGATGAAGAAGAAGCTGCAGGAGATACTGTTGGAAGAGATGGTAGTGATGTAGAAACAGAGTACCCTGACTGGGGTCCGTATACAATTTGCCAATACAACGCACGTCGTGCTACTATGGCAATGAATGTAACTAACGTTGTCGTACCTGGCAATTCAGAACTTAGAGCTGGACAAAAAATTAAATTGCACATCCAGTCTTCTAAACCTGATCACGCTAAGGATGCTGACGATGAAGACCTTCGTAGGAGTGGCGCATATCTAGTCTTTAGATTGGCGCATAGATATAGTATGACACCTCGCGAATGCTTCACTTCTATGACACTCGTTAAGGATTCTATGAACAAAAATTGTTAACAATGAACAAAGAATTTCTAGATCAATACCCTTCTCATATGACTCGTGGACTCAGCGCGATCCTCGATAAACTATCTGAAGAGAAGGATGAAGTTGTACTTGCTAAACTGTATGGACAACTTGCCTTAGGACTTGAGGCTCTGAAAAAGAACATCGAAAACTCTGATGATGACACAGAAGTTGTAGAAGTCATCGAAAACGTGGCAATTTCGGAATAAATACACCAGAATTTCGGAAAAAAAGTCCCGCCAAAATTTTACCCCTTTAAGTTTTCTTCCCAAACAATGGAAAGCATCGAAAAGCACATCGCAAAAGACAAAGAGATCCTAGACAATGCATCTACATCTCCACAGCAACGTCGTCACATTGAAGGTGAATTGAAAGAGCTAGAAGTCTATGCTACTAACCATAAAGCAGAGATTGAAGCAGGAGATCATAACGATCCCACTCCTCTGGAACTATACTGTGAGATGGAACCAGAAGCAGACGAATGTAGAATTTACGAGGACTAATATTGGATAACTCTCACAACGCTGCTGGAATGAGAGACCTTTTTGGAATGCAAAAAGGTTTTATTGAGGATGTAAAGGACCCTAAAGCTTCAGGTCGAGTCAAAGTACGAATCATTAATAAAGAGTTTCGTACTGGTCAATCTGGAGAATTTATTCCTGTCCCTGCCACGCAGGATCTTCCTTGGGCAGCTGTTTTGATGCCTAGTAATGCATCTGGTGGTACTGCCACTAGTTGTTCTAGTCACAACATTAGAAAAGGGGACATTGTTTGGTGCTTCTTTATTAATGGTGATTCACGTCAGAGATTAGTCGTAGGTTCACAAGGTGCTGTTGCTAATGCCAGTGCAAAGAGACCAGAAGCTGGATACGCACCTCTACAAAGATATATTTCGCAGGATAGTAGGACAGGCGATCTTCCCGATCCAACATCTCACGTTACTGACGATCAAAAAGAAAAGAATAAAAACTTTGGCACTAAACCTATTGGTGCTTATGGAGATGATGATGTCAATAGAAAGATTGCTGGTCTGGTAGAAGCATATTCTCCTGGTGGTAATCCACAGGGTGCTGTTGATGTTGCTGTAGCTGATGGTAAGTGCGCAACTAATCCAGCAACCAAGACTGAGATAGTTTTAGCTGAATTTTTTGGTGCAGTTCAGTCTACTAATGGCAACATTGGTTCTTACTATGTTAGTAAGTATACTGGTGAACTATTTGACCTTCAGACGATTGCTAAAGGATACATTACTAGAATACAGACAATTATAGAAGCTGTCATCTCTAGATCTTTCGGTATGCTGATGGCAAAACTGAAGGAAGTTATTCAAAAATTAATCAAGGCAGTTCTTCAACCTCTTCCTGGTTGTTTAAAGCAAGTTGTTGATTGGTTTACTGAGGCCCTAGAAAGAATGGGTTGTTCGATGACTGACATCTTTGAAAGGATGGAAGACTTCATCGAAGAAACTTTGATGGGTTACATTGGTAGTGTTGTTAACTGGGCTGCTTGTCAGACAAAGCGTCTAGTTGATGGACTGCTCGGCAAAGTAATGCAGGAAATCACAGGTGTTATTGACGACATCTTTGGTAGTATTTCATCTGTCCTTGGTGCTATTGGTTCGATTGGTGATGTAGTTGGTGGTGCAATCAGTGCAGTGATGGAACTCCTGGGCATCTCTTGCACAGGTATTGCTTCTTGTTCTGACGGACCTCCCAAGAGATCTACTAAGTCTGGTACATTCGCGGGACTCAAAGCTGGATACAATGATCTGGATGAACTTCTCGCATCGTTACAAGATGGTGATCAGTTCCCGATCGATGGTGTTTGTGATGCTGCAACGGTTGCTCCTGCACCACAAACTGATGTGAATATTTGGGGAATACAAGTCCCCGATGAAATAGGAGAAGGTAGTTTTGATGACATCAATGATCTAGATGATGATGACGATCCTAACAATAATGATAGGAGGAGGAGAAGAAGAAGAAAGAAAAATAAAAAAACTGGCAAGAAAGAAAAATTTCCTTTCGACTCTGATAAGAGAGGTAAAACTCCTACAGGTGTTCGCCGTAGGGGTAAAAGAAAAGCACGTTGTTTCCGTCGCTTCTTTAGAGCAGGTGATATTAACATTTTCGGTGGTCAAACTGCAAATATGCCTATCTTTAGATCAGGTGATTTGACTACTTCATCTGCAGTTACTTTTTACACGGCTGATGGTACTGCAAAAGCTGGTGAAGACTATTGTGCTACCTCTGGATTTATGGGGTTTGGTCGGGGTGATCGTAGCAAAGTAATTCCTATCCGAACTATTAATAATTCAAGTCGCAACAAAACTACTGGTGAAGTTACCGTAGAGATTGAGATGTGGACTGATGATGATGCTGAAAAACACGGAGTTGCTTTAGATTCATTTAGTGTTGGTAACAAAACTTGGAGGCGAAAGAAAAGAACTGGTAAAGATGGCGAAGGTCAGATCTATAGAAACACTAGAGAAGAAAATAGTGTTATCAAAAAAGTAAAACTTCAAGCTCCTTTTGGAGAGGGTAGAAAGGGTAGAAGACGTTATCTTATCTCTTATGAGAACTTAAATCCTACTAACAAACCTATCAAGGTAAAGTTAAAGCAGAGTCAAATTTGGCTTAAGGATGATAGAGGTGATGATCGTAAAGATAAAAACGCACGCATCAGAATCCTTAGTGTGAAAGGAGGCGAAGCTAAGTTTAGTCAGTCAGGAAAAGCTTTAATTGTATTTGCAACTAAAGATAAAAGTTCTGGCGGTGGTTTTAGAAGACCTGGAGAAACTAGAACTCTGAAGGAGAAAGAGAAGGAATGTAAGTACTTCTATGTGAAAATGAAACTTAATGATGGTTGTGGAAAAGTCAGAAAGAAAACTGGTATTGTTTTAGTTTGCCCACCTCCCACAAATCCACCACCAACATTACCAGAAGTACCACCAACTACTCCACCTTTCATTCCTCCTATAGTACCTCCATTGTTGCCTGATAACAACTCTTTCTATACTTTATCAGCTGATAAATCGAAAGTAAACGAAGGAGAAACGGTTGTCTTTACAATGAATACTGTTAATGTGGATACGGGATCGACAGTTAACTATACAATTGGTAGAGCTGAGACTGGTATTACTTTTGGAGACATTGAATGGATTAAGCAAAGCGGTGGTCCAATACAAATGGTGAATTCTGCTGCTGATTTGGCAGGAACATTCACAGTTGCTGAAGATGGGTCTGATTTTGTTGAAATTAAATTGCGTCAAGACGATGTAGATGAATCAGATTCTGAGGTTCAAGAACAAGTTATCGTTCAACTAAATGGATTGGGTATATCTGCTTCGTGTCTGGTTGAGGATCCATCTGGAGAATCATCGGTACCTGAGCCAACAGGGGTGATTACCGATATCACAATTGATCCTCCAGAAATTTGCTCTGAACCTGGTTGCGAGGCTGTCGTTACAATCATCGGCACCATTGATGATGGGCTTTGTCTTCCTTATACTATATTTGGTGCTGGCATTACTCCAGAGGATATCGTTCAACCTCTAACTGGAGTAGTTTGTTTTGAAGATGGTGAAGCGAAATTTACAATTACGGTTCGCCCTGATCGATTTGCTGACGTTCCAGAGAATCTTACATTTTCTATCGATGAGTTTGGTGCTAGTGCAACAGCTGTTCTTATGGCTAGTGAGGATGCCGATACCGATACTAGTACTGGCGGCGGTGATGATGATGATGATGGTTTTGGTGACGATGATGATGGTTTTGGTGACGGGACACCTGAGTTTGGCACTCCTATAATCAACAACGACGGTGGAATCGTTGACATCCCTGTAACTAAACCTGGATTTAGATATACTGCTTTACCTTTTATATCTCTTGAAAGTAACACAGGTTTTGGTGGATTCGTTGAACCTATTTTGAATAGTCAGGGATATCTTACCCGAGTTAGAGTTATTAGAGGTGGTCAAGGTTACACTGGCAATTTAATTCCTGGTGGTATTATTTGCCAACTAGTTGGATTCTCTTTGCAGAATGTAGGTGGATTGTATACGAAAGCACCGACAGTTTATGTAAATGGTGATAGCTCTATTGCCAAAGCATCTCTCAGTTCGGAGGGATTTGTTGATAATATTGTTTTAATCAAGGGAGGTATGCAATATGTTGAGATTCCTGAGGTTATAATTACTGGAGGAGACGGGTTTGGTGCCCGTGCCAAAGCAGATCTTCAATGTGTTCCTGAAGATCGTTCCGAACTTATTCTGCAAGGTCTCGCCAAAGATCCTGCCAACTATGTGGATTGTCCCTAATGTCATCATCGAAAAGCAAACCAACAGAACCTACAACAACTTCTACAATCAGCAGATCTGGTCACATATGGCAGGTCTGCGATTCAGAAGACAAACCATATATGCTTATGATGCACCGAGCAGGGCATCACTTATGGTTACGCGATGATGGAGCTGTTTGCATCAAAGCAATTAAGTCTCCTTCGACAAATCAAAAGGGAGGGATGCTAGTTGTTCACTGTGAAGGTGATGCCGCAATTAAATTGGGAAATGATGCAATTATTGAAGTTGCAGGTAAAACAAAGGTAGAAGCTGATAATGACATTGATATTCAGTGTTATAAGGACATCAATATCAGAGCAGAGGGCAATTTCAATATTAATGCTGGCAAAAACCTTACGCTTACTGCTGATCAAGCACTCGCCTTGAATAGTAAATCTAAAATTGTTAGATCAGCACCTAAGGAGACTAGTTTGGCTGATATGACAGACACTACAGTTACTGGTCCTCAAGAGGATAAGATCTTTGGTGAGAGAACCATCGCGATGACTGATCCTAGAGGTACGTTCTCTCTGCTTAGTTTAGGGCATATGGTCACTGTGATTAAAGGTGACCACGAGAAGGTTGTGGGTGGTCGAGAGTCTGAGAAGATCATTGGCATCCCACCTATCCCTCCTCTGCCTAGCATTCCTCCTGGTGCTCCTGCTAAGACCCTGATCATCGGTGCTTCTGGTGGTGCTGGTAGGGTAGAGAAGATTATGACGGGTAACGACATATGCTCTGTGGTCGTGGGCAATAAGATCACAAACGTTGTCGCTGGTAACAATGTGATGACAGCAGCGGCAGGATCTGCTACAATAGCTGCAGGTGTGAACGCCACCATCACTGCCACAGCTAATGTGACAATTGCTGGAGCGTCCATCTTCCTGAACTAACCCCTCTATACTCTGCTATAATAACGGAGTACTAACAAAGACCTATGCCTGACAACTCAGTCGTTGACAAGATCATCGTTGATGTGCAAACCCGTGCCATCCACCTTGTGTCAGATGAAGGTGAGTTTAAGACCCTTGATTGCTCTGATGATTACGAAGCGTTCCTGAGGTTGATGCAGATGTGCAAGAGCGAAGGCGAGGATTATATGGTCTACTGTGAACCTACAGATTTTCTCGAAGCTGTGGAAAATTGACTTCCAGTTACCAGAAAGTCGGAAAAAAAACTCCGACATTTTTTTGACCCATAGGGTTTTGTGATTTTATTCACACAGGGTGGTTGTAAAAACCGCCCACATACTGTACAATAAATACGTCTAGAACACTTCTCCGTAATAACTTCGTTATGGCACAACAAACAAACAAGCAAGACCAGTATGGTCTGTTTTCAGTTTTTCCAAAGTTCGTATATCGTGGACGACTTCAAACGCACGAGAAATGGAAGAACCTGATTGAGCCTGTTATTCAAGAACGTTGGAACGCTATTAAGTCTAATAGCAACGTTGATGACGGTCCTGCTTGCTGGGAGTGTGATTGCTACACCACTTTCTTCGATAATAGTCTACAAGACCATACTCAAGAAACAGAAATCGACATTCAAGGTCTTCTGCAAGATCTTTCAATCAATATTCAAGAATCTATCAAGCTTGCGGAGTTTTATCCTCACGCTTTTATGGTTTCGCAGCAGTGGTTCAATGCATATGGACCTGGGCAGAATCAAGAGTCCCATAACCATATTCCATCACATCTGTCTGGAATCTATTATATTAACTTTGATCCAAAGGTCCATAAGGGAACTAGTTTCCTAAATCCTGACCGTATGTACACGGAAGGACCTCGTTATGCGAAGCAATTCTTTGATCCTGATATGATGGGTTATGGTTGCTATAAAGAGGAAATGACACTTTCTATTGAAGAAGGTGACGTTGTTCTCTTCCCTTCTCAGCTTGATCATCTTGTTCATAGGCAACCTGGAATTGATAAGAATCCTGATGGTACAATTCGTATCACATTCTCTTTTAACGTTGATCTAGTTAGTGAACAGGAAGCAACTGAGCGTATGGGAGACCAGATGGCAAATGCTCCTCAGACTAATCCTGATGACAACAGCATTCCTCTAGAGGGAACTACCCAAGCTCCTCAGTCAGCAGCTGGTAAGGAAGAGTGGTCTTCTGACTGGTTCTGATGCCACGTACTAGATTGTCTAAAATTGATCTTGAGGCAAAGGTTTACAAACTCAAGACAGAGCTGTATGATGGTAAACATCAAGATAAAACAGGTCAATGGCACGATGGCGCACATCACGCTTTGAGTGAAGTATTGAAGCACTTGCAAGAGTACTCTCATTAATTAAAAGTCCCGAGTATGACTCTAAACTGCTCCTAGACTCTCAACTTCTAGATTGTCTAGCCCTATTCACGACGGGAATCCGTCACTAAGAGTAAAATTAAATGTCTATTACAATGTCCGAAATCATCCGTATGGATGAATTGGTACGCATCGTTGATGTGTTCGACCAAAAGGTAAAAGGTACAGATAGGGATTATTTTTCCAATTTCACTGTACTTGACCGTTGTCCTGAAAACCTCCCCCTAATGGAGGATGTTATCCGCGATTATGAAAGCGGAAACAATTATTTCGACAACGATATTGTTATTGTATTAGCACGAATTGGCGATCTTATGAGTTCGCCTTATTACAACCGTATTCTCGAATTGAAGTACGGAAATCATCGTGTCCATCTCGCTAATCGTGGCGGGTTTTCTTATGGTTCAGCTGATACTCTTTCTGGGTTTTATCGCCCTGGACAGAAGTTTGTATCTGTAACTAAAGGAAACAATCGTGTTTCTATGCTCTACGGAGTTACTCAAGATCTCGATGCCCGTATTGCGATTTCACTGAAATTCCATTCACGTGATCTCTCTGTGGAAGAGATGATTCGCGTCGAATCTAATGATCACAATGTTGATGCGAACTATCGCACCAATCAAACTGGTGATCAC
>Ga0181413_1000464_pt1 | contig 12465 bp, 13 predicted proteins | sample 36SPOviralmetaG_FD_130111 | JGI IMG/M metagenome (GOLD analysis project Ga0181413, IMG submission 130111) | Marine viral communities from the oligotrophic San Pedro Time Series (SPOT) site, San Pedro Channel, CA, USA - 36 SPOT_SRF_2012-09-28 | ecosystem: Environmental > Aquatic > Marine > Strait... | reverse complement strand
CCAGTGCCAGAGTCATTAATGAAAGAGTGATTTCCGTCATGATAAATTTGTAGATCTGAACTATTTCCAAAGTAAGCTCGTTTACCATCAGCCCAATTCATTCCATTCGAATTGGTTTCACACTGTTTAGTACCGTCAAAATATAATTCTACGGCTCCATTTTCAGCAGCATTTATAAAATATTCATTACCAGCAACATTTAATAATTGTAAATTATTAGTTTGTATCTTTAAATCACCAGTACCAGTATCTACAATCCGAGAATGAGATCCATCGTGATAAATTTGTAGGTCATCACTTGTTCCAAAATTAACCTTTACACTATCTACAAGTCTTAAATCACCTGCACTATTTATATTCCATTTCTGTGTACCATTAGCAGAATATCCAATAGCATTTGAACCTGAATTATAGAATCCAGTACCTGCATCTCCAACAGAAAAACCGACTGCGGATGCACTAGAAGAAGCAACTCTTACTTGTGTAGCACTAAGGTTTCCGTAGCTCGTTGTTTCAAATTTCTTTGATCCATTATGATATAATTCTACGGCTCCGTTTGCAGTTGCATCTAAATAAGTTTCATTAGCATAACTTTTTAAAGATAAATTACTACCTTTAATATGTAAATTACCGCTTACAGCATCAATTCTATTTGTTGTTCCATCGTGATAAATTTGTAGATCTGAAGAAGTACCAAAAGCTGCTTTTGCACCATCATTAAATATCAAATCATCAGCAGATTTATCAAAGGTTATATTTGTACCATCACCACTAAAAATTACATCACCAGAAAAAGTACCGCCAGCTAAAGGCATTACTCCTGATAATTTACTTACATCTATCGCTGCACTACCAGAAACCTTTGCATTTGTTATAACACCAGCATCAACAGTAAATGTTGCACCATCATTACTGACAACAATATCTCCTTTATCTCCGTCATCTATACCACCAGCTACTTTTGCTATAGAACCATCATCTTTTTTTAAAAATATTTCGCCTGTATCGGTTCTTATGGCGGGTTCGCCTAAAGCAAGATCACTTGCACTTGGGTCACTTCCAGAACCTTGCTTAAGTTTGATTGTATTAGCCATTGAGTCACCTCCTTAAAAGTAAATTTTAGTAAGTGCCTCCATTAACTTCATAACCACTTGTAGAACCATCGGCAATGAACGTGACTAGATTAGCCAAAGATACTTGTTTCATTGTACCCGCATCATTACAAACAAATCTATCTGCTGTTGCCAAAGTTGTTGAAGTAGCAGAAGTTCCACCATCTAGCAGATTCAGTTCAGCAGTCGTTACAGTTGCACCATCTAAAATACCAACTTCTGTACTTGTGAGATCAGCGAGTGCGTTTGCAGTATTTTGAGCCATTGTCGCAAGCTCAGTAAGCTTTGCACTTTTTGCTTCTACGTTTGTTCCTATAACTAGCCCTAATGCGGTTCTGGCAGCACTGGCAGAGGTTGATCCTGTACCACCGTCTGAAACTGCTAAAGTACCTGTTATTGAACTTGCAGCTAAATCAACAGCAATTTCAGTTGACTCAATTACAAGTCCACCATTTGACTTAAGATCAACAGATAAAGTATTACCAGATTTTTGTAATCCATCTGCTGCGGTAATCTGACCTGCTCCCGAGAATTGAACAAATGTAAGGTTGTTTGTTCCTACAACAGCACTTCCCTTATCAGAACTACAAACAAAAGCATTATCTGCATTAACAGTACCTTGCTCAACAAAAGCAAAAGCACCAGCCGCATCAGCACCCGCAGCTAAGTCATCAGTTCTTGTCCATGTACTAGCTTTACAAAGATACAGTCCGTTCTGACTTGCTGTTGACTGATCCTTAACAAGTACTCTTTCATCAGCAGAAACCGCAACACCCTCTATAGTCTGCGTACCAGATAGAGTAAGATTCCCTGTACTGGCGACCTTGACGCTGTCTTTAATATCTAATCCTTGACTGACTCCATCTACATAACCTTTTGTCGCAAAATGAGCATCAGCGGTGGGCGTAACTCCTGAGACTGTATTTGTTGCACTTGCTAACTGGTCAACTCTTGATGTTCTAACTTGTGTATCGAAGTCACTTACCTTCGCTGAAGTTAGCGTTGGAATATCAGCGACAACAAGTGACCTAAATGTAGGGGCAGCGGCAGATCCAGTTGTAGGGCCAGCTAATATTAAATTTGCGTTTCTTGTATCAGTTTTATTAAAAAAGCCACCAGAACCACCAATAACAATAATCGAACTTGCAGATGGTGGGGTAGATCCATTATCACCAAACCCATAGTAAAGTTTATTATCGGCTTCATTGTATGCTAACTCTGAAGGAGAAAGACTTGAAGGAGAACCAGCACTTCCAGAAGCTGCTCTCTTTTTAATTCTTATAGTGTTGGACATAACCTAAAAATTTCCTCCATTAACAAGTGTAAGCTTTGTTGTTGTGGTATCTGCCTTAAATGTACCACTAGATGAATCGAAAAACACAACTGACCCATCTACTTTATTTGAGTCATTGAGTGAAGTTCCAGTTGCTGCAAAGGCTGGGCCTTGTGGCCCCGCTACTTTTACAGTAACAACTCTTGTCTCACCGTTAACAGTAACAGTGTTTTTATTTTGAGTGACATTAATGTTGCTCATAAGGTTGTATAGCCTTCACTTACAAATATATTACCCTCAATATAATATTCTCGCTTGCCACTTGGGTTCAAAAGTAAAACATCATAAGATAATTGATCAGGTGTAAATTGTAATGTTTCTACATGAGTCAGGCTAAGACTAAACTCACCATTTGACCTATTTGTATAAGCAACGGTAAAGTCTGCATATTTGGCTGTTCTTGTTCCTGTATTCCAGACTTGTGCGGCTATTGTGAAGCCGGTTAAATTTACCGCTGCGTCATTACCATCAGTTATTCTAAAGAGTTCAGTATGATCTGACCTTCTTTGAACAGCAAAATCATAAGTGCCAGCTATTATTGCCATTAGTCAGCCGCCTCTGGTGTATTACCAGCATCTAACCATTCTTTATATGCAATGTAATCAGTATTATTATCATCTTTTGGCACAGCAGCAGTATCAGGTAATCTAATTACAACATCAGCTTCTTTTGTTACACCTGTTATTGAGTCTGTAACATTCACTAATTTGTAAGTGTAAGTAGTCATAAAACCTCCTTAAATTTCAGCATCAGCCGCAGTGACCCCACAAATAATAGGTTTAGCAGAACCAGTATCAAATGTAGCTCCTTGTCTTGTGACTCTACAAAAACCATCAATTTGAATTTGTGTTGCTAAAGCCGATAAATTATGGGCAGCACCATGTTGAGTTACTTTATTATCAGTATTACCATTATTGTCGGCTATTGTTACCGTAGGTGCTGATCTCATTGTTACAGGGAATTTATAAACACCATAAGAATTTGACTGCGCACCAGCATCACAAATAAATAGTCCTAAAGGAGATGTGGTGTTTTTATAAAAGTATCTTTGACATAAAGCAAGTTCCTGTCCGAATGACCTATGCTCGAACACAGTAGCAAAATCATTAACCTCTAATTGAACTCCTGTAAGAGCTACATAATTATCAGCACTACTATAAATATCTATATTAGAACTAGATGATCTATTGCCACTAGTATTATCTTGCCATGTACTTGGAGTAAACGTGCCGCCAGTAAATGTAGGACCTGCGGCATAATGAATCCCAATAGTTAACCCTGAACCAGTATCATCATTAAAAACTAAATTAGAATTACCAATAATAGTAAAAGTTTTTCTTTCCCAAGTAGTAGCAGAATTTATAGTAACTGAACCATGAAAATGATTGGTTGAACTAGGAGAATCACCAGCTACAACTTCTATAGAAACAACTCCTGTTAAATTTGACTTTATATAAAATGACAGTGTTAATTTAGAATTTGAATCAGTATAATTCCACCCACTATTTCTAATACTTTTTGCTTCAAGTTGTGTTGTAAGAAAAAATCTATCTGCACCTGAGAGTGCTGCGTTTCTTGCTTGGTTTGGTGTTACTTTTAAAGAATTACTAAAACCAGTTGGAGCATCAGATATTTGAGACATTGTTAAATTACTTACACCACTTGGTAAATCTACACTTGGTGCAAAACGATCAAGAGTATTGTATGTAGAACTAGCATTTATAGAACTAGAGGTTGATCTTTGACTAACAGTCATTCCTCCATTAATTATTAAATTTCTATTACCTAAGTTATTAGTTACATTGGCAGTACACGTTCCATCAGAAGCATTAACAGCTATCGCTGCTGTACTAGCTCCTGTGCCTTGTATGTTGTTGACTTTAATTGTTGACATTATGCTGCAATCTCCGTAATTACAAAAGTCATAGGAAGCATAGTACCGCTAGCTGTTGATAATGTTGACTGAAAGAACTGTGCTAATCCTCCCTCTGTTCCATAATGTATTGTATATTGTCTAGCATTTGTAGTACTAGCTGGTGTAACTATTCTCATATTTAGAGCATCATTGTCGTTAACATCATTTGGACCATTTCTGTTTGTCCAGTGTACTCTAGACCTAGAGCCACTGGCTGGTGGTAAACTAACCCCTGCACTAGCAGTATTGTCATAAAAAAGGCAATATTGTAAATGTGTTGAGTTAGGAAAAACAAAAGGTGCATAAAACTCCATTAACAAATTACTATCAGCAGCTTTTGGAGTAAAATCAATTCTTAAATTTGAATTTAACTCAGCAATCGCACCGCCTTTTGCTAACTGTGAACCTGACGTTAAATACTTAAATTGTCTTTGAAGTGTAGTGCCTGATCTATCAGAAGTAATAATCTGACCAGTTTCATTATTAGGTAAAGTAATTATTTTATCTGACGCTGGATTTGAACTTGGTGCTGATATTGAAACAGAATTACCACCAGAATGTTTTAGTTTGATTGAACTCATGCAGCCTCCAGTGCAGCGACTTTCGTTTCTAATGTTTCTATCTTACCTAACAACTGGTTTATTACAGAAATATACATAGCATCAACTGTGCCTAATTTTGAAGTTTTAGCTTTACCATCCGAACTTGAAACAAGTGCTTTATCTTTTTCATTAATTAGTACTTCTTCGTCAATTAAATAACTATCAACAGATTCTATCTCTTGAGCAGAAAAACCTCTTATTGTAGTTTCACTTGGTACGTGTTCATCTTCATTTATCCAATTAAATGTTCTTGGTCTAAGCTGTTTAAATTTTGTTAAATCATAAGTGTAATCTGTAATGTCTTTTTTCAAGCGTTCATCAGATAAAGAACTTATTGAAGTATCAGTCCCAAACAATGCACCGTCATTTCTTATACGAAACTTATGAGATAAAGCAGCAGAGCCAGAGTCTCCATTTGTAAAAAAATCTAAATGACCACTTTCATGTGTACTTCCAGCAAAATATGTCATCTGTATCGCTGCTGGCTCTGAGTTGTTACCATCATTGTTTTTTCTTCTAAAAACAATACGAGGATCTACGTCAGCAACATTACCCCTGACTCTTAATCCAGAATTTCCTGATACATAAACATCAATCCCTTGTGAAAATGTTGCAATTCTTAAGCCATCACTATGGTTGATTTCACTGCCAGTTGTATCAAAATGTGCTTTGATCGAACCATTTGTATTTATATTGACAGTATCAGATGCAAATGATAAACCAGAGTTTGAGTCTGTACCAGCTATCGCTGCTGCACTTGAAGAACCATCGACTCCAGAAATACCAGTAGTGCCGTTAAAAACTAATGCCATGACTATAGAATAACAAGGATTGCACCGCTTGGCACAGTTAAAGTTACTCCACTATTTATAACAGGGCTAATAGTCATTCCATTTTTATTTGCTGTCAGTTCGTAATTTGTTGTCATGTTTTGATCTGTTTCTACAAAAAGCTGGTCTGTACCACCTCCAACAGTTCCAGAACCACCTATCTCTCCCCAGCCTATGCTTTTATAACCTTCAAATTGATTAAGTTGATTGTTATAACGCAACATACCAACAGCAGGTGTTCCATCCCTTTGTGATGTATTTCCAACTGGTATATTTAATGAATTTGTATAGTTATGAATAACTTTTCCAGTAAATGTAGACCCAGTAAGTGTGGCATAACCAAAATTAGTTAAACTAACATTTCCAAGAGTAACAAAAGCCGAGTTAGCTCCATTTCTTATCTTCAATAAATTTGTATCACTATCAATATGAGGCTGAAAAGCTGTATTTATAGACGGATCGCCAGAGCCACTGTTTAAAGAGTTTATCGCTGCTGTTATTTGATTTAATTTTGTGCGGACTTGTACACCTGTGCCATTATCTATGACATAGCCATTGCCGCCTGTAGTGTCTGTTCTTGCCATTATTTAAACACCTTTACCAAATCCTACAGCAGAAAAGTTAAAATTTCTATTTATACTGGCATTTGATGAGTTTTTGAAATGCACTGAGAAACCAGTCGAAGAGATATTTGTGACTTGGAAATAGTCACCGCTAGTAATATTATCTGTTGCAGTAATTCCTATTGATGGCAAGTTGCTGTTTGCTCCTAACAAAGCACTTGTTCCTGTGAAGAATGGTTTATCAAATACAATATTTTTAATACCAGCAGTTGAAGCAATAGCAGTTGCACTTTGCTCTGTTCTTCTTTGGAACGTGGCAGTATAACCTAACTCTGAAACTTTAATATTTTGGGCTGGGTCGGTTGTACTTAAAATAACTTTAAATTTAAATCCTCTGCCTTTATAAGTACCATTCACAAAGGTTTGAAATGCTGTAAATGTTGGTGAGCTAGAAGGATTATCTTGCGTTACCGCTACTAACATCTCGCAATTCACTGCGGTTGCAGATTGTCCGTCAAAATCAGACCAAGAATCAATTAATGCAGTTCTTGAATCAAATAAATTCCCAGAATAAAACCCTTCAGATAAAATATGACGTTTTAAATCAAGACTAAATACACCTCCCAAATCTAAAACAGAATTAAAAGCATATTCTCCAGTAGCATTTGTAGCTGGATCTGTTAGTTTGATTGCATCAACAGAATTATCAAGAACTACATTTGTTTTCGCACCTTGAAACTTAGGAGAATCGTTATCTTCTCTTCTAGTTTGTGCTGTTAATGCACCTAAAGCATCTGGTAAGTCAAGAATAATGGAAGCTGAACTTGCACTTAAATTGCCAGTATCGTCCTCGAATCGAACTAAATATTCACCCTCAATATATGGAACAGTAATTTGTGTGCTATTTCCAGCAAGTTTGTCAATGTCAGTAGCATTTTGAAAAGTTCCAGAGCCATCAGCTTTGGGACTATGACGTATTCGGCAAAACCCACCATGTAAAACATCAGCATCTACAGAAGAATCCCACCTCAATCTTATAAGTTTTGGACTTAAAGGTTCTATTCTTAGATTTTGAACATTAGCTGGGACTGCTGTTTTTCCAATTGTTGCAATAGAAATTGATGCTGGTGAGTTAGATGTAATTCTTAAAGCATTAAAACTAAAAACTCTTATTTCATATGTACCTAATTCACTATTTGGTATTTCAAAATCAGTTCTGGTAACAGTAACATTTGTAAAATTACCATTATTAAATCTATATTGAACTTGATATTCTAAAACACCCTTAACAGGCTGCCATGTAATAAATACTTTACTTATGGCCCTATTATTAACAACAACTATGCTTTCAGTTGCAGCAAGGTTTGATGGTGGGTCTTTTCTTGTTGTTAAAGTTGTTATTGTCCTTGTTGGAAGTGTTGTACCATCTTCGACAAAATTATATTTACCTGTGTTATGAAATACCCCAGTAATTTGATAAGTAAGAGCAGAAACTTCAGTAACACCAACAACTCTAAATAATTGAGTTTCTACAGTATCATTTTCTAAAACCCAAACAGAATTTGAATTTGGAGCAGTACTAAAAGCATTTGTCACAGTTATTACTGACCCTGAGATAGAACCTACCGTTTTTGTTTCTACACTGCCATCAGGCATTATCACTGACAATACAGGATTATTTGTTTCATCTAAGTCTGTATCTGTAGAATCATCAACTGTAATTTGAGTTGTAGTAGCACTACTGATCCGACCTCCTCTTCTAAGTCCAGACCTTACAGGGTCAGCAACTTTTATAACAGCACCAACTCTAACGAGAGTTCCCGCTTCAAGTGTTGTGGTAAATGAAACAACTTCACCTTCATTTGCTTGGGTATATAAAAACCATTTCCCAAGCCTGTGTGCCATTCCCCTTGATGTAACTGCAAATGCCCGAATATTTCTAACAACAAAACCATATTTAGTCTGTAATGATGTATCTTCTACAGTTTCATAATCAAATTCTTGAGTTTCCATGTCAAAAAACTGAACATTTATAACTGTATATTTAATACGCTTAGATGTATTTGTATAACTAAAGCCATCAGGCATAACATTTGCAAGAGTAAATAAATATGATGGGTCAGTTGGTCTATCTTGAGTAATAGTAATACTGCCAGCTTGATAGTATGCTTGCACCCTCATCACACTACAAAGCTCTCCTATGAGCTTATAAGCGTCCTGTTGATTTTGTATAACTGCGTTACAGCTAAAACGTGGCTGAGTGCCTCCTTCGTTGTCTGAGATCAGTTCTGAGTTATATACAGAAGCAGAATAAAAAGCAAATTTATCTAATTCACTTTCTGTAATATGATCTCCAAATCCATATCTAACATTAGTCAAAAGATCATAAAGAACCCACGCTGGGTCATTACAATATTCTTTGTTAGTTTTAAGTGTGCCATTAAAAACACCAGAAAAAGATAAAGAACCATTAGACCTAACAGTTGAATTATGCGGAATTTTTATCTTGACTCCACGCACTCGGAACATAGTTCTTGGAGTTTGTGGAAATTGCTCGGCATCAACTCTTATTGCAGCGTGAGCAGTATTTAGGTATGCGTTTTGTTTGTCTATTATTTCTGTAAATGACGAAAATACTGTTCCATTTTGTAAGGTCGTGACGCTACTATCTGCTGTGTCTCTTATTACCCGAACTGTTATTGGAAAATTGAAACTTGATGGAATATTAATTCTATAATCTCTAAAATATGCACTAGCAGTTTTTCCTGTCACCTTATCAGTAATAGCTGGACTAACTGTCCCATTATTTTGTATTATCTGTATTCTTATATCAACAGAAGTTCCAGATATATCTCCGTTATCTTCAAATTTTTGTAAGGCAGTAAAGCCAACAGTTACTCTTACAGCATTAATATTAGTATTTGTTATTGACCTCGATACTGGTGTTCCATTTGTAACTGCAACTCCAACTGTATTTTCTGTTTCAATGTCAGAAATGCCAGCAATATGCGGTTGATTTGATGTTCCAAGCCTTGATTCAAAATGAACATCTGTAAAATTAAAATCACTTGTAGACGGATTTGTGTTGCTTGCTGATTGCTGTAAAACCTGTGTTCCATTAAGGAATACGTCTTTGAGACTTCCGTTGTTATATTCTGGAGTGTTGTGAGTTCCTGTTGCAGATGGAAAGCCTTCAATTTCACCTTCTCCCAGCACATGAACGACTGTTGACCGTTGAGTACTACCTAGTTGATCTTTTGGTAATTTTGGATCTGTGATCCTTTGATTTTCGTTAAAGCTTGGTATTGGCATTATGCTGTCCCATCGACTTGAATCGTATCAACACCATTTGACACTATTACACTTCCAACAAACCTTTCCCCGTAAATAATTGGAACCGCAACACCACTTCTGCTGACGTTTTGTATGCCACTAAAAGCAAAATTACTTGCTTGCATTTGTGGGTCATTTTGTGAAAAAGCTTCAGCCGCAGATAAGGTTGGAACTGATGGTGTGGGTGTTAATAAAGAAGTTACTCCATCTATAGCAACACTTGTTGCAACAGCACTAGCTATTCCTCCAACTACAGGAATATTTGAAACAAAAGTAGCAGCCGTTCCGACAGCACCAATCACTTGAGCTCCAACACCTATGACCCCTCCAACAACTCCACCTACAACAGGAATAGCAGAAACGGCAGTTGCTGCAAGAGCAGCCCCTGAAGCAAGTCCTGAAAAAATAGCCCCAACAGCGGGCAATGATCCAGATGCCACAGGAATAATTTTTATATCTTCTTTACCCTTTAAATTTAATAAGTCAAGAGGAATATCTTGTTTGCCCATTTTTATTTTGTAAAACTGATTTGCCATGTGACTTTCAACTTTTGGAAAATTACAGAGCAAAAATTTTATAGCCTGTGACGGTGTATTAACATCAGCTTCAAAAGATGACTCACCTAAAAACTTTCTTAGCTTTCCATAAACTTTAATTTTTTTAAGACTCATATCTATAAACCCCTTTTAAATTTTGCTGATAAACCATATCAAACGGCTCTCTGCAAGATAATTTATGAATATTATGATTAAGTATCATATTATCACCAACATAAATAGCAACATGATCCAAATTACCTGTTACTGATTGAAAAAGCAAAACGTCATCTTTTTGTATATCGTCTAATGATTTTTGTTTTATAAAATTTAATTTTGGTAAAGCATATTCAAACTCTGGATTTTTAATAAAATCTTTTATTTTTTTTGGCCTGTTCCAATATGGTATTTCAATATTTTTGTTTTCTTTAAAATAATCTGTCACTATAGACCAGCAGTCATGTACAGACCATATAAAGCTTCTACCGATTAATGAAGGGGCTTTCCAACCGCTAGGCTTAAATGAATACCAATCTTTAATTACTGGGCTATAAATAAACCACTCAAGTCCTAAAAACTCGCAACTTGCCTTGTCATTTTCAGAAGGAAAAATAGAACCTATAGGATGAGAATGAACTATACCTATGATTTCTCCATTATCTTCACAGTTAGCCCAATCATCAGGATCAAGAATAAAATACTCATGCAAAGATTCTGCAATATTTTTACATGGCCAATAAGTTTTTTCGCCTTTTATAATTGCTAATAATCCACAGGATTCATTAGGTAAAGAATCAAAAGCGTGTTTCTCAGCGTCAGTTTTCCAAGTCATGTATTTATAAAAGTACCAACTCCGTCAAAATCTTTTCTTGTGATCTGTCTTTTTGGAACTCTTATACCTTGCAAGTCAAGAACTGAAACACATTCAAACTGAACAAATTCTCTATTTTCTGTTGTTTTTCTGTCAATAAAATAAATTTCTTGCGGAAGTTCGTTTGAGTTTGGAGTACCAAAAGGATTTGTTCCATCTGTAAAATTAATAGCGTCAAGGCTAGAAGCTAAAGTTCTGATTCTTGTAAATTTTGCACCTTGCAAATCATTTTTTGCTGTGACTTTATTTGTATTTATTATTAACGCAGAAACAAAACCAAAAACATTAGAAATGGTCAAAGTAGGTCTTGGCAATGACCCAGTACCAGAATATTCAAACCCTTCAGCTTGTATAGGAAATCGTGAGTAAGAATTTCCTTGCCATACTATGTCGTTATTTAATTCATTAGTGCCAGAATGAAATCTATATATTTCATTAGTACCATGCAATAAAACATTCAATTCAACTACAAACAATTCAATCAATGCACTAGGATTTATTTTTTGCAGTTCAGTGGTAGGTATTGCCATTATGGTTCAAATACTTGTACAAAAGTTAAATTAATTATTGCTCTGTTGTTATAAGGAATTGTTTTTTGTTTTTTTATACATTTAAATTTTTTAGCAGACGATTCATCAGTAGGAGTATAATCAAAACTTGCTTGATCTAAGTCCCTATCATTTATAAATGTAAGAATAGTATCAGCATCAGTTTCAGAAACACTAAAGGTCAAATCAAGTGTCATTGGAGATTGGTTTTGCGGCAATCCAAAGAGAGTGCGGTGTTCATAACCATCCCCCAGAGCTACAACAACAGCTTTTGTATTTATTGTTTTTGAAGATCCGTAAATCGGTGTGAAGTTTGGAAAAGTTGCCATTATCTTGCTAATAAACCTCCACTGCGTTTTTCTTTTATAAGTTGAGCCTGTACAGCAGCCCCAATAACAGCACCTAATTGTTGTGCATCAGCACTATTGCCAGATGCTGAAGAACCAGAGGCGTCTACTGATACGTTAACAATATTTGTAGTATTGTCACCTCTACCGATTGCATTGTTAGGTGTGATGAATCCTCTGCTTGAACCCATTGACAAAATTTCTGGACCTTTCTCGCCAACTAAAAAAGTCTTATTTGCAGCCACTGGCCCACCACTTGCCTTGCCACCACCAAAAACATTACCCAAGAATCCACCAATGCTCTTGCCTATTCCAGAAACGGCTTGCTGTATTGCAACCTCAATTAATTTACGTTTAAGATTATTTAATACATTTATTGCAGCATCAGCTAAACTTTGTGTTCCCATAACGGCATCAGTTAAATTATCAACAATACCTTTTTCAATATCCTCACCTATCTGCATAAATTTTTCTT
>Ga0181413_1000463_pt1 | contig 12475 bp, 20 predicted proteins | sample 36SPOviralmetaG_FD_130111 | JGI IMG/M metagenome (GOLD analysis project Ga0181413, IMG submission 130111) | Marine viral communities from the oligotrophic San Pedro Time Series (SPOT) site, San Pedro Channel, CA, USA - 36 SPOT_SRF_2012-09-28 | ecosystem: Environmental > Aquatic > Marine > Strait... | reverse complement strand
GTCAAGGCTGGAGTTGTCAGGAACCTGTCAAGTACACCACATCGTAATGTTCGTTATCGTGTAAAACACAACTCATCCCATCAACCCATACAATCCACAGTTCTTCATCCGGCGCTTCATATTGTCGTAGCACGATGGCGGGATTTGACCAGTCCTCTTTGCCGAACCCTACGGGTTTGAACGATATAAGATCACCGACTTTCACTTATGACCTCCAGTGTCCACATGGTATTCCAGTCAATCGGACATTCCTCCCATTCATCAACCCAATGCACTTTAACTTGCTTACCCGTCGCCTTGACATCAAGAACAATACCGTGGCCAAGCCAGCCTTCGGGATCATTTCTTACTCTTACCAGATCGCCCACTTTCATTTATAATCTCATAATCAAAACATTCTTCGCAAGGCTCACGCTCTTTAAGTTTCTGGCGCGTAAGCCGGATAATACTCTGTCGATGCATCATTATCATTCTCCGATATGACTCAATGCCTTCGTCAATCAGTTTTTCTTCATCGGCACTAATCTTCTTTGTCCTCACAAATAATCACAGCATCCTGATTTTCGTGCAGCTTCACCACATAAAACACTTTGCCTTCGCTAACTTCACAAGGAAAAGCTGAGACAGGCATGACTGCGGTTGCTGACCCTCCATTGGATGCTGGATTAGTATTTAGTTCAACTGTGGCGAAAACGCCATCGTGAGAGTCGATAACTCCTATTAAAACAAATGTTGTTAATGTTTTCATTCAAAAACCTCCAAATATGAAATCCATTCTTCTGTAACCTTCCCGTTCTGCCACCTGACTTCAAATCGTCTGGTGGTTGTTCCTTTCTCATCTATCTCACGCAAAACAATACCGGGTGCTGTGCGACCATCCTTAAATATGTAAGTCTTCCACTTAAACAAAGCAGATGGACTGGGGATATATTTAACGATGGAACCAATCCTAATCATCAAGCACTTTTTGAAGTTTGATCTTCAGATCAATAGCGGTTAGTATCGAAGCATCTGAAATGTTATCCAAAACATCTCGTACTTCTTGCAGCTTCCGTTCAATTCTTATAAGTGGATTAACTACAGCTATTCCCGTCTTGTTGTAGTCTGGTGGTGGGTTTCCGTGATATGACATTGATTTCCTTTTTGCTGGTTGTTAGTGGTACGGGAGGCAGGATTTGAACCTGCGACCAATCGCATATAAGACGACTGCTCTTACCCCTGAGCTACACCCGTATGGTACACCCTGTTGGATTCGAACCAACGACCCTCGGCTTAGAAGGCCGATGCTCTATCCAACTGAGCTAAGGGTGCATATTAGTAATATAACTTAAACTACTGTTTAAGTCAAGCGACATTTGTAAATGAAATGTCAGATTCAAAATATACAAGATGGTTCCCCGGCATAATCATTACCGGTGTTTGCCCTTCTTGTGCATATTTTTTTTCAAACTCAACCCATGCATAGTTTTTATCATGTCGTGCCGCCACAAATGTAAATGTACCCATGCTTCCGGTAGTTTGTTCTTCGTAAATAACTGTGTAAGTCATCTTCTTTCTCCTGTTAAATGGTAGGCTCTCTCGGGCTTGAACCGAGGACCGTCGCGTTATGAGCGCGCTGCTCTGACCAACTGAGCTAAGAGCCTATGTAAAATGGTGGGTCAACTGGGAATCGAACCCAGAACCTACAGGTTAAAAGCCTGTTGCTCTGCCGATTGAGCTATTGACCCTTCTTTCGCGGTGGGTTGTTGCCTCTTCCCTTACCAGACTTATTTCCGGTTGTTGAGGGTGCGTTACGAGGTTTCGGGCGTGATGTTTGTTTTTTTGCCATAATGGGCTCCTTTATAAAATGGTAGCTGATGCGGGATTCGAACCCGCAAGCCCAAACGGGCGGGAGATTTTAAGTCTCCTGTGTATACCGTTCCACCAATCAGCCATGTTTATAATGTATCACGCTAGCGGGGCGCTGTCAAGACCTACATGCGAGAAAGTTCAGATTCCATAAAATATCTTTTCTCGCCGTCCAAACACAAAACCTCATATATAAATTCATCGAGATATTCATGATGAGTCCCATCGGCATAAACGACAACACCATGATACACGAAAAAGCTACTATTCTCATCTTCTTCGTACCAATCATAAAGAAACGGGAAACGCTCGTAAGAGCATTTTACAAAGTCGCCTACCTTAAAATATGGGTCGTAATAGTCCACATCTTAAATAGGGACACGGACTACCTCTTATTGATCTTAATATGTCGCTCCTCAACAAAAATGGGGTTAGTTGCGCCAATAGGTAGAATCTTGTATGTTTTGGCACCCTTGGCAGCAGAACGAACGATGTCAGTCACTTCCATAATGAAACCGCCGCGTGCCTTAAACTTTTCAATAACATCGTTAGCAGTGGGCCACGAAAACCTTGTTGTATCCTCGCGATCAAAATATGCATGTGATGATTGAAAGTTTGCACGCGGAGAGACAAGAGAACCAGCAGCATACTTAGGTTCTGCTTTGTGGATTGCTAGAACCTTTTGGGCGTACTTGTTTGTACTCATCTTTGTATAGCCGATCAACTCGGGTACGGCACCAGCAAGAATATCGCGCGCCAAATCCTTAAAATAGCCGGTCTGCTTATAATAGGAAGCCAAACATTTAGCCTCGACTGCATGTTGTTCGTAATAAATCTGTTCCCACTGGTCATGTACTGTCTGAGCTTTTTCATCGTTACGAGTCAAGACTTTTGACACAGTGGCAGTCTGTTTTTCAGAAAGTGTGCGGCCCTTTGCGATTTGCTCAAGAATAGACTCAAGAAATCCACGATCCCAGCCTCCACATACGGAGCGTGAGAGGGCTTGTCTGATTTGGGGTTCCATAATATCTCCAGTCTATATAATATATACGCTCTGGACACTAAAGTCAAGCTACAAATGTTAAGCGAATGTTAGTAGTCATCATCAGGATCGATCGCCAAGACAATCGCGTCAATATATCCGGGCGGTACTTTGACAACCTGACAACGCCAGCCGCCCCATTTAGGAACGATTTCGAATAGAGGAAAGTCGGGACACTGGGCTGCTATTGGCATAGAGGGGGTTGGGACTTCAACAAAGACCTCTAAAACTGAACCGCCATCATCAGAGCCGGTTTTTACCTCGTATCTCCCACTAAAATAATTGGAAATCTCAACCGTCAAGGTATTGATTGCCTCCTGCTTTGTCATCTTGTCGCCATTGAAGAATATATTAGCCATTTGTAACCTCACTTAAAACTTGAATATCATCATGATGGACATTCACCACATGCCACCGACCATCGGAGCATGAGGCAACTGCTAAATAGCGGGGATCTTGTTTTGAGATTTCCATTACTATTCCACACTTGTAAATAGGCTCTAAACCAACAAGTACATCTCCGTTCGCTTCATATGAACGATGAGATTCTACCCATTTAATCAAAGTTCCCTTTTGGTAGTCCATATAGTATATACGCTGCCCAGCGTACAATCTATAAACTTCAAGTTGGCTCTGTCTTTTTCTCTGATATTGGAGCAGAATAATCCTCATATTCTGCATGGTTAGTTATAAAACTTGTTAGTTCCGTATAGCCTCCAACCAACGATTCACAATCATTTTCTTTAACAACAATGATTGGAAAAGTATTCATCCCATATTTCTTTTTTAAATCCTCTCGATAAGATTTACTAAAATCGGTATTGACAAATACATATTCGCATCTTGGATAAAGTTCCATAGCATCGGCGCATGCGCGCAAACATGCGGGGCAATCTGAAATACCATAAATAACGAAGGTGGTAGGGGTGGCGCGGTTCATTTCATTCCTTCAGTTTTGTTTTTAGGATGCTAACCATTTTATTGTCAGAATAATAATCTACTCGGATATCAAACTCGCCTGCGAAAATGTTTCTTATCAATTTTAAAGACGGTACTACGCTGTTGCCTTCATGTTTTATGTGGACACTGCGGGCGCCGGTGTTGGATAATTTAAGCGCATCCCGGTGCGCAGCCTTCAAAGATGAATAAACTCCGTGCAGAACATCTCCACCTTCTAATAGACAATATGTATATATTTTTGTCATTATGCCTCGTCAAGTGGCAGTACATTGGCGATTGAGATTTCAAAAATCTGAGTGTAATAATCGGATTCTTTTTTTAGTGACGCGATATAATCTGTGTCTTCGCAATTTTCGATTGCTTTCTTGATTTTCTTTTCGTATTCGTTGTACATATCCACCGCTTCGTGAAGTAATCTTTGTTGATATAGGTTTTCGGATAAGCCGTAGACGGCGTTACTCGCGCTTAGAAATGGTCCACACATGGGAAGGCCGTTATTCATCTGCGTGAGCCTTTGCATTTTCCACATTTCTTTTCTTTGTGTTGTTTGTATTCTTTGCTGTCTAGCTCAATTTTTTGAAAATTCAATATTTTGTCTTCAAACAACTTTCCATCTTTAAATGCTTTTATAACATCGTTTTCCCTGTTGAATGCGCCGGCCAATACTATAGCTGATGATGGTTTGTGTAGGATGTATTCGCCGGGGAATACGCTTAAATCTTCGCTAATATCAGTAAATTTCATCATTCACCTCGTCTAAACCAACCATAAAGTCATATGCATCTGTTTTCATATCCTCAAGTTGATCTAATATACCATTTCTGCGAAGGATTTTAAAGGCTATATTTTCAATTGAAAACTCTTGCTTCGGGCTTTCAAGGCCGGCCCGGCGCATGTTGCGTATCTTCTTTTTTAGCTTGTCAATTGAGCGCAGTGCCTTCTTATATTCTCCGCGTATAACTAAGTTGTCAACTCGATTAACCCGACTTTCAAAATCGTCTGCCTTTCTGCGTGCAGAGTTGAAATCAATTGAGTGGTCATATTTTTTAGGCTCGACCTTCCACTCATCGTCAAGAATAGAATAAATGCCGGAAGACTTGTGTGCTTCTCCAACATTCTCTACATATATCTCAACATCGTAACCTTTCAGAGAAATGTTGTGCTTATCGTTCCATCTTGCTCGGGCATTGTCAAAGAAACCCTTAACTAGCTCATAGTTTTCATCAATTTGAGAAAAATCCACTATAATGTGCAAGTCAACATCAGAAAAAGACGACCAGTTATAGTTTGCTAATGACCCGGTTAAAGTTATATCTTTAATTTTTACTTGAAAAGGCAAGTTTTCAATAAAATTCTGTGCGATTTTTAGCATAGGTCTGCGGATCTCTTCTTTCATCTGCATATTATCCCAGATTCTTCTTTCGAGATCATTATGGATATTAAAACTTTCTGGACCAACCTCTTCTTCAAGTGCCGGCCCAATGCCACCGCCGGACGCGCCGGGAGGGGCTGATGTATCACTTTTCTTTTTCTTGCCTTGGAGCGGATCATCCATGCGTTCATAGCCGGATGGGTTACCACCGGTGTTACCGCCCAAGTCAGTTAAACTTTTAATTGATTTGTTGATGCCGGCAGCAGAAGAGCGTGAACCTTTCGAGCGAGTATTCGGAGCAGTCTTGCCCCAGTGAGGTACGCCGTTGCGTGTTTCTTTAAGATATTTAAGCCATTTGTCCATACTATAAATAGTCTACCAAGAAGATAAAGCTACCCTCTTCCAAGTGTCAATGGAAACACAAACATAGATATAGTTTGCATCCCATCTAATCTCACCGGGTACTCCGAAATCGCCGGCGCTTGATGGCGTGCTGCTGTTTCTGATTCGGATGGCGTTGTCGTTAATATCTAACGCCAACTCAGGCTGATTAGTTTTTATACCTATCTTATCTGCACTGCCGTCAACAAATAGCATGTGTGTTTGGTTGTCCGACTCAACTCGGAAATCTACCAGCGAATCAGAAGTTTGATTCACAACAACCTCGGGAACGGCGCCGTCTAATCGGAAGCCTTCTTTGACTGCTCCTTGATCGTTAACTTTGAAAACGATGTGCTTGTTCATCGTCTTGTTTTCAATCAGGATATTGTCGGATGAGTTAATGCCAATCGTCGCCATATCGGTACCGCCTTCTTGAAAGAGAATACTAGCTTCAGTGGCGTTTAGCGTCAAGATTTCTGTGGGGCTGGCTGTGCCGATTCCCACTTTGCCTGCGGACGCATCACACCTCAGCAGTGGGGAGGTGCTGGCGTCGTTAGTGTTAACAACAAAGTCAACATTGTTATTCCCATTATTGACAGTGACTTGGTGAGGGGCAGACCCCTTTTTGTGCATGCCAAACAAATTAAGCCCACCAGCCTCAAATCTTATTCTATCGTCCGTAAAATTAATGTATGTGTTGGCGTCACCATTATGGTAAATCTTCTGATCGACTCCAATGTCACCTGCCACATCAAGTGTGTAGTCGGGCGATGTGGTGCCGATGCCAACCATCGAGCCTGACACCACCAGCGTACTGCTGCCGCTGGTGACCAATCCAATGTAATCTTCTTCAAAATCAATCTTGGTGTTTGCTTGCGCATCAACTTCGGCGGTTATATCGTCGAATGTTCTCTCGCCTAATGAAAACTTATAGCCCATAATTTAATTCCTATAGTGGTTGGTGCATTCCTGCTATGACAACGGTTATATCTTCGCCAGATGTTCCACCGGGGGAAATATTTGTTACAGTCTCGGACCATGTTGCACCGCTGTCGGTGCTTTCGAAGATATCCCCTCCATCAGCACCTAACATCCATGTGCTCCCATCGGTCGAAAGGTCTTTGGCACCGCTGTTTGTGATTGTTGGGTTAGCCAGACCGCTTGTGGAGGTGCCATCAACATCAATTCTAGCAATAGCACTAACTCTGTTCGACATTATGACACACCTGCCTTCGGATGCAGCGATTTTGGAATTCCCACCGGTGTTAAAGTCTCCGTTGTCGTTTGCGACGGGCTTCGCAATGCCGAGGTCTACTTCGGTACTCCAGGATGTTATATCAGAACTAGCTGCGCTCTTAAGAAATAAGTTGGCTTCTCCATCTTTAGTGTATGTTACGACCCAAGTGTTGTTTGTGTATCCAATTCCAACTATCTCATCTACACCAGCGCCCAGCGGGGTTGAAGACGCGAAGGTAGAACCATCGTTCGTGCTAATGTGGAATCTATCCTCTTGCCCAAATGCAAACTGACCGCTACCATTCGCGGCAATTGAGTATATTGCTTTGGCGGCGTATCCAGTTCCCATGTCGCTGTTGGTCTTTTTAGTCCAGTTGGCGCCGCCGTTGGTGCTGATAAACACATTACCACTATTAGAAGAGCAGATAAACCAAACGCCCGATGTAGAATCAGTAGAGTCGTTGCCCCAGCATGCAGCGCGAAGTCTTCCGCCCGAAGAGATGCTAAGGTTTTTACTGGTCCAGAAACTGTCAGTCCCTATATCTGCTTCGGTTCGGAAAACAAGGTCTGCGGAGGTAGACGACTGGCCGATTAAGAACAAGCCGTTCCCGCTTCCATCTTTACCATAAGCACCAGCAAATGCAGTCGCATTACCTGATTGCCTCTTGTATGTGGTCCAAGATGTTCGATCGCTGTTGTCTGCGTATCCGATTCTGCCCGTCCCTTGCTCAAAACTTATTACCCATTTGCTTGCCCCAGCGGGTGGGTTGTACCCTCTAACCATAAATTTATAAGTCACTAGTTACTCCTTTAAACTTTAACTTAACCACCGTCGTATATAGTCTGCTCACCGTCTTCAAAGGTAATAATTGTTTTATTTGTTGGGTGAGGTTTAATGTGTATCTTTAAAAAGTCGTCAAAAGCATCAAAGAAAGCGATTGAACCGCGTGGTGCAGGGGTCAACCAATGAATTACAGTGTGGCCTGTGGCGAAGGAGATCCCCTCGATCACCACACCCTCACCAGACACACCAGTTTCATCGTGCTGGCGACATACCGTAAAGGTTCTAATGCCCTGCGGGGCGCGGTTTGTTGGCTTCTTTGGTTTTAGGTCTTCAAGGTCAGTGGCAATCATCTCTGCCATGTCTGAAAATTCGTCACTATTAGTCATCAGTTTTAATCTCGCTTTTGGAATCATTTTTCTTCTCACAAAGAGTATTACATATAACTCCGACATTTTTAAGTTCATTTTTTAACAAATCTACTTGCTCTTCTAATTTTCCAAGTTTTTCTAGCAGTAAGTCAAATGACACATTGTTTATTTTAGTTTTCATTTATTCAGCCTCCGTTATAGTTTTCGTCCAGTCAATCTTGAAAGCTGGGATTACCAGCACAACATTATTTAGTACCTGCACGCCGAAATCGGTACTTCCTACATCAATAGCGACTACATATCCGATATACTTCCCTTTTGAATCAAAGACTCCAGCACCTGACGACCCCTCCCAAGCGTAAGAGTCAAGATAGATGAATTCAGTGCCGTTGGCACCTGCAACCTTGCCCCCCACTGATAATGGTCCAATGCTGTTTGGGTAGCCTGTGTATACAACCTCGCTAAGTGCTGTGAAACTGTGGTGCCATTGTTTATTTCGGGGCAAGTCTTGTGGTATTCTAACAGCGGTGCGACTTTTAATTTCGTCCACTTGTATAACTGCGTAGTCTTGCATATCGTTGATTTCTATTACTTTAACGCAATCATACAGCTCTCTATTGTATACAACCTTGGTAAATTCACACGGACCTGCCATTCCATGTGCAACAGTCACTACAAAATAGTTTCCATAAGATTTGACATAAGTGCCAGAAAAGGTAGAAACCATGCCGCTATTGCCATCAACAGAGATTAGGCGTACTGCGCTGTTCCTTGATTTTTTAATTGACTTTTGGTAAGAGGTCGAATGAAATTCTGCTCGTTCATCAATAGATAATTCAGATATTGCCGGCACGAAAGTGTTGTCAACAATTGAACTATACACTGTAAGAACCATAAGGGAGGCAAACAATATACTGTAAACTATACGCTGGCTGTTTTTCTTAATGAGGTTTATAAGTCTGATCACTCACACCTGCCTTTGATAGCTGAAGAACACTGGGACTTCCTTCTGTCCTGCTCTTTTTGCAAACCAAACAATGTCTTCGCCGCCAGTAATCTTAGCTCTCTTGTTTTTGCCTAGAGCTACATAAACCGGAGCAGTTGGGCCATTCTTTATAAACTGCTGGTACATGCCATCGAAGGCATCCATTGGCGCTCGGAATTCTCTGCCAAGATAATCCAGCAATTCTTCTACTGGGTACATTACATGATAACCCATTAAATTATTTGGAGCAACCTCGTCATACATTTTAACGCCGCCGTCAGCCCAATCCATCATAATATCTTCGATTGACATACGGGGTGTCCTCATCTTAGCGCCCCTTGAGCCGCGGCCTCCGACTGCGGCGAGGTTACTCACACCCCCGCCGAAGCCTGCGATACCGCCGTACTCCATCAATTCTTCGCGAACGGTACGGATAGTACCACGAACATTTGTTCGGTGAACGGGGCTTACTCTGAGGATTCTCAGCCCTTTGATTTTCATGAGGCCGGGGATCAAAATCTTGTCGCGATATTTAACGCGGCCTTGACTACCTATCAACTCAAATTTAATCTCGTAGGTCCCAACTTGTGATGTACCTACATTTTGTGTATCGCCAACGGTACGAACGGTGGTGACACCTTCAATGCCTCGGATCTCAGTCTGAGTCTCTTGAATCTCACCGCCAATATCTTTAGAGATGGCAACATCAACTTTAATACTATAAAGTCTAAGATCGTAAGCGGTATCTTTTTCATTTACAAGGGGCTTCTGCTCTCGCAATAGTGCATCGATCCTACTAATCTGCTGCTCCATGCTCTCCTGTGCTGGTCTTGGTTCTCCCATCGTGCCGGCCTGTGGTTCTCCGCGTTGAACGCCACCATAGTTCTGTACAGTGCCGCTCCATGCTTTCATTCGCTTCATCTGCTCTTGAACCTTCTCGTTCCAACGAATTGGTCGGCCTTCATCTTCGCCATCGGGTTCGATCTCACCTTCGCGAGCCATATTAAATTGATTGTTTCTTATCGGTGAGAGGTAATCATACCAAGCTACATGCTTTTCTGGCTCATTCATCTGCTCAAAGTTTCGATTGATCCATCTAGCCATCATTACCTTGCGCTCTGCCCATTCGTCAGAACCCGAAGCCACTTGTGCTGCTAACATCGAATCAATGTTTCTGATGGTTGCGTACACAATCTTTCCTGACATCACATCTGCTTTCGTTGCTTCTGCCAGAGAGACAGAGCCTTCAAGTGCTATATCAATAGTCTCTTTGGCAGCATCCATAACCATCTGAGGGTTCTCGTTAAAGTATCTTACGATGTCCTTGACCGTCTGTACCTCTTCTGGTGATGCGCTGGAGTCTACGCCGATGGTATAACGCCAGCCAATAGGCATCTGCGGATATGCGCCAGAGCCTTGGCCTCTGTTGTTGTAGCTTGCGGCGCCTTGGATAACAAAGCGCGAGTCTTTCGCTAAGACAATCGGTACATGCTTGGCGGCGTACTTATCACCGAAGGGCAATTCCTTTTGTCCGGCGGCATTGGTTTCCTTATTTTTCTTGTACAATCTCTCCAATGTTCTCGCCATATTGCGGTCTAGGTCGGGGTTGCCGTAGCGGGCTGCGTTGCGCGAGTACCCGGGGGTGCTGGTGGGTCTTCCAAAGGCGCGGGAGTATAGATGATCTATGTGACCGCCTCCTAGGCTTTGTCCCCACATCTTCAATATCATCGGCATGTCGCCGTATTCAACAAGCGTGTCGGCACCACTTTCTGGACGGAACCAAAACTCTAATCCTGACTTGTCGGTATAGATGTTCCAGTGATCTAATTCATACTCACTCATCTCGCCGCGATCACGATCATAAGCTGTCTTGACTGAGTAACCCTCTTGTGCAAGTTTAGTTCTTATCTCTTCTTTGATCTCATCGTACTTGTCTTCAAATCCTGATTGTACTTCTGAGGCAAAGTTGTCGGCTATGCGACCAGCATCATCTTCGTCTTCTGCTGCCTCGTATTCGTAACAGCGGAAGCTAACTACAAGGTGTGCGGTTGCCGGGTAATCTGGATCTATCTCTTCATCGTCTGGCTGCGCGCCTGTGAGCATTTTGACTTCCCACTCAACCTCGGTTTCTCCGGGGAGATCATAACCAATCTCATCTAGATCTAGCTCACTCGTAAAGTCTCTTGCTTCGCTTCCCCAAGTGTTCTCGGGTATCGTTTCATATCTGTCGTCCTGTGTGGTGTCATCGGCTGCTATCGTGGGCGTGTACTCATTGTTTCTAAGCTCAAATCCGGGCCAACCCAAGTTAATCTCCAAACTACCATCACCGTTCATCTGTACAGACCAGTATTCGCCGCCGTGGTCATCTGGACCTGACAGCTCTCCGTAGATGCTTGAGTTCTCCGCATTATCGTTATAGGTTCGTACTGCCTCGTCTATCGCTTCTTGCATTGCGTCTTCGTCAACTGCACCTGTGAAATTAACATCGCGGTTGCGTCCTTGGAGATACTCCATCATCTCTCGGAAGCCTTCTACATCGTTAGAGTGCTCACCTGTTTCTTGGACGCTGCTGATGTCCATGTTTCTGATGAACCACTCAATGTGATCCCACATTTCCATTGGGGGTGCGTCGTTAGAGCGTCCTTTGATCTGGTAAAGAGTATCGCCATCCCAAGTCATCGTGACATAAGACGATGATGCTTTGCGTGCGCTTTGGCGCTTGCGGAGCGAGACTAGCACACCGCGAGAGTCAGAGCCGCAGTGTCCCATTCGCTCGCCCTCTACGGAGCAGTTAGACACCTGCAAGTTATACCAGTACGAGCCGTCTTCAAAGGTGTGGATGATATTATCTGGATCTTCTCGGTTCTCCAAGTCTTGCATGGCAGTATTGTATGCGTTGTCAATATCATCGCCCTTGATCATTTCGTAGTTCGTTGGTTCGTCGTTGAGCCAAGAGAACAACTCGTTATATCTGCCCCAGTATGTTCTCCACTGAGCCAGCATGTTACGTTGTAACTCATCTTTTACAACCTCAACCTTCTCGGAAGGCAAGCCTGCTTTACTTAGCGCCTTGACTGCTTTCATAAATGTCTTGCGCCAAGTGCCGGCGGGCTTGGCCCACGCTTGCTTTATATTGTCTGCGACGAATGCGATCTTCTTGTTTTGCTCGATGGTTTCGTCATCGTAGCTCATCCGCTTTGCGTTCATGTCGTTGTCGGAAGCACTATATGGTGTAACTGTGCGTGCTTGCACTGGGTTATGTGTGGCGCGTGGAAGCTGTATCTCATCTGGGAACATCCGCTCCATCTGGCTCAACCAGGTGTCTTGAACGCTATCAATGTAGTTGGGGTTGCCCAGCTTGTGTTCTTTCCAATTATTGCCTGCGTACATCTTTGACTTCTCGGGAGCATTCGGCATGCCTTCCTCAATAAAATCAATAATGACCTCGGGCAACCCGATGTCTCGCAGGCCCTCCGTTAAAACTTCTTCTCGAAGATAC
>Ga0181413_1000459_pt1 | contig 12539 bp, 20 predicted proteins | sample 36SPOviralmetaG_FD_130111 | JGI IMG/M metagenome (GOLD analysis project Ga0181413, IMG submission 130111) | Marine viral communities from the oligotrophic San Pedro Time Series (SPOT) site, San Pedro Channel, CA, USA - 36 SPOT_SRF_2012-09-28 | ecosystem: Environmental > Aquatic > Marine > Strait... | reverse complement strand
TATAGTTCGTTGTTGTTGAATGTGATTTCGTGTTCGTAAGTCATAGTTATTTATTTTATTATTTATATATATTATCCGAGTGTAGTCGTTTTTAGTTTGTATTAATTAATATTAATATTATAAGTTGAATAAGTACTACAATGTAAGGTATGTACGTGTTGAGTTTATTATTATATTTATTTGTATTATTCATGTGTATATTATCGAGGAATGGTCGTAGTAGGTTGGTGAGTGAGTATATGTATGAAATAGAAATAGAAAATAGTTGGAACGAAGTGGAAACGAAATGTGGTAGATAATAATAATAAAATGAGAAGAAAATCGATATAATGTAGGGGGCCTGGTGTTGAGGTTGTGGTTTTCCAGGGGGGAGGGGCCGTGGGGAGAGGGGGGCAACACTACACCCCAATATTTATAATAACTTTTTTTATGACATTAGCTTATTAAGAAGAATATAGTAACTACCAAATGTCACACTTTCACTTAAATAAATATTTTTCTATGTAACTATGTAAAATAGTTAACTAAATAAAGAAATATAAAACATAATATTATGGCATTCAAAATGAAAGGAGAACCAATGAAAAGAAACTTTGGAGTTGGTGGTCCTGCAAAACTAAAAAAAGAAACTGGAGAAGATGTGTCACCTATAAAAAACATGGGTAATTTTGAAATTAACCCAAGAACAGGAGAATACGTAAGAGTAAGTACCGATTTTATTAATAGACCTGATGGTGAACCGGGTACTACAAAAGTTAGGACTGGGGAAGACGCATTAAGATCGCGAATAAAAGATAGGGAAGATCAGGGCAACCCAATGACGAGAAAAGAAATTGCTGATTTCAGGCGTGTTGCTAACAAAGGTATAACAGAAGACATGGGCATAAAAGCGCCAAAAGGCTCTATGATAGCTAGTGAAATAGATCAAAGAATACAAGCTAAGATAGACGCAGGAAAAAGAAGAGATTTAACAAAAGAAGAAAAAGAGTACGATAGAAAACAATTAGAAGCTTTAAACAAAGGTAGATACCGTGGAGGGCAAGATTTAACTAGTTACTAACAAAGGTAGATACCTTAAAAACTAAAACAATGGCATTTAAAATGAAAGGTGACCCATACAAAATGGGCAAAATAGCAACAAAATCAGCTATGGAAATGAAAACATCGTATAAGATGAAAGAAGCTATGGCTAAAATGAAAAAAGAAGACGACTCTTCAATGAAAAAATATAAATCAGACGCACAAAGAAAAGCTGTACATGCTAGCAAAGCTGAAAGAGGTATGACCATGAAGAAAGAAGAGGCGATGAAGATGAAAAAGCCTTTGAAAGCTGCTAAACCAGACTACATCGACTTAGATGGTGATGGAAATAAGACTGAGTCTATGAAGAAAGCTGCTGCTGATAAGAAGTCTCCAGCTAAACAGGGGCATGGAGGTAGATCAGAAGGACTGGGACCAGTTAAAAATGATAAAAGAATTACGTCTAAAAAGAAAGGTACTAGTGCTAAAATTGGGCCACAAGAAAGTCCTGAGGCGATTGAGAAAAAAAGAAAGGCGGCGAGAGAAGAAACAAAAGGACCTAGTGGAACTGTATTCGATGCCTCTGACAAAGACTTTAAAAGAGATCAGAAGGAAAGAAAGGATTATTCAGAAGCTAAATCTTTTGTTAAAATGAAAAAAGAGGCTATGAAGATGAAGAAAGCTAAGCCTACAAAAAAATCTGCAGATAATATTTAAACAATTATTAACCAATAAATAAAACCAAAATGACCTATTTGTATTACAAGACCAGTACACTAACTGGCAACCAAAAACCGAATGAAAAAACTATTAACCAATGGAAACATCTTTCAGATAAAAAGAACTGGAGGATAACCCAATTAGCAAACGGTTATTATCAAACTGAAGTATCTGAGCCAGAAACTAATAATTGGCATGCAGTAACTAGAAGAGAAACAATAAAAGGTGCCGAAGCTGCTATTGAAGGTAGCATCGAGCACTTTTCTAAGAAACTAGAATCTGTAAAAGGACCTAAAGTTGTAAAAACATTTGAGTAGTAACTAAATTAAATTAAATTAAATGGAATATAATCTACCTAGCGAGATTGTCAAAGACTTGAACTTTGGCGATAACGCTAAAAAACGAATAATTGCTGGCGTTCACAAGCTAGCACAAGCCGTAAAATCCACACTAGGCGCTTCTGGTAAGTGCGTAATATACGAAGATGGACGCGGTAAACCGGTTATCACAAAAGACGGAGTTACAGTAGCTGAATCTGTAGTCTTGTTTGATCCGGTTGAAAACATGGGGGCTACACTTATTAAAGAAGCGGCAAGAAACACTGTAAAAGAGGCCGGAGATGGCACTACTACAGCTACAGTTCTTGCTGAAGCACTCATAAAACAAGTTAACCACGAGCAATACCATGGTACTTCTATAAGAGAAATAAAAGAAGGTATCAATTCTGGCCTTGAAAAAGTAAATAATTACTTAAATAGCGTCAAAATAGACGTAAAAGGCGACATGTTACACAGTGTTAGTGCTATTAGTTGTAACAATGATAAAGAATTAGGTAAAATTATATCAGAAGCTTACGAAAAAGTAGGTGAAAATGGTGTAGTTTTAATGGAAGAGTCACCAACAGAAGAAACTTACGTTGAAATTGTTGATGGAGCGCAAATAGAGTGTGGTTTAACATCACCTCACTTTATAACAGACACAGAGAAACAGCGGTCTGTACTAGAAAACCCATATATTCTTATTGTAGAGTCAGAAATACCTAATGTTAGAAAAATACAAAGCATATTAGAGTTTGTGATTAAGCAAAACCGAGCTTTACTTATAGTGGCACCAGTCGCTCAGCAAGTAAAATCGGCGCTTTTAATGAATAAAGTAAAAGGTAACATTAAGGTAAACATTATAGACTTACCAGGCTTTGGTCCTACTAAGAGAGACACTGTAAAAGATTTAGCTATTTTAACAAATGCCATTGTTATAAATGAAGAGCTAGGTGATGATTTAGACGGTATATCGCTAGATGTACTGGGTGAAGCCAAGAAAACAGTTACTGAGAGTAGAAACACTATAATAACTACACTGGATACCGACCAAGAAATAGAAGAAAGAATAAAAGAGGTACACAAGTTAATAAAAAAAGAAAAGAACGGTTATATAAAGAAAAAACTAGAAGAAAGGTTAGCTTTATTATCAGGTTCTGTAGGTATTATAAAAGTTGGTGCTGATTCAAAGGTAGAACTGAAAGAAAAGAAAGATAGAGTAGAAGACGCTATTTATGCTACTAGAGCCGCATTAAAAGAAGGTATTGTGCCAGGTGGAGGTATAGCGTTGTTAAACGCGTCAGAAAGAATACCATACAAAAACATAGGTGAGGGAATATTACTAAATGCCATTAAATCGCCTTACAAAACTATATTAGCCAATGCTGGTATAGAAGAATCACAAGAACTTGTAGAAGGTAACGGTATAGATGTTATAACAGGTGAAGAGGTAAATATGATTGAAGCTGGAGTAATAGACCCAGTGCTTGTTACTAAGACCGCACTTAAAAATGCTGTTTCTGTTGTAACTACTATTATATCCGCTGATTGTGTAATTTCAAATATTAGACTAAATGAAGGCAGTTAATTACTACATAATCATAGATCAAATAAAAGACGAGCCTAAGAAAGTTGGTGGACTAATACTAACAGAGAGCGTAGATGATGACAATAGGTACTTAAAGGCTAAAGTTGTATCTATTGGTAACCTTGTAGAAGGAATACACATAGACGATATAGTATACTACGATAAACATGCAGGCCATGGTATACAACATAAAAATAAATTTTACCACGTTATAAAGCAACAAGACGTGGTATTAATAGATTAGACCTAAACTATAAACCAAAACCCTAAAACTAAAAAACATAAAATTAACCTAATTATTAATCAAAAAATCAAAAAAAATGGAAAAGTATTTGTATTTTGGATCAGGAGACGGTGCTGACGCTACAACTGACTCTTATTTTACTGCTGCTTCTAATTTAAGAGGAGCTGATATTACTGGTGCAGCTGAAACAACTCTTTATTTTAAGCCTTTAAAAATAGGTGATGCTGTTGCTACAGGTGACTTAAATGACAAGGTAGTTGTTACTCACACAGGTCAAACTGGTAAAGCATTTTTACAGGCACTAACAGACAACATCTCTGCTTCAGGAAGTATGAAATCGGCTTTTATTGTCGTTGCTGACGCTGATGCTGCTACTGGCGTAGGAACTGGTACAGCTTGGGATGCTGCTATGACTTTAGCTGCTTAATCTTAAATGAGATTAACCGCGCAGGATCTGCGTGAAATGAATATCCTTAAGTACTACAGGCTCACACGAAAGTGGGCCTGTAAGACTTACGGATTAACAGATGCAGATTTAGAATTATTAATTTACTTAGATTGTAAAGGAAGATTTACACGAAACGAATTTATAGATGGTACTTATACCATGAGCTGGGATAAAAACCGGTGGGAAAAACTAAGAAAAGATAATTGGATAGAGGTGTGGAGACATAGAAACAGAACTACAATAAAATACTCAGTGTTTAAAACTTCGTTCAAATGTTCTCAATTAATAAGTAGAATATACAGAATACTACTTGGCGAAGAAGATTTACCTACTTCAGAAAGAAGTAAGTTTTATAATAACAAATCATATACAGATAAAGTTTACAATAAAGCTATAGATGATATGATTAAAGACAAAGACAGATAATATGGGATATAAAATGAAAGGATTTCCTGAGTTTCTATTAAAGAAACAAAAAGGACCAGTAGAAACAAAAAACAAACCGTCTCGAAAAGAAATTGAAAAATCATTTGAAATTGGAGAAAAGTTAGAAAACTTTGACACACCTTCAGATATTATAGACTATCAAATGAAAATAAAGTCTCCAGCTAAACAAAAAGCAAAGACTGGTCATGGTGCAAAAGGATTTCCTGATATAGTGTACAAAGAAGACGGAACGGCTAAACGAACTTCTCAAATTGACGAAGAAATGTTAGATTTAAGACCAAGTATAGGACCAAAAGGTAAATTTGTAAACTACACTAAAGATGATGGCACAAAAATAAAGTACTACTATAAGCCACCAGCTGGATCTAGAGATAAGCAAATAGAAAAGCAAGGAGAAAATATAGACGAAGTAGATTAATTATGACATTTAAACTAAAATATAAAAATTTAAAGGGTGTTATCGAACAATTAAAGGGAGCTTCTAAAAAACATAAGAAGCAAGCTGAGATATTAGAAAAACACGTAGATAAAATGAAGTCACCGTTAGAACAAGAAGATGATCTAGGTTACACTGGTGTTAACTTTGATCCATCTGCTAGTTACACCACAACAGGTAAAAAAATACCTGGCTTTAGAGACATGGTTAGTTTAGAGCAACAACAAGCTATAGCTAAGAAAACAGACGAAAGAAGAGCTAGAAGAAGAAAAGAAAAAGAATTTAAAAAATTAAAAGAAGAAGGAGGAGATAAACTTTCTAAAGAACAGTTGGATTATCAAAGATCAACAACAGGTCCTGAGGCAATAGTAAAAACACCTGGTGACGAGGAAAATGTGTTAAACATAAACACCAGTAGTAACTATGGCATTTAAGATTAACAAATCAATAGTAAGAGGTACTGGTGAACACAAAGACCTAGTGTTTAAAATGAAAAGAAAAAAACTAGGTAATGGTATTGCTGGTGAAGCTAATAATGACGGTACAATATTTGTTAGTAAAGACATACCTAAAAACAGTCCGTTAGAAGCAGAAGTAGTTGCACACGAAGGAGATCATATGTTACGTATGGAAACTGGTGAGTTAGGGTACAATGACAACTCTGTAACTTGGAGAGGTAATAAATACCCTAGAAAAGACGGTAAAATAAAATATAAAGGTTCGTGGAAGCCTGAAGGAGATAAATCATTTCCATGGGAAAAATTAGCGTACAAAGTAGGTACGAAAGCTAAAAAAGAAGCTACAAAAAAAAATAAATAAAAATGGCAAGAAAATCAAAAGCAAAATTTAAAATGAAGGGTCATGCTCTTCCTGGTATAAACCAAAAATCAGAAACACCAAACTTAAAAGATGGTAGATCACCTTCTTCTGCTTTTCAAATGGAAAAAGAAAGTCCTAACAAAATAGTTGGCTTAGTTGGCGGGGCTTTATTAGGTCAAACTAAGTTTGGAAAAAACATAATGGAAAAAGGTAAAAATATGTTGGGTGGTGTAGCTGGTAAGCTTGGTATAGGTGGAGGCCTTAAAGAAAAAATGGCTAAAAAAGTAGATGAGAAAGTAGACGAAACGGTTGAGGAGGCCTTAGAAGAATAGTATGGGTATATTAGGTAAAATATTTTCAGCTGGAGCTGGTGATTTAATAAAGAACGTAGGTGGTGTAATAGACAAGTTGCACACTTCAAAAGAAGAGAAGCTTGAAGCTGAGAAACAAATAAAAGATATGATAATGGGTTATGAAGCTCAAATGCAAAAAGAGGTTTCTAACAGATGGAGCATGGATATGAGTTCAGACTCTTGGTTATCAAAAAATATAAGACCATTAGTTTTAATATTCTTATGTGTATCAACAGTGTTGTTAATATTTATCGATGCTGGTGTTATATCATTTGAGGTTAAGGCTTCATGGGTAGACTTATTACAATTAGTATTAATAACAGTGATCGGCGCTTACTTCGGTGGTAGATCACTAGAAAAAGTAAAAAAATAAAATTATGGCAATATCACAAGATATAGCGTATGGATTTGGTCAACTTGGATCTTTATTCTTAGATGCTTCAGGAGCAGCAAGCCCTCCAACGGGTAAAGTTTTTGTAGCTATTACGTTTTTAGCAGACACAGTATTTGATGCTTCAGGTGGTTTAGTTGCAGACACTACAAACACAGCGATTGCAGGTTTAGAATATGCGGGTACAGAGGCAGCAGCTCACAATTTAAGTGACGGTAGTGAAACCGCAATATCAGGTTCTGGAGGTTTACAAATTGACGCTTCAAATACATTCCCGAAAGGAGTTACTATTTACGGTAGATATACTGAAATAGACTTAACTTCTGGTATGTGTATAGCTTATATAGGAGAGTAATGTTAGGATTAGGTAATAGCGTAACTTATAACACAACGTCGTACGATGACTTTAATTGGGTACCAACTGATGTAGATGGGTTAGTACTATGGCATAAAAACGACACCAATATAGCTGTAGGTCAATGGAACGACTCTTCTGGAAATAACAACCATGCTACTCAATCAACCTCTGGTAACCAAGCCTCAATAGACAAAGGTGGTTTTCATTTTGACGGCTCAGACGATTACTACGAATATAGTACTCAGCTAAACATAGGAAACACCGAAGGTTATACTTTAGGTATAGTATACCATCTTGATAGTCATAGCGTTAAAAATGTGATTTTTTCAAAAGATGCTAACTCAACTTTCTTTGAGTTTTTTGATGAAGATACCGTTAGAATAAACTACGGTGGAAACGTAATTAACCTAAATGGTGGTACTCATGAAGCAGGATCAGATAACATACTAGTAGTAACTAGAGCGGCAACTACTTCGGCACATGCACTTTATGAAAATGGATCAGACACAGTAGTAACAACAGGGACTCAAGCGGGTATTGCTATATGGGAAAACCTTGGTATAAGAAATGACAATGACAGACCTTTTAACGGTAAAATATATGAGGTCATGGTTTGGGACAATGTAACCTTAACAGGTGACAACTTAACTAACTTAAATACATACTTAACAAACGTTAGAAACAGTTTATAAAAATTAAAATTAAATTAAATAAAATGGCAAAAAGAAAAACACCGAAGGCTAAAAAGCCTTCAAAAATAACTAATGACGAATTAAATAAAGTACAATCAATTATTGATAATATAAACAGGGCACAATTAGAGATAGGTAGCTTTGAAACTAAAAAACACAATTTATTACATCACGTAACAATAATGCAACAAAACTTACGTGACATGCAGTTAGGGCTTGAGAAGAGTTATGGTACAGCTGATATTAATATTGAAGATGGTACTATAAATTACGAGAACAATGGCGAAACTAATTAGAAAAATTACTGTAGGTAAAGACTACAAGGATAACGCTATGCACTATGCTGTAGGCCAGGATGTTTATGGCGGGCATACTATATGTAATATAATAGAAGAAAAAGATAAATATTCTGTTTACATAAAGAAAAATAAAGATGTGTTACCTTGGAAGGACTTTAACAAAAACATGGCAATATCAGTAGAATATAATTTAGAGTACTAATGAAAGCACCTTTTGACTTTGTTATAGAGCCAAAGGGTAATAGATACAACAATGTTAAAAAAGTTGGTGATAAAGATCTTATTATTAATACAGAGATATTTAACCATCAGTTTGTAAATAGAGAGGCTATTGTTAAATCTGTACCTACGGCTTATAAAACAAAAATAAAACCAGGAGATACTATTATAACACATCATAACGTTTTTAGAAGATGGCTTGATGTTAAAGGAAGAGAAAAGAATAGTAGAAGTTTTTTTAATGAAAGTACTTATCTTGTAAAAGAAGATCAAATATTTTTGTACAAAAGAAACAATAAGTGGAAAGCTACAGACGGTTATTGCTTTGTACAACCTATAAAACAAAGAAACTCGTTAGACGTAGAAACAGAAGAGCAGTGTGTGGGTATAATTAAGTACACTGATGGCGTTAATGATATTGGTGATCTTGTAGGGTTTACACCTTTTTCAACCTATGAGTTTATAATCGATGGAAAACGTTTATATAGAGTTATGAATAAATTTATTACAATTAAATATGAATATCAAGGAAACGAAGAAACTTATAATCCAAGCTGGGCAGAGAGCAGTTGAAGAACTAATCAACGTTGCTAGAGAAAAGATTATTACTAACACAGAAGATGATGTTTCTGCTGATAGACTTAAGAACGCCGCGGCTACTAAAAAACTAGCAATATTTGACGCGTTTGAAATACTTAACAGAATTCAAGAAGAAAATAACATCCTTGAGGGCAAGACACCTGAAAAGGCAGAGAAAAAAGTCTTTAAAGGATTCGCGGAAGGTAGATCTAAGTAATGTACAGTCAAAGTTTAGTTAAGGTTATAGAGCCTGTAAAGAAAACAACAATAACACGTTTGAATCGTGGTAAAAAATGGAAGTATGGATATAATAAAGAACATGATATTATCGTTTTATCAAAAACTGGTAAAATTAGCGAAATACTTGAAATACAAAATCTGCGCATCGCTTTACCACCTATGCCCGTGCAAGTACATGGACTGCAAGAAAATAAGTGGAAAAAAATAGATTATCCTCAAGAACTACAAAAAATTAAAAATATATTCGACTGGAGAGCTTACCCTGAAGAAAGTAAAGATCAATGGTTTGATTATATAGACGAAGAGTTTAAAAGAAGAGACGAGGGTTTTTGGTTTATGAACAATGGTAAACCAACTTGGATAACTGGTACGCATTATATGTATTTACAATGGAGTAAAATTGACGTTGGAGCTCCAGACTATAGAGAGGCTAATAGAATATTTTATATATTCTGGGAAGCTTGTAAAGCTGATAAGAGGTGTTATGGTATGTGTTATCTTAAAAACCGTAGATCAGGGTTTTCTTTTATGTCAAGTGCTGAAACAGTTAATTTAGCAACCATTTCAAGTGATAGTAGATATGGTATATTGTCTAAATCAGGTTCTGATGCTAAGAAAATGTTTACTGATAAAGTTGTTCCAATTAGTATTAACTACCCTTTCTTTTTTAAACCGATACAAGACGGTATGGATAGACCAAAGTCAGAACTTGCTTATAGAGTACCAGCTAGTAAGTTTACAAGAAAGAAGATTACAACAAACGAACAGCTTGAAGACATTAAAGGATTAGACACAACTATAGACTGGAAAAATACTGGTGACAACAGTTATGATGGAGAAAAGCTTAACTTATTAGTACACGATGAAAGTGGTAAATGGGAAAGACCAGATAACATATTAAACAACTGGAGAGTTACAAAAACTTGTTTAAGATTAGGTGCTAAAATAGTTGGTAAGTGTATGATGGGTAGTACTAGTAACTCACTAGACAAAGGTGGAGATAATTTTAAAAAACTATATAATGATTCTGACGTTACCAAGCGAAATAGAAATGGACAAACAAAGTCTGGTTTATATTCTCTTTTTATTCCAATGGAATGGAACTATGAAGGATTTATTGATGAATACGGAAGTCCAGTATTTAATAACCCAGACGATGATGTCGTCGGACCAGATGGTGAACTAATAGATATAGGAATAATAGAACATTGGCAAAACGAAGCAGAGGGTTTAAAAGGAGATCCAGATGCTTTAAATGAGTTTTACCGCCAGTTTCCAAGAACAACAGAACACGCGTTTAGAGACGAAACAAAAAATAGTATATTTAACTTAGTTAAGTTATACGAACAAGTAGATTACAACGAAGGTATAGGTAGTTCTTCAGTTGTAAATACCGGTAACTTTCAGTGGGTAAACGGTATTAAAGATACGCAAGTTATATTTTACCCAGACCCACAAGGTAGATTTAAAATCAGTTGGACACCACCACAACATTTACAAAATAAAATAATAGTTAAAGGCGGTATTAAATATCCAGCGAATGAGCACATGGGTGCTTTTGGATGTGACAGTTACGATATATCAGGAACAGTAGACGGTAGAGGTTCTAACGGTGCTTTACATGGATTGACTAAGTTTAGCATGGAAGACGCTCCGCCTAACCAATTTTTCTTAGAATATATAGCTAGGCCACAAACAGCTGAAATATTTTTTGAAGATGTATTAATGTCGTTAGTATTTTATGGTATGTCATTGCTAGCGGAAAACAACAAACCAAGGTTATTATACTATTTAAGACGTAGAGGCTATAGAGGTTACAGTATGAATAGGCCTGACAAAGTTTGGAACAAACTATCAGTTACAGAAAGAGAGATAGGTGGCATACCAAATTCAAGTGAAGATATAAAACAAGCTCACGCCGCCGCTATAGAGATGTATATACAGCAACACGTAGGTCATTTAGGGGATGGTAACTATGGTAACATGTATTTTAACACAACTCTAAACGACTGGGCTAGATTTGATATAAACAAAAGAACAAAGTTTGACGCAACAATAAGTAGTGGATTAGCTGTTATGGCTTGTAATAGACATTTGTATGCTCCAAACGCAATAATAGAAAAACCAAAATTAAACATAAATATTGCTAGATATTCTAATACAGGCGGTATGTCCAAATTAATTAAAGAATAATATGAGAGGTAACTATAATTTTCCAAGCCAAGTAGTTAGCGATATAGAAAAATCATCGCAAGAGTACGGTCTAAAAGTAGCTAGAGCTATTGAGGCCGAGTGGTTTGATGGTGAAAGAAACGGTAGAAATAGATATTCTAACCATATAAACAATTTCCACAGACTAAGACTATATGCTAGAGGAGAACAATCAATACAAAAATATAAAGACGAGTTATCAATAAACGGTGACTTAAGCTATTTAAACCTAGACTGGAAACCAGTACCAATTATACCTAAATTTGTAGACATTGTTGTGAACGGTATATCTGAAAGACAGTACTCTATAAAAGCATACTCTCAAGACCCATACGGAGTAGAAAAAAGAACTACTTATATGGAGGGAGTTTTAAAAGACATGAGAGCTAAAGAGTTCGATCAAATGGCTCAAAATCTAATGAACATGGACTTTACGCAAAACAAAGGTGAAGACGTTCCAGAAACTCAAGAAGAACTAGATTTACACATGTCTTTAAATTATAAACAATCTGTTGAAATAGCCGAAGAACAAGCTATAAACACTTTGTTAAATGGTAACAAATATGATTTAACTAGAAGAAGGTTAATATACGATTTAACAGTTTTAGGTATTGGTGCTTGTAAAACTTCTTTTAATAACTCTGAAGGTGTTACAGTTGATTATGTTGATCCAGCTAATCTAGTATATTCTTATACTGAGTCACCTTATTTTGATGATTTATATTACGTTGGAGAAGTAAAGTCAGTTCCTGTAAACGAGTTGATAAAAGAGTTTCCTAACATGTCTAATGAAGAACTAAAAGAAATAACAGAAAATAATTATAAGCATAACTATAGATACAGTAATCGTAGAGCTTACAACGAAGAAGATAAAAACAAGATAGATGTATTATATTTTAATTATAAAACTTTTACTCATGAAGTATATAAATTAAAAGAAACGTCTACCGGTTTACAGAGACTTATAGAAAAAGACGATAGCTTTAACCCACCTGTAGGTGAGAATTTAGCGTTTGAAAGATTAGGTAGAAAAATAGAGTGTTTATACGAAGGCGTGTTAATACTAGGCACTGGTAAACTACTTAAGTGGAACAAAGCTAAAAACATGATGCGTCCTAAAAGTGATTTTACTAAAGTAACAATGAATTACTCTATATG
>Ga0181413_1000458_pt1 | contig 12605 bp, 23 predicted proteins | sample 36SPOviralmetaG_FD_130111 | JGI IMG/M metagenome (GOLD analysis project Ga0181413, IMG submission 130111) | Marine viral communities from the oligotrophic San Pedro Time Series (SPOT) site, San Pedro Channel, CA, USA - 36 SPOT_SRF_2012-09-28 | ecosystem: Environmental > Aquatic > Marine > Strait... | reverse complement strand
GTTTGCAGTGCCGCCCATACCACTGTGATTTGTGCAATAATAATACAGAGTTGGGGCACCAGAGGCTACCGTGATCTGTGTATAAGCTCCAGAACTGCCCGGAGTCCCTGTATGTGTTACACCTGTGGTGTATTCACTGCCACCAGCATGTGTTCCATTAGATGTGGTAGAGAACCTAAATGGATGTCCGGAATTGCTGGAAGCAGATTGATCAAACCTATAAGTGCTTCCCTCGTTAAGAGTGAGGGTTGGGGCAGCGCCTGAAAGACCTGCAATATAGTATTTATTACCGTATCCATCGCTTGAAACCGTTACAGTATAAACTGTTATCGCTACTACAGAAACTGAACCTACGGCACTTGTCCCCACTACGCCCGTAGGCGTTACGCTAACAGATGTTATGTTAGAGGCCGTAACGCTTCCAACATAAGCATTAGCAGAGACTCCTGTAACTGATACTGAAACAGACTCCCCAGATGCAATTCCTGTGGCTACAACCTGCCCTACGAAACTATTCATAAAAGGGATAGGAAGATATTGAACTGTGGTTAAGTTGAATGTTGGAAACTCAACATTTACAGAAATAATATTTTGCGTGTCCGGACGAGGGTTGCGCAACGCCTCTGGATCAACAACGTTTCTAGGCGGAGTTAGCTGTGGATGTTTTGGTTCATATTCATCGGGGCCAACTAAAAGGCCGTTCCATTCACGGCGCATATCTCGCAAACGATAACGAAATCCTGATCTATCAGATATTCCATACGAATATTTGCCAGAAGCAAAACGACCCATCAACTTACCCTGTAATATTGCAGGCTAGGCGCGACAGTAAACGAAGCTCTATCACGATCTTCTGCCTGAGCGCGATCAAACTCTTCATCATATATAGACTTCAGAAGTTGAATTCTATCAGGAGCTTTCTTAATCGCTATGTAATAAGCAAGCCCTGCTGCCAAACAAGGATAGAACCTAAAAGGAACCTCTATCGTGTTTGTAAAAGTGTCAGCGTCTTCAATGCGCGTAAGGCAATCAAAGTGCAAAACATCTGTAGAGTTTTCTGGCAATGGCCATATCTTAATTGCAGGAGTTATTTGACGATCAATAAAGAATTGCGTTGGACGCCCAGTAGTAGATTTGTTCGGAATACTAAGATATTCATCTCTACTAATTCTGCTCATAGCAAAGTCAGTGCCGCTACGACGAACAACCATAGACAAAACGTCTATTACGTCAGTGCCAAGATTGTAATCACCATCTGAACCAGTAACTGTTTGAGTTCTTTGTGCTATTGTCCATTGATTCAAACCACGATTTGCCCAATCAGCAAACAAAAGGTTCAACGATCTTTTAGCCGTTTTCAGATCATAACCAGTGCGAACCTCCAAACCACAGCGTTCAAAGGCTTCTTCGATGTAATCACTTACATCAAGCTCAAAGTTCGTTGAACCAGATGTTGTCATTATTTCTTGACCTTACCGCCACTACGCATACGACGGGCCGCTTTTTTGGCAGCACCGCCACCCTTCATACCCATGGCCATTTTCTTACGAGGAGAAACATTCATAGCCGCTCCACCGCCACGCATACGACGCGCTGCTTTTTTAGCAGCGCCGCCACCCATCATCTTTTTCGCTTTCTTAACCATTGTTCATCCTTCTTTCACGACGTGTTAGAATGAGTTTTATGTAATCTTCAGGCTCATATTGCTCATAGTATCCCACTTTTTCTAGCTTTTGACTAGCATCGTCCAATTCAGATAGCCGTTGTATGAATATTATGGCCACCTCTCCTTCAAAAACTAATACCCATAAATCCTGCTTAGTGACAGAAAAGTAACTATTCATAGCCATGCAGGCTGCTTCTAACTCATCGTATGATCTATCTGGATCCTCATCAATACAAACAGTTAGCGCATTGTTAGAGTCAAAATTTACACACTCATCAGCGACTCTATCCCATAAATCGCCATCGCACACGACAACTTTCACACGCTTATCCAACCATGCTTTTTTTGCATAAGGACAAATCGCAAACCCAGAGTCAGGGTTTACAGGCGATAAATCTTCCATAATCCAACGACGAATAAAGTCATTCATTTCTTCTTACGTCGAACAGCCTTTACCCTGCGTGGCTTGCCAGCGGGCTGACCAATGCGTTTTTTTTGAGCTATGCGAGACTTTTTTTCCGACTTTGTAAGTTCGGAAGTTGTTTTTGGAGTCTTAGAGGACACCCTTTTACTGGGGCGACAATATGGAGTCCCCCGTTTCTCACCTTTGCTACGCCCACACGCCTTGCCTGTTTTAACGTCCTTCCAGTCTTCTTTGAACCATCTTTTAAGCGCAAGACCACTTTTTGTCTTTCTAACTGCCATTTAATCCCTCGACTCTCGTATCTCTTTAAGAGTTTCCTGAATAGTCATATTCTTCTTAGCATTTGGATCATATTTGCATTGATATTCGCTTGGGACAAATTCTAAATATTCAAAGAACTGAGATTCAATAGTATTGTTCGCTCCTTTGAATATACAAACTAATTCTCTATTAGTCAGTTTCTCACACTTCACCTTGCGACAAGTAACCATTTGATCAGCACTGGCGGAGTTTGCTTTTAACAATAATATAAAGGCTGTTAAAGCTGCCATACCAACACAAACCACAAGTATCCATGCTACGATCTCAACAAACTTTCGTCTGCGCTCACGTTGGCGATACAATGTTTCTTTGCGTCTTTTTCTTATTTGCCCTTCCATTGCAACGAGTTGATCCCATTTGGACTTACCCATGGTTAAGGAAATCCACTGCTGTAACTCGTATCGCTGCTGTTGAGCCTTTTGTTTGTTGGCGAATGTGGTGATAGCTTCCTGCTCAACACTCTGACCAGAGAAAAGCTTTTTAAAAATGGGGGGATTCTTAGCTTCTTTCTCCATCTGATCTAGGTCAGAGAGCGCACCCATCCACCGAGATAGGTCGCTTGCCATAGATTCAATATCTCGACCTATGGCAAAGCCCTTTTTGAGAGCGCCGAAGGCCGCTGAAGCAGTAGCCATTGCCGATACTGGATCCATCAGTACACCTTTACGTTTTTGTCTACCGTATCTGGTAGACAATAAGCCGTTATAAGGTTCCCTTGCCCATGAAGCCTTTTAGCAAAATATACACAATCATCCACGCTTCTGAATTTGAGCGGTTCGCCCTTCACCTTAACGTCATCAAGAAAAACGTATAAGACGAAGACATGGATTATCTCAATTTTGTCGCCTTTCTTCGACGTTCCATCACAGAGCCACACCCTCTTGCGATCATGCCGTCTTTTGGCTGATTATTAACCTTACGCTTTCTTGGCTGCGTTTCGGCTGCTACTGCGCCGCCAGCCTCCATTTTTTTAGCTTTTTTCTTCTTTTTTCCACCAGTGCCATAATTAGCAGCGCCTACTTTTCTGCATTTTGCAATGGCTCCACTAGCATATGCGCTTGGAAAATCTCTGTATCGCGCCTTAACCTTATGATAACAAGCGTCTTTTGGCATATTCTTCCCCTTCTGTGGCGGGTTAGATATTTGTTTGCTCATTTGTGAGCGGCCAATTGTCATTAAATTAGCTGCTCCAATCCAGCGGCAAGCACGATAAGAACCATAGTTCCCCACATGCGATTGTCTAAAGATTTCAGCTTGTCTTGAATGTCAGCATATCTTTCACTGCAATCTGCTTCGTGTTTTTCAAGAAGCTTTAAAACTTCATCGGCCTTCATCTGCATCTCCAACGCTTACGCGCTTGTCTAAGGCGACTGTTAGGATTTTTAGCTGCCTTGGGAAACTGTTTCATTTGCCCAGCAGAACGAGCGCAAAAAGACTTCCTGCGTTTTGCTGCTTTGCTGCCCGGCTTCACCTTACCTGTGACCGCTGTCTTCAACTTACTGCCGGGGTTTTTGCGCCTGTAAGCCGCAACACCGGCCTTGGTCATTCCCGCCCCAGACTTTGTGGGGCGGAAATTCTTTTTGTTTCTTTTAGGCATTTCGCCTTTAGAACTAGCCATGAACGTCTCTACGACAAGAAAATGGTCAGTTGATTATTAGATCCAGTGAAAGCTGATACAAACGCACCACTCGTAGCAATAATACCGTCATCTGGAATATTTAGATGATGTATTCCTGTTGGGAATGTTTGCGTAATTAGTGTTTCACCAGACCCACTGCCATTTTTAATTGTAAAAGCGCCAGCCGCGTCCGCAAAAATTACAATTTGACGAATGCGAGAGCGGGCCGGTCCTACAACAGCAGCAGAAGCTCCTTGAGCATAGTTAAAGGCTTTTACTGGGCCAGCCATGTTAGCCTCCTACTAAGCAAGGTTGTTGTTTTGCTGATACAGAATTGTAAAACGAACAAGACCTGCGTTTGTTGCGGCAGAAGCTGTTACAGTCAAACGGATGTCCGCTGTTCCAGTGTCTTGCCAAGCCAATGCAGCGCCAGCTTGTGTTGTTGGGTACTTACGTCCAGCGTCTGTTCCAGATGCAAAAGTGTTCAGAATTGTAGCTGCACCACCTACAGTATCACCGATACTAAGGTTGGTTGTAGCATTAGCGGCTGTAATGATGTCAATCACACAGTCAATAATCTGAGAGTTTGCAGGGATTACAACATCAGTAACTTGAGCAGCTAAAGCACCGCCTGATAAATCTGCTGAAAATGTTTGAGCCATAACAACTTGGCCTACATTGGCGATATCTGTGCCAACAGTGGTGCCGGTTGTATGCTTGATGGTTCCAGCCTTAATAGGACCAGAAAAAGTAGTTGTAGCCATTTAGATCTCCTGTCGTGGCTAATGTCAGATTCACCTTGAATCTGTCAGGGATAAGAAAACTATACACAAAAAAAGGGCGACTGAAAAGCCGCCCCTTTCCGAACATTTGTTCTGGTTATGCGCCGGGTGAACCGAATACACAACGTGGATCAGAGAAGCCGAAGCTGTAACGCTCACGAGCCTTGAAGCGCATGTTACCGCTATCAAAGTCTGCTTCCATGTTTGTCGCCAATGGCGCACGTTCAAAGTGCTTAAAGCCATTTGGAGTGTCTGTCTTGATAAAGAACGCATCAGGATCAGTCAGGAAATGATTGACAGTATAACCATCAGGAATCATTCCCATGTTCTTCATCGCGTTCACATCGTTGTCGGCAGTGCCTACACGAAGTGTTGACTCAAGAAGACGATCAGCAACGAACTGAAGCTGTGGCGGAACAATAAGCTTCATGCCACGAAGGGCAATAATCATATTGCGCTCATCAACGAAAGTGGAAATGTCGATAAGAGCATTTTCCAAAGAAGTTTCGTTGAGGTCAGCCGCAGTAGAAGGTTCGTTACGGAAAGTACCACCACCAGCAAGTGGGTGGTCAGTGGCACAAAGCTCTTTACCGTCACCACCAGTAAAGTTGGCATCAAACGCATTGTTGAGCGTTGCTGCTGCCTTTACCTGCTTGGTGTGAGCCATGGAACGTGCAAGCGCACGAGTATAACGAGCGCCAAGGCGATCGTAGAGGTTATCTTCCATAGCTTCTTCTGTCAGCGCGAATGCAAGAGCAATTGTCTCGTGCGTATAACGAGCAGTGTATGCTTCGTTTGCAGAGTCGAATTGTACTCCTGCACCTTCTGACTTGGTTTGAGCGTTTCCAAAACCGACCAACATCACTTCCTCTTCAAATGCACGATCTGAAGATTCTGTTTCGTAGATTTCGGCATGTTCGGCATCATAACGATCATATTCCATTCCGAACAGAACGTTGAGGCCGGGTTCTAGCTCTTTCGCTAGTTGGGCGCGAGAAATAGCCATTGATCAGCCTCCTTATGCCAAGCCAACAGTGCCAGCGCTAAACAAATGATTGTTGATAACAACAACTACATTTGTATTAGCAGAGCTAACATCGCTGTTCTCTGGGTCTGTGGAAATGTCGATAGCCTTGAGCGCGAGAGCGGCAGTAGTAGCGCCAGTCGTTACGTCAAGCTCCATACGAGAAGTGCCGGAAATAGTGCTTCCAGCAGTCGCATCAACAATGTCGAAGTTACCAAACAGATCCGCTACAGGGAATGCAGCATCAGCTTGAATCTCATATTGAGCATGTGGTGCATCAATAACAAAGGCTTCAATATCGCTAGCATTTGTAGAGGCTGGGTAATGATTGGAAAAGGTTTCTTTTCCGGTAGTCGGGTCAGTGAAACGGCATCCGTTGAAAACACCCAGAATAAGAGCGTTATCGCCAGCAGCAACACGAACAATTGTTCCAGTAGTGGCAACCGTTACAAGGTCACCTTGGAAAATTGCAGTGCCGTAGTTAGCAGCAACACGGTATTTATTCTGCATGCCAATCAGGTCGGAGCCATTGCCTGAACGCGATAGGCGTAGGCCAAAAGCGGCATCTTGATTAGCCATCTTTTTATCTCCTAAGAGTCAGCTACCTTTGGGCCACCAAATGACACAGAGGTAGAACGTTGCGGTTTAAGCTTTGGCATCGCAGCATTGGATTCACGCATCCAATCACGATCCACAGCTTCCATTTGGTTTTGAGTAATGTTCTGATAATGAGCATTCCTCTGATCCGCAATTTCTTCTGGGATTCTTGCGAGGAGAAGGCCCCCAACGCCAATTACGCCAGCGTTTTTACCTTCATCAATCACAGGAGCATCAAATTCAGGATATTCTTCTGCACGAACCAGTTCGTACCCTTCACGACGACGCTTGTGAATATTATTACGATCATCTTGGTGCATGATCGACTCGCGGATCCACCTGTGTTTATACCCTACAGGAGCTTCGGGCGCTTCAAGCGTTGAAGGGGGCTTCCAATCGGCAGTACGCATTTCTGTTTCACGGGTCTGCGAATCCCGGTTTGCACGATTGCTCATTAAGCACTCCTCTGCTTTTCAAGCCTTAATACTTCTCTGGCATATTGCTCTGGAGGCATTTTCATTTTCCGGCAAAAATTCATCTGACTTTCAGTCAGTTTTACCGTTTGTTTCCCGCCCTTTTTGGTAGCTGACCGTCCACTGGACGCAGGAGCAACAGATTGGGCGTTTCTTCTGTTCCCCTGTGATTTGTCAAGAAAGACGCTCATACGTCTATCAATCTCTGCATAATATTCATCCGTAGAGGGGTCAAAACCCTCTTCAGCAACGATTTGCTCGTGAATACCTTCTGCCGCGCCTCTAAGCGCTCTGTCGGTTTCAAACCAAGGATTTTTACTAATCCAGCTTTTTAATTTTGGATCAAGCTGTTGAGGGCGCTGTGGTGTCTGTTGCTGGACAACTTGCTCTTGCTGTTGTGCTTCAGCTTGTTGATCGGAACGAGCCTTTTGCACACGCAAACGTTCCTTTTCCACAGCTAACTGAGCTAAAGCTGAGTTAGCGTCTGCGATTTTATCAGTATCGCCAGCGTCATATGCGTCCTTTAGAATAGCTTTAGCTGCCGCTTCCTGTGTTTCCACACGAGAGCCATACTCGCTAATGTAGCCCTTGTCTAAAGCGTCTATTCGCTTACGCAACTCATCATTTTGTTTCTTTACTTGATTAGCGTATTGATAAGCAGCCTCGTTCTCTTCAAGGGCTTGCTTGCGATCAGCAGTTAGCCTGTTAATACGCTTCTGAACTCTTTCACTGTAATTTTCAAGCTCATCAGAGTCATTAGATTCATTTGGTACAATTGTACCAGAATCATCATCATTTGATGCAGATGCGGTTTCTATTTCTGACTGAGGAGAGTCTTGATCCTCAATATCAAAAACAGTTACTGCTTCTTTTTCAGCTTCTTGCTGTTGATTTTCTTCATTCATTGTCATGCTCCACACTATACATACGAAATATCAGCAGGGTCAAGGATAGTGGCGATAATATTATCGTCATTTATGAGGCGAACCTCTAAACCGTCCACTTTAAACCTGTTGCCAGCATATCTTCCCATTAATACCCAAGATTTCTCACCACACCATGGTCCTGTTGGGAATTTTTGGGCGTCCATATACGCATCTGGCCCAACCTTTACAACGTATGCTGCAACTGTTGCGAAACTTTCGCGCTCACGAACTTTGTCTGGGATAATAATTCCACCAGCGGTTTTAGCCCTCATGTAATACGGGATTACAAGCAGACGATAGCCAACTGGCTGGGGCAAACGCTCAAGAGCAGAAGCTTCCATCTTGGATGGGTCTTCATTGTTCTTGCTGTCTGCCTCATCGTCTTGAAAAGCTTTATTTATTGCTGGAGGAACATCTGATTTTGGAGCATCAGAAGGTTTTACCAGTTTTTCTGGTACAAATAGCTTTTTAGCCATCCTCTATTTCCACACCTTTCATCGCGGCTCTAATTAAATCCTCACACTGGGTCAGTCCGCGTATTTGCCCCACCATGAACCGGTAGTCCTGTATGGTTTCTACCGCACCATCCGCCAGCCGTTGCGTCATATCCGCTTTTTGCTGACGTATGTCCTTTAGCAGATACTCTGCCAGAGTTATGGCGTCCATTACTTTTTACCAAAAAACTTTGTTGCTGATCTAACCGCAAAGCTGGCACTCACAATGACGCCTAAAGTATATTGATAGTAATCCGGCATAGCCTCCAAGGCAGCAAAGCCTTGTGCCACAATATTCCTGCCCCAATCGCCACAGAAGGCCAATATAAGCGGAATACTGAACAAAATGGTAAGCCATTCGTCTTTCCACGAATTCTGGCTACCTTTAGCCATCAACTTTTCCCAATCGGCGGTTGATGTCGCCGCAGAAACCATGACAGCAGCTTCAGCTTCAGCCTTTGCTTTCGCAACAGCAGATTTGCCTCGCTGCTCTTCAGTCTTCTTATCCATCCATGAGCCAACAAGCCCACTGATAGGACCAATCAATGCTTGTAACAAAACGCCCTCCTAACCCCTTTTACCCATAAGAGCAGATGCCCCCATATAGGCACCCACAATGCCTGCACCACTAATATAGAAAAGATTGCTAATGTCTGAAAGGGCGTTCACCCTTTCAATATCCACAAAAAACATGGCCGTAGTAAACGTTGCCATAGCGGCAAGACTAGCAGTTGCCATGCGTCGTTGAGCGCGAAGCTTTCGCATCTCATGCTCTGCCTGTCGTATTTCTTTTGCATGAGCAAGTTCAGCATCAGTGATCTCTCCATCTCCGTCGAGATCATACTGTGCGTATGCAGTTCCTTGTTCAAACTTTTTGGGTGCCATTAACGAACACCTTTGAAGCTGCCACCACGACCAGACATAACAGCGCCACCATTTTTATAATTTTTAGTTGCATTACCTTTTGAATCAACTGTGAATCTAGCACCTTTATTCCTTGTTTTTGGAGAACGAGCAAAAAATTCCTCAAGGGTATCGGGAAAAGAAAGGTTAAGTTCTTTTAAAACTTCTTCTACAGATTTTTTATCTGCCATCAGTACCTCCTAAGTGACGCGAAAATTTCTTTTACGGTTAACACTACCTTGCCCACGACAGACTGCACCGCCTTTAGCAAAGTTGAAATCATATTGTTTATTTTTGTAATCATACTTGTACCCCTTCTTCGCTGCTTCCATAGCTAGCCGCAAAATCTCTCGCCTCTCATCGCCTAAAGCAAGCATTACATCTTGCAGGGCAGGGGTTTTCTTCAGAGATTCAGATTTGTAGTCGTCGTCAGCCATTATCTAACTCCTAAAAATCTTTGCGGCCTAGCTATGCTGGAAAAGCGAGAAACGGTACCGCCACTAGCTTTTCTTTGCGGACTTTTTCTTTGTTGAGGCTTTTTTTGCTGGCGCTTTTTTTGTGACCGGCTTGACTTCGATTTTCCCGCTTTCGACAACGCTATCGCTACTGCCTGTCTCTGGGGATACCCCTCCGACATTAGCTTGCTCACGTTGCTGCTTATCGACTTCTGGGACTTTCCTCGCTTCAAGGGCATGACGCCTCTCCACTTTCTTTGACTTCTCTACTTCCGCTACTTGGCGACTAATTGAACTGGCTGACATTACTGCCTCCTATTTCTTAAATTTGCAGCAGCTATATCGCGTTGAGCTTGCACACGATCTTCAGCCACCCTGATACGCTCTCCATTTGCTTCTTCCTGCAAATCAAGACGTTGTTGCGCAAGAAGAACGTCATTACGCTCTTTCTCTTGCTCCATTCCCTGCTTCTCTTCAAACTGACGGGCTTTTTCCTGTATTTCGGCCCCGCGTAGAGCTAACTCCTGCTGTCTGATCGCTACCAAGGGATCAGTATTTTCAGCAGGAGCTACTGCTTGTGCATACTGTTCAGTAAGTTCGCCAATCAACACGGCTGCGCGATTGTCGATCTCTGCCTGAATCTGTTGCTGCATCATTGGATCCTGTTGCAACATCATTTGCGCTTCAGGAGGCAGGTTTGCAGTAACCTCCTGCTGTGCCTGCATCTCAGCCATCAATCCAATATGCTCTGAAATGTGACCCTGAAGTGTCATAACGATGTTCGCGTTAGCTTGTGCTATAGGAGTGGCCAACATAGCCAAATGCGCCTCAATATGAGCGGCATGGTTCTGTTGTGGGAACGCTTGCAACCTTTGATTGCGCAATGCTTCCTGATTTTCACGAGCAGGATTCATTGGTTGAGGCTGCGGTGGCCTTGGCAGGATAGAATCAATATTTGTAACGCCAAGAGCCTCATACATCTTACGATATGCTTCGTATAAGCCCTGTGGCCCACCATGAATTTCAGGATTTGACTGAACAAGCTGCAATTGCGTCTGCGCCAAAGCAATTCTCTGCGACATAGAGAAGATATTTGGATCAGATACAGGCAGAACATCAATTCTGTCGTCAAAATCAGCCTGTTTTATCTCTGGAGGAGCGCCGGGAACCGCATATGGGTATATAGGAGCGCTGAATTTAGCAAAAACAGAGGCTAAAAGCTTAAATTCTTGCTTCTGAGAGTAGTGAAGACGCTTATGAATCGCGCTCATCACCTTTGTTCCACGCTCCATAATGGCCATAGTCGTGCCAACGGGCGTTTCACCCTTCATTTCGCCCACTTTCATGTCAGCCATGGACGCAAATCGCCGACCAGACTCAACAAGAGTGCCCATAAGCTGATAAAGAGTACCTGACGGCTCTTTAAATGGCAGCGTCATAATGGACTGACGAATATCCATACCAGCAGCATCAATATCACGGAACTCACCGGGCTGTAGAGGCTCATCCTCGTCCCTAATACGCGCACCACGCGCCTTAAATCCAGCAGGCAAGTTAGATAGTGTACCAGCGTCAATAAGCTGCCGTAGGATGCTTGTAGAGGCTTGAGATAGCCCTCCAATCATGTGAGTCAGGCCAAAGCCATAGAACCCTAGTCCGGGCAAAAATTTATAGTGAACAAAATACTGATTGCGACGCATTAGTGGATCGTTCTGATCATAATTTCGCCGAATAGACAAAACATCACCAGTAGATTCAAGAATCGTGACGATATAAGGGATTTTTAACCCTGTTTCCTCTCCCTCAATATCTCTGTCTTCAAATCCATCAAGATCCAAAGCTGTATGGACTTCATACAGTGTCATTTCGTAAGAAGGACCAGCAGCCTGCACACCTTGTGCGTCATCAATCGCTTCTTTTACGTCTGAATACTCACCGTTATCGCCAGATGACGGCAAATCAACATCACGATAAAAGCCAGCAAGTTGCATCTTGCGTACTTCATTGCTGTCCATGCGAATAACATGCGTAATGCGAGGAGAGGTAAGCAAATCAGTTGCTCCATAAGGAACAACAAGATCTTCAGCGTGAACAAACTTACTGACACCACGCTGAAGAAGAGGATCAAAATAAACCTTCTTAAAGGTAGAACCCACTATCGGTAGATAAAAAAGCATTTGATCCGTTTCAGGATCATACTCTTCCATCTCGTAAGTGAGCATGTAATTCATGTAATTCTTAACACGCTCAGATTGAGCGATAACTTCTGGCGTTTCAGCACCCATGATCTGTGTGCGAACAGGTCCACCAGAAGGAAGCATTTCACGATAAGCTTGTGCCTGAAACTGCGTAACAGACTCAGAAAGAAGAGGGTGAACAACGCCTGTAGAGCCTTCAAATGGCTCACTGCGTTCATCGTACTCCATACCAAGAAGATCAATGCCGCGCTTGTATGTTTCTTCCCACTCTTTACGAGAAGACATATCTTCTTCAATATCACCAACCAAATCAGACGAAACACGCATCAAATCTGATTCGTCAATGTACTCAGCTAAATTTCCATCAAAAGAAACAGGAGCAACTTCAATTTGCTCCTCTATCTGCCCTACAATTGCAGAACCGTCTTCCAACTCCATGACTTGTGGATTTTCCGGAAGCATCATGACATCAATGTCAGAGGTGTCTATTCCCTCTAGCAACACATCTCCACCAGCGCCAATATCTTTTTCAACTGCCATTATTCACTCCTATCGTGAGGCTGACTTCGGCGCTACGCGGTGTGGGTCACATAGCTGTGCCGTAGAAGGGCAAGAGGCACATTGCCAGAAGCCAGCCTCTTTGCCCTTATACAACATATAGTTACCTCACACCACGAAAGCTTGTGCCGCGCTCGGCAGAACGACCACCACGACAAACAGCACC
>Ga0181413_1000454_pt1 | contig 12660 bp, 21 predicted proteins | sample 36SPOviralmetaG_FD_130111 | JGI IMG/M metagenome (GOLD analysis project Ga0181413, IMG submission 130111) | Marine viral communities from the oligotrophic San Pedro Time Series (SPOT) site, San Pedro Channel, CA, USA - 36 SPOT_SRF_2012-09-28 | ecosystem: Environmental > Aquatic > Marine > Strait... | reverse complement strand
GGGCCATAGCTTCTTGAACCATCTTGAATGCATCTTCTGGAGATACAGTATTACTCTGTACGTCTTCAGTTGTAATAGCAATAGCGTCACTTGTTCCCGGCATCATCATCCTCCTTTTCGGATAAACTCAAAACAAGTCTATCACCAAAATCGTTTGCAGTATCACTAGCCTCATCAAGAACATTAACAACTCTTTTCTGTTCAGATAAACAAGCGTCATACAAAGTCTCAATATTCTTTAATAGAATACCAGGAATCTCCATTTCAAACACTCGGGCCGCGTGAGCCCAGCTATCATTAAATGATCCCCGATACTGCAACTGCCTCATACGGGGCGACCACTTAAAATATATTTTATCTTTACCGTCAGGGTCCACATCTACAGCAATAGCTGTCTCACAATACAGATTACTTTTTGTGAACAGACTTTCAAAAAACTGAACCAAACGCAAAACTTCTTTTGCTGACTCTTCGTAGCCCATGTGACCCCCGAGTACTCTATATACTAGTACTACTTATATACTCTTATATACTCTATTAAATAACTAGTACTCTACTGTACTAACTAGAGTTGTACTGCCGAGCCCAACCACCTCCCCTATGGTAATTACTAGAGCAAACTCATGCAAGACACATAGGATAAACTTGCTCTCAGTAGCACGAAAAAAAGTTGGGAATCAGATATTTTTTTGAAGAGAGGTGTATCTTTAGTATCATGATACCTACGGGGGGGGACACCCCCAGGGGGGCGTATATGCGCCTGTGTGCTCGCGCGTACCCACATGTGTACCCACACATACGTACTATAGCCACGCGCCATTGCAATCCCGTATAGCTATATACAATCCATATTCAGCAAGCTATCGCATATCTCCAGTTATGGATATTACCCACATTACTCCCCCTATCCCTTTAGGGATAACCAAAAGTCCAATGTATGCCTTGTATGTGTACTCAGGTCATGTATGCATCACATGTGTGTCATGTACAGGTCATGTGATCATGTGTACGCGCATGATGCGAGGCCAAAACAGGTTTTTTTCAGTTTTCTTAAGATCCCCTACGGGGATACTTAAAGGGTCGATTTTGGCTTGGTCGATTTGCAATCTGGTTTCGACTTTCATAGTTTTCAGAGGCCAATAACGGCAAAAAACACTCTCGCCTCGAAGTCAGGCAAATGGAGTACATCATGTCAGCAATCACACTCACACCAAACGCTATCCACTGTGTAAAGACCGGCCTTATGGTAGCGAAGCTACCAGAGCAGTTGGACCTTCTTAATGACGCCCTTTCCTCTGGAAAGCTTGAGGGCGGTATGCATGTGGGACACATTAGGCTCAGTCAATCCCTTCGGGATGCTCAGAATGCAAAGCTTATTGCAAATGGCGGTAATAAGCTGAAAGCTTACTTTTGGGGCAAGTCGGGGTCCAACACAACCGCACGACGTATTGCGGCACATAATGAAGCTACGCTTCAACAGCATGGCTTTACTGCGGACCCTTCTACGAAGACCAAAGGCCAGTTGTCCAAACGCCAATACGGTGTATATGCAGCGCCACAACCGAAGGTTGTCGAGGCTCTTGTTCCTCCTGTATTTTGTGACTTCCTCGAAGAGCCCGAGACAGCTACGCTGTCTGTAAGCAAGGGTGTACTACCCGTAGAACCTACGGTTCCGGCTATTGTAATGCCGAAGCCTCCTGCGAATGTAGTACCCGAGACAACGGAGTTGTCTGTACGAGGTGGTTTTGGTAAGTTTCGTAGCCGTGCCAGCAAAGCTGGTATGGATATGCCCACCATACAGTCAGCATGGGCTACAGCCAGAGACGCATACAAGGCATCACAACCAGAGGTTGTAGAGTCCAAGCCTGAGCCACAACCTACGGTTGTACAACCAAATGCAAATGCGGGTAATACAATCCGTGTGAATGCAGATGCATTGGCAGCTACGCTGTCAGCATTGACCGATGCTCGTATTGTATCGAACGAAGGTACTGTATTCACGGTTCAATACGGTGCTTGAGTATATCGTAGATATAATCAATACATGTGTAGTCCTCGCCATTGTAATGATGGCGGGGATTTCCATTATCACTGACCTATAAACCTCATGCAAAGCATGACAAGGAGCAATCGTGACGTTTCACGACGTATTTAGTCTCATGGTCCCGGTTCTTATGGCCGGACCATACATATACATATTCACAATGGATGCACGGAGGCAATCATGAGCACATATGAACCCGAATACATGGCTGGACTAATCAACTCGCAACTATCTTTGATAGTTGAGAAGGTACAGCAAGGTATCATTACACATAGTGAGGCGATACATACAGTAGACTGTGTATCTCGAGGCGTATCACAAGCGCTTGCCGGGATAGCGTCACACCTTGAATCCATTACACCAACTGTAAAGGTGGATGAGTACCGCGTAGAGGAACACAATACATGCGTACAATGTAGTGGCAAGGGACGTGTATGGCACCCTGGTTGTGGCGATACAGACGAGTCATGTATGTCATGTGAAGGGACTGGATTCAATCTCGATATGAGAGTGTATTGAATGTATAGGATATATACCGGGCCACATTGTCCGGTGTATATACTCTGCAATCATGCAGGATAACAGCCTTCAAAGCAGGGCAAAGGCAATACAATGAGTATACTCATGACGTTTAAGGATACTATACGCAAGCCGTTTACATTTCCTGGTGGCTACACAATAGCGCTATACCTATCCGATGGTGAGCGTATATGTAATGAATGTGTAGTCGATTGCTGGAAAGAGATATGCCATGACACTATACATGGATGGGACAGTCAATGGCGGGCTGGCTTCGCCGGTATACATTGGGAAGGACCGGACGACCACTGCGTACAATGTAGTAAGGCTATGCCAAGTGAGTATGGCGAAGTAAACAAGGACTGATTGTAAAGGGTATTGCATTGGGCTTATGGTTCGGTGCAATACACTGTGCAATCAAGCACAATAACGGTCCTCAAAGCAGGACGAAGGAAACATAATGGATATGCAATCAGTACAGTTAATCGACTTTGCAAGGCGCCACTTTACAAGTGACTTTACAGGCACCAAGGTCACTTTGTATTCAGCAAATGCATGGATGAAGATACTTAATGATAACAAAGCAGGACCAGCATCCACTTATTACAACTGCGATATTGTATTAAAAGTGTTGGATGGTGACGCTCCATTCTGTAAGGTCATTGTATGTGAGAACTTCTCAAAGTGTATGAGTGGTATGGCACGTATTACAGATAGCAATCGTCACCTATTAAATAAAGCATGGCGGGTACGTCGAGAAGGTGAGGATAAATACCTGGCGACATGGTTTAATGCGGAAGATGTAGAGCCAGAGGTAGCAGAGTATTTACACGTTATTGTATACAATAGAGAACAGCTAAAGGCTGAAGGTATTAAACTTGCAGACGGTAAAGAGTGGGGCATTGTATCTATCAACGCAGAGCAGGTTCCATATAAAGTACCAATGCATCCTGAAACTATGCGACGTAATCGTAAAGGTATTGAGGCTGGAGGTAACGGCCATCAACATACCGATGATGAGATTGCAAAAGCTGAACGGTATCACAGCCAATGGGCAAACATAGGTGGTGAATAGAGATTGATTGTAAAGGGTATTGCATGGGGTTCATCGCTCCATGTAATACACTGTGCAATCAAGCACATAAACCGCTCTCAAAGCAGAGCAAAGGCAATGATATGGGCAACAAGTCCAACACACAAAGCATAAACAATGAACTTGAAGCGCTTGGTATAGTAGAACCACGCGATACACCACCGGAGTTATTGACTGGCGGTATTGTATTGACACGTGAGTCTATGATTACAGGTACACGACGTGAGAAGTTTATTCCTGGCCTCACTATTGGTATGCTAAAAGCATGGGAGTCTGGTGAGTTAATCCAAGACGCCATGCCTAACGTATCACATGAAGACCGTGAGTTTATTATGACTGGTATTGTAGCTACTGAATGGGGCGAAGCATTCCCTGAGTTTCTCGATGATGAAGACATCGAATGGGATACAAGCGATTCATATAGTGAGCGTATGTAATGGAAACAAAGCAAGCCATTGTGTTCTATGAGTTGTTTGCAGATATAGGTGATGAGTTGGGCAATATGATTGAGTGCTTCGAACATAATGCTCAACACAGTAGCGAAGAGGCCGACGTAATACGTAAAGCAACGGCCATATACGACCTGTATATTCAATGGATTGAATCTGAATAGAACCTAAACAGTTTTATTAAACAATAAAAAACCCCGCTCGGCGCAAGCCGGACGGGGTTTTCTTTTGTCTGCTATCTACGTATTAGAATATGTTTTTATATTTTGGCAAAGGTACAGTCTGTCCTGATTTATCTACATATTTATTAACGTCTGATTCAAAACGTTCTTCAGCAAGGGTAATATCATCATCACATAAGCCCCATTTATTCCGATGTGGTAGTGGGCCAAGTATAATGGTTGCTATCTCGGTAGCATCGCTAAGCCATATACCACCAATGATTAACTTTCCTACTACTTCAGTGTGTTCTTCATACAGAATCGTTTCTTCTACATTGTAAGGCATGATGCCTCCAATGGTTCACCCCAAATATATTCAATGTGTTCACCACTAAGGAATACAGACCGTGCCTCTATTGGTGGAGCAAAGCATACCCGAGTTTGTAAACGATGCCTTCCCATTCCGCGCAACATAAAATGCCAAGCATTTGAGCCAGTGCTTTTCACTCCATACACTGTATACTTTCGGTCATTGATTATTACTTTGACGGGTAATGCGAATGGGTAATGTGCCATGTGTATTCTCCTTTGCCTGTCTTCGCAGGCTGATTGTAAATGGACGGGTCCAGAATGAACCCGCCCTATTGATTACTGCCTTGTGATTAAACCACAAAGCATTCCTATACAAAACATGATTACGAATATCGTAAAGTCATTCATGTTTATGCGATAGCAGTAGCTTGCTGCGCCAATACAGGTACAAGCATACCAGCCTCACGCTCCAATGTATCCCGAGCACAATCGTTGACGAGGTTTTGATGAGCCATGCGTGTGATTGCATTGATTACATCTTGTACACTATCGCCACCACCCTGGTCTGCATACGAGTCGAACATCATTTGTACAGCAGCATCACGACCAATACCAGAAGCAACCTTACCTTCCGCAACAAGCTTCTTAATAAGAATGTGTGGTGATGTATCACCGTCCGTTGCATAATCATCTATGTCTTTGTGGGTAATCATAGACTGAGCAGATGCATGTGCAAGGATACCCCAATGCTGTGCAAAGCGTTCCATAGCAGGACGAGCAGCGTTCATAGCCTCACGTATTGCATTCATCTTCTCAGCCATGTTGCCCTTATGAATAGCACGCATGATCTCTTTCTTTTGTGAATGTAGAATAATCATATTCAAACACTCATTCCAGAATGCAATAGCACTACCATTAATAGAGCCACCGCCTCGGTCATTACTCTTGAAGCGAAAGCCCACTTCATATAAATCACCTGCACTAAAGTCCACAAGGTCTTCCGGTGCGTGCATTGTAATGTCCATCATAAGGTTGGTGGTGTCTGCATTGTATTTAAGTTCAGCCTTGAACGGCATATCAGATACAGCATCAGCAACCATACAAGCCACCTTGTCTGCATCGAACGCCTTGTAGCCTTCACCAACTACACCAAAGATGCTGCGCTTGTTTACGTTCTTACGAGTACGGAACATCATTGCTTTGTCGTGACTACAGTGACGCTTCATATGCTCATTAAATACATAGGCTCTAACGTCAGGGTCAAGCGCCTTCATAGTTTCAAATGCACGTGGGAACAATGGCCCACTTGCTAATGTCATATCAGACTTGGCTCCGAATCGTGTGGCTGCAAGCAACTGCTTTAGTCCATGTTCTTCAAACACAAAGCCTTCGCCGTTCTTACCAGTAGTAAGAGAACCATCGTCTTGCATACGCAACTCACTTAGTTCTAATACAATATCCTCACGTTCTTCTTTCTTAATACAGTTGAAGAAGTCGGTTGCCGCAGTAGCAGCATCCGGCTTGTTGTCCCATGTAGTACGGGCAACTGCAAGGTTATCGTATCCAAGGTCAACTACTGCAGTACCACGCTCATACCCTGCCTTTGTAATAGATATGTTTTCTGTTGGCCGAGCCAATCCAAGTTCTGCAAGCCACGTATCATGTAGTTCTTGCCGCTCTTTGGCTACCTCGCTTACCTTACCGTAGTCAACTGTACGCTTATCACTATGGTTGCTTACACCATTGTCACCAGAGCCCCACCCACCTTGCAATGTAGGTTCAGGTGTTACATCAACTACATGATACGTGGCTTGGTTCATGTTTTCACTAAGCATATCCATGATGTTTGTAGTGTTGTCATACTCTGAAGACATGGCTTCAACATCTGCTGGCTCATCGTCACTACATACGTCCTGCATAAAGGCATTGTATTCATCAACAACTTCTTCAATGACTTTGCTTTCTTCTTGTGTTGGTTCGGGGCCTTCCATAATACAGCCAGAAGAATCTACTCCTGCCCAGCTACCTGCTTTATAATCCGCAAAGAAAGCGGCTTGTGCTTGGTCCCTTGCATCTTCTTTTACGTGATGCTTAAACTCTTGGAAGTCTCCATCGGGGTTGCAATAAATAAATGTAAACATCTTACTCTCCTTGTCGCCGGACTTCGCCGGACTGGTTTTGGTTTGATGGTGGGGATGTACCCTACCTTCACTTCGTTCAGGGTAGGGGACACCCCCATCCTAAGATTTCGCCTACTCTTCAACGACTTTAATGTAGGCATTCGCAATAATATCTTTCATCTTCCATAGTGGTAACTCTACATGTGAGCCGACTGGCTTAATGCGAGAACCGGTATCCTCAAAGAACCCACAAGAATCTAATCCCATAAGTATTTGTGGAGTAAGTTCGTACCAACCAACAAAAAACTCACCATCATCTATGTCTACAGATGGAATGTTCTTTGATACTACAGCGTATGGTTCGCCCTCATTTGTATGTAACATGACTGCTGTTCTTCCGTTCATGTATGAACCCAAAGATAGAATATACTTTTGATCTTCAACTTCTACATGACCGATTGCTTTAGGAGGACTTAGCATTGAGCACATCCATAGCTTTCTCTACACGGGACAAAGCCCCGTCCAGATTATTACGTACTTGGTAACTATCCCAGTCGTCCCATAGATCTCTACCGCATCCACCACATGATGACTTGTTAAGCTTTATAGAGTATCTAATGTCCGATAATATAGCGCGTGCAGTTGCAAGGTCTTCATACATATTACTCATGGTGAAGCCTCACTTTGCTGACTGGTCAGCTTAGAGAGGTCCAAGTCTTTCAAGCACATGATCTCCATATCATTCCACATAAAAGAATACTTCATTGTTTTATTAGAATGTAGAGTTACCTCCACGCCAAGCGGGTCACAGCCATAGTCCATTACTACCTGTGGATTCTTTACAACCCTATCAAATGCATCTTCATTTAAGAAAATACATGTGCTTCTAAATGCACTTATGTCTACAGACGTAAGGCTTCCATGATTGCCAGCCTTTAATACTGGCGCATGGTATTCTAAAAAGTCTTTTACTTTTTCTATTTCATTAATCGTTGTTTCAACCTTCATCATTACTCACCTCCTTACTATCGGGTTGTTTTATATTGCAGCCTTCACCTTCCATGCAGTACCACTCTCCATAGCCAGTACCACAACGGCGCATAGCTTCTTCCATTACGTATCTGTCACCTTCCCTTCCACAGTTTGCACACTCAAACTTATCATCCATACTGAACCAGTTAGCCATTAGGATATGCTCCTTCTTCCAGCCACCATGATGGTGACTGCGTTGACTTGTTCCACTGTGCAAACTCGCTTTTTTCTCCAATGTAAAACGAGCGATACGATTCAATCACGTTTGTTGTTTTGTATTCGTCAGGCATACACAACGGATGATTGGTTCTGTTGATATTATGTAATGGAACAGAATGTAAATCACGTAAACACTGTTCTATTACTGCTTGAGACTTGTGGGTTTTACCGTACCGTTTACTGTACTCTAAGCACAACCAGATGCCGTGTTCGTATAGCCACAAAAAGTTACCCAGTGTTTCTCTTGCCCATACAGAACACGGGTGATTGACGTGTGTTGATTTATATACCGCACTACCACCAAGTTTATTGATTGCAGTACAAAGCATTTGTGCAGTTTCGAGCGGCATTTTGACTACATGCTTATCGCATTGAGCTACTGCTGATTCTTTAGGCGTGATACCTAATACAAATATGTTCATTGGTATACCCTCCTAATAATCTTTCTTTTGTTATCTATTACTTCCCAAACAGTACCGTTGTACAGGTTGATACCGTCCGCGTGCTTTGCATTGGCTGTTACTATCTTGAACCGCTTTCCATTACGGTCAACACCAGTCACATGATACATTCGGTCAGTTAGTTTGTAGCCCAAATGTGCTGCTGCATAGCTAATGTGTTTGGCTGTAGTAGTTGACCACCATCCAAGCGGTACGACAACCCCCTGTTCGTGGAATATCTCTGCTACATTTGTATCGTAACTGACAATGTAGTTGCCTTGAATACACAGGTTCTTTTTATACTTATTAAGCATCACTCACCTCCCCTTTCGTTGAGTATTTCTTTGCTTGTATTGACCAACCACTCCAGACGTTCGTTGTCCAGGTCCATTAAGTCACGCATTCGTATTACTACATTGACTACAGCATTGAAGTCACACACTTCAACGTCAACTGACTCGCCCTGAACTTCAATGTCAACGTATGCACTATCTATATACAACTCTTGTCGATACGATATTTGCGTTAATGGTTTGCGTTCCATTTAGTTTCCTTTGCGGCACTTCGACCGCTGCTATTTTCACCGTCCCAAAACGGCACGGCTTGACCCCAAGTTAACGGAGCGGGAAAACCCTGTCAAGTCCAGGCGGCAGCTACTCCGTAGGAGTAGAAAGTTTTCTACGCGCACGTGATGCGCAGGCTACTCGCGCAGGTCAGGTTCGGATTCGAGTAGGTTCCGCAGCACCAAGCCACCGGCTGTCTCGAACTGTGTGTTGTTATCAAATGCGTCTTTGAGCATACGAATATATTGAGCGCGGAAGATACGGTCTATGTCTCCAACCATTTCCCATCTACATGTATACCCTTGGTTCCACCATTGAGGACACAGTCGTGCGAGTAATGATACAGCTTGTTGATACACTGCTAATGCAGCTTCGCGAGATACAAAAGGTATACGCATTTCTATTAATGCAGCCAACTCTATAAGCTGTGCTGCTTTGTCTGCCTCTAATGCTAATACAAGTGCGACAAGTGTAGCGTGTCTTATGGTTGCATGACGTGGGTATAGTAGGTCGTGGTCAGTCCACTCTGTTGAGATACCTCTTGCATAGGACAGTGCTGTACATTCGTACCCGATTGCTGCCGCGTCCAGTATTCTCTGGCTAACCAATGCATGTACAATCTTTCTGTATCTGTAGTTAGACTTCTCTGAAACCTTTGATTCATTTCGTGGAGATAGCCTATCAATAACAGCCCTCGCACCTGCATCTGCCCACGCAACCAGATCCTCGCGGTCCAAGCCAAGTACATTTTCGACGGGCGCTGGCAGTAACGCATTGGGATACCTCCAAAGTTTTCCGTTTCTACCTATGAATATCTCACATCTACCAGGGCAAAGTCCAAGCACGTGGTTATTAATACCAATCTGTATCATGCCTGCGTTTAGTATTTCCCACTTGGTTCTTTTACCTTCTTTCTTATAGTAATTACCTATAGGTACACCAAGTCTGTTTAGATTTAGTCTGCCTTCATAGAAAGATTTGCTTGGATAAACGTCAGTTTTCCTGGTCTTTATCTTCTTGCTCGCCATTACTGATGGCCTCTATAATGTTAATACAATCTCTTATTGAAAACTCAAGAACATTCTTGATCTTCATTAATGTAGCCATAGATGGCATACGCTTTCCGCTTTCGTAGTAGCAGACGGATGCTGGTGTCACGCCTAAGCGACCCGCAAGTACCCGCTGGGACATGCCCGCTTGCTCCCTTCTGGCACGGAGAATCTGAGAAACTTCCAAGGCTTCGCCTTGGAACGTGGTCGGTTTTGAGCGATTCACTTGACACCCCCTTGACCCCTTGTTAACCCCCCTCAGCCAGCAGAGCAACTGGCCACCGAAAAAACTACTTCCCAAAAGGGCGACAGCATGGACCTACAACCTATTGATACCGAGAAGATGGTTCTTGGTACACTACTAGTATCAAGTGGTACTAAACTAGTACTCATTGATGATGTACTAAAAGTTAATTTCTTTTCTAATGAGTACAATAAGAACATTTATAAATGGGTACTCAAGAGATTCTCTGAAGGTAAACCAGCAGATATAATATCACTTGTTGAAACTGTTGGACCTACTACTATTAAAAAGTTTGGTGGTCCTTCGTATGTGTGTGGTCTTGGCGACGATACAATACCTACAGACGAGAGGCTTAGGCAGTACGCAAAGAGAATACATTCACATTACAGGCTTAGAAAGCTGAAGGGTGCAGCACAGGCAATACTTGGACACCTTGAAGACTTAGACCTACCTCCAGAAGAAATCATACGTATTGCAGAAACAAGCGTGCTCGATGTAAGTGGCGGTGTAGATTCAATACAAAGCATACTTTCTATGAAGGAGGCAGCGGCAGAACGTAAGGCTTCATGGAAACGAATCATGGATGGTCAAGAAGTAGAGTATGTACCTACTGGATTTGGTAGCTTTGATGACCATTATGTTGGATGGCCTAAAGGATACATGACTATTATTGGTGGTCGTCCTGAGATTGGTAAGACAATGTTTCTTGTGTCTGCTGTACTAAGAGCAGCACAATCTGGAATACCTCAAGGTGTATTGTCTATTGAAATGCCACGATGGAAACTGATTGACCGCATGGCTTCAATCATAGCAGGCGTACCTATTACTGGATTACACGAGAAGAGTGAGTCCGATGCACAGTCTGTAATGGATGCAGCCGACCAGCTAATGAAAGAGCCTATCTATTTAGATGACGCATCATCTACTGCTGATTCTGTTGAGTCTTCTATACGTAGGATGGCAAGACAGCATGGCTGTCAGGTAATATGGGTAGACTACTTGCAGTTGATAAGGCCACCAGCACACTTGCCAAGCAATCGTAATCGCTCATGGGAAGTAGATGAGATTAGCGAAACATTACGTAGATGTGCAAAGCAAGAGAACGTAGCAATCATTTCATTAATGCAGTTGAATCGTGGTACAGAAGAAACGTTTACTGAAGGGCGCAAGGGTGTACCAGGGTCGCATCACTTTAGGGGATCGGACAAACCTCTACATGATTCTGCGTTGGCGTTTGGTTTATACAGGCAATTCCAATACAAGAAACCAAAGAAAGACTACGGTGATGAGTACACAAATGAGGAAGTTGCTGACATGTTTCAGCCGTTTGAACTCATATCGCTCAAGAGCAGGGACCACTCTAAGAAAAGCATTACGTTGTGGTCCAGATTGAAACTACAAAGAGTCTACGATGAGGCAGACGAAGGCTTTCGGTGCCCCGATTGGGGCTCTAACTTTCAGCCTTGACAGTGTATTGACTTGTTGTTAAGGTACTACAGTGGGAAGGAAACGGAAGACAGCAGACATTAGTGCTGCATCATTTAGGTATAGGCTACAACTGGTAGCAGAAGCGAAGAGCAAGTCGATAAAACAAATACATGAAGAAGCTGGTGTGGACCCCCGCCATACCAGGGACATTATATCTCGGGGGAAGAGCCCAACATTCCGCCTCTTACAGAGGCTATTAACTCCGCAAGGAATAGGGATCTCCAGATTTACTGGAGACATAAAGAGCCTTGCATTATTTCTCATAAAGGAGAGTAAAAATGGACAGAACATGGGAACAGGTTTGCCGTAAGCTGGCAGAACCATTCAATGATGAGGACGTATTTTGGCGTGTAGACCGGTCGTTTGGAGACTGGGCCAGGGTGCTATGCTATCTCGATGCACGTGCTGTAATGGATAGGCTGGATGCTGCGGTTGGTCCGCAAAACTGGCAGGATGAATACTACGAAACAGCAAGCGGTAAGAATGTATGTAAGCTTTCTATCCGTGTTGACGATGATTGGGTCACCAAGTCTGATGGTGCTGGCAATACAAACATCGAAGGCGATAAGGGTGGACTATCCGATGCTTTCAAACGTGCCGGTGTGAAGTGGGGGATTGGTCGCCACTTATATTCTTTGGGTGATACTACTGTAAACCTGTCAGTAAACAAGCCAAACTGCCCAAAGCATTACCTTGTTGTTGCATCTAAGCGTGGTGAGAAAACTAAGTATGGTGCAGCACCATCAATACAAAAACTACAGAGCCACCTGTACCCACCAGACCCAAGAGAGGAAGCACTTAAAGGTATACGTTCAGTTCTTCGTGAAGAACCTATGGACGGAGACTGGATGACCATTCCACTTGTAATGGAGGCTGCTACAGCAAAATACATTGATGGTAAGTTCTATGATCTTGGTAAAGAAAACT
>Ga0181413_1000452_pt1 | contig 12708 bp, 16 predicted proteins | sample 36SPOviralmetaG_FD_130111 | JGI IMG/M metagenome (GOLD analysis project Ga0181413, IMG submission 130111) | Marine viral communities from the oligotrophic San Pedro Time Series (SPOT) site, San Pedro Channel, CA, USA - 36 SPOT_SRF_2012-09-28 | ecosystem: Environmental > Aquatic > Marine > Strait... | reverse complement strand
TATTTTGACTTATTTGTTTGTAGAGATAAATGAGTTCGTGATGTTTCTAAAGGATATATTGCACACATAGACACAACGCCAGCTGTACCACCTGACAAAAAATTAACAATATTTGAATTATCTGTAAAGTTGCGATATAAGGATCTTGTGTTTTGAAATATAGCAAAGCTTATACCATATTGTGGAAATACACGGAGACAATTAGTAAAATTACCTTTCCATAGATATCGAAATCCTTCTTTTTCCAAAACATAACGAATTGTATTATTTTTAAGGTAGTGATTTTGTCTTTGCAATTTAAATAGTTCAATTGGTGCGGTTACCGTTCTCGAAACGATACCAGCTGTACCACCAATTAAGAAATCATCCATTTGTATAATATAAATATTTAGTTTTATCTTATTTTTTTAATATGTTGTTTCAAAATATTTTTTAAATACTTCATATGTTTTAAAACATACTGCATTTACTGTAATTGCGCGAATAGCACAAATAGTATATCCTCTCCATAATTGTCTTTCTTTTAAAGCTTCACGAATGGTTATATTTCGTGCCATTTGCCGGGTTCTAATCACATCGAGAGGATATGTGAATGTCCAATTTACAAGTCCAGCAATACCTCCAGAAAAAAAAGGTGATATACCAATATCTTTACATTTAAAGTAAGAACCAAAGTAGAGACCCATGGCCAATATTTCGCGATTAAATGTCATTGTTAAACCCCTTGTTCTATAAAAATCTTTTATTTGAACATGTTGATTTACCTGTCTTTTTATTTTACCAATATCAAACAAATAAACAAATGGTGATACAACTGTTCCCGACATTGCTCCAGATATAAAACTATTTTTAGTTTTTTTGTAACTTACTTCATAAATAGGAAATACTATAGAATTAAAAAAACACCCAGAAACCATTGGATAATTCCAACCTCTGTAAAATGTTCGTATTTTTAAATCGTTTAAAGTTGATTTATTTTGATATAATACTTTTATTGTATCAAGTGGGTGTCCAATAATTGTTTGTGCTATCCCAGCTATACAGCCAGCATATAAATCATTCATTTATATAAAATATAATATATAAACTCTAAATTGAATTGTAAAAATATTTAAAATTATAGTAATAAATTATATAATATATGCATAGGCTATATTTTGATGGAGCAAGTAGAGGTAATCCCGGTCCAGCGTCTTTCGGAGGCGCTATTTATGATGAAGATGGTCATGAAGAAATTAATTATAAGAAAAAAATAGGTTGGGAAACTAATAATTTTGCCGAATATAGTGGACTGTTAGCAGGATTAAAAGTTTGTATTGAATATGGTGTTCGTTCGGTAACCGTTTATGGTGATTCAAAGTTAGTGATTGAACAAGTGAAAGGGAATTGGAAGGTTAAAAGTGAAAACATAAAACCATTATATAATGAAATTAAAAAATTACTTACTCCCGAATACTTTGATAAAATACGTTTTCAGCATGTACGACGACATTTAAATAAACGAGCAGATGAATTGGCAAATCTTGCTCTTGATGCTTAATCCAAATAAGTTGATATATATTTTATATATTCTTCGATGATATCTTCTACTATTGTTTTTTGATCTTCAAAATTATCATTATTCGAAAGAAGTGCTTTTAAAACGCAACACTTCATAATAATATTCAAAAGCGTCTTATGTTTTGGTTTTGTTAGAGTATTTTGTATATTACCAAACAAAAGCAATACATTACCTATTGAAAATGGTTTTTCTATAGGTATGACTTCAAAAGCTACAAACGCTTCTGAATATAATTTCCATGCATGTTTCACAAGAGTTTCATTAAATTCAGTATCACTAACACTATTATCCATTATTTTTACACTAATATTTTCACTGACGCTATTTGGCTCTTCTAACGAAAACATTTCTCTTGGGTCATTTTTACGGTAAATATTTTTAATTTTTGATTCGATGTCTTCAGGATTGTATTGAAGTTTATCAACTATGGTAACCATGATTGTTTATGGTTACAATGTTAACATAATTTTATAATCAATTTAAAAATAAAATTATACTTTAATTAGATATGAGTATTAATCAAATTATTAAAATGGAACATGCTGAAGAAGATGTGGATGAAAATATTCCTGAAGAAAAAATAACAAAAGAACAAAGAGACTATATGATTGAGCAAAACACTAAAAAAATGATGGAATATATTGAAACATATAATTATTTGGTGATTGACCCAAATAAAAATATAAAATTATATAAGTCTTTACGAGATTTGGCGAAAGATTTACATGTTTCTGCCTCTGGTATATCTAAAAAATTAAAGCTATCCAATTATTGTACTATTGTACCTAAGAAAACAACAACGGTTTATTACATACATGACATTGCAAGTTAAACGATATGTGTAGTAAAAATATCATCTATTTTTTCATTATTTGTTATTACACTATCATCTGGTATAAAAACAGAAATCTTTGCTTTTTCATCCATTAACATGACTCCCATTGCAGCATAATTATGCAAGTCTACAAGAGTATCACGTAATGATTCGGTATTCACCATAGTAACGCCTTTTTCACTAACAGATAAAAGACGTTGAATTTTATCTCCAAGACGTACTATAACACCAACTGTTCCATAGGTGGCAAACGAATCGCCGTAATCTTGGTTTTTTTTACAAAACAAATTAAATGCTTCTTTTTGCACCGCTTTTAGCTGTTCTGGTCTATTCATTTTAGTATTATTCATTGTAAAATTTTTATATCATTTAATTTTATAATGATTAAAACAATATTTAATTATTTTTATAACTTATTTAATGAGCACCCTAATAGCGCTAATATGAGCTATTTTCGTCACATGGTGTTATCATTGAAATTTTCTTTCTTATTGTTTGTGTCTTCTATACAAGCATTAATACATGCCATATTACCTTTTTTATGTAAAACATCTACTACAGATGTTATTAAGAAAATAAATGGTATGCTCCATAAAGCTGGGTGTAAAAAAAAGAAACCAATACATCATTCATTTAATTACAATTTTGCTGTATAATATTCCAACCACGCTTTCTTGCTAAATAACGCTCATAGCTTCCGTGTTTTTGATCCGCGCCTTTACCATTTCCATGAATTCTATTTGTTATACTATGTTTATAACCTGTAGAATTACAACACTTATTTGTAACGGATTCAACTTTATCTCCGGGTCCACCTACATTTGTTACGCAGTTATCAGCATCTGCATCATTTTGACCCTGTGCTTCTTTGTTTCTGAACAATCCTCCTAATAGTGTAAAAGCCTTTTTTTCACTAATATGATGTGAAGAATCCATACGCATTGTTCTATTATTTTGACGCAAATCTGCATATACATTTTTCTGACCATGGCATCTTGATACTGGATTTTTATCATTGCATACTGACATTATATATATATAACAATTAAAATAAATTGATATCATTTAAAAACAAAAAAATATGATATAAAATATATGAATTTAACGCATAATGCAACATTTACTCAGCAGAATAATATACTTATAAAACAGCTTTTGGATAAGATAAATAATTTGGAACGACGCGTTGAATATTTAGAATCAAATAAATCTCTCCAAAAAAAAGCAAAACCAATAAATGTATTTAAATGGTTAAATAGTCATGGTGCTGAAATTAAAAATAAAACATTTCAAGATTATAATCTTGTTTTTGAAAAGCTTGAATGGATAAAACCTATTTATTTAACATTTATTTGTAGAAAAGGCTCTGTTATAGGGTACAGTCATATCATATTAAATAAATTAAAAGAAAATATATTTGTAGCATTTAAAAGTAGAAAAAAGATATTTTACTTTAATGGAAAAAAATGGAAGATATTTACATTGGAAAAACTAATACAATTGATAAGGAAAATTAATAGACACATGTTAGGTTTGTTTTTAGATTGGACATCACAAGAGCAAATATCACAGGATAAATATAATGAATATTCTAAGCACATTTTAGGGGGGGATACACGGCAAAGAAAAAAGAACGCTGTGCAAATATACGGTATTCTATGGAATAAATTAAAAAAAGACTCAGAAAAATCATATAATGTTAGGTTGTCGTTTTAATCGTTTTTGAATATTTTGTTTATAAAACTTTTTTTTTTATGTTTTATTGCGTTTTGATTTGTATATTTATCGCAATCATTTTGCCATTTTTTAAAACTAATCTGCAAAATGCATACTGCATCGCACATTTCTATTGGACATTTATAACATTCTTTTATTTTTTCATTTAACATGTTGCAATATTCTTCTGACATTTATTTAATATGTATTTATTTATTTTTAATATTTGATTAATATATAAATATTATGGAACCACAATTTCAAGTTATTGGTACAAAAAAAAAATTACATAGTTCAAACCCAAATAAAAAACCAAAAAAAAAATCAAAAAGAAAAAAGAAATCAAAAAAATCAAACAAAGAAAAAGAATTGGAAGAAAATCTTAAAATATGTGAAAGTAAATTAGAAAGATTCCAGAAAGGGATTGGTAGCGTAGGTTCATCTGGGCACGGCAGCATCCACTCCGTCGCCTCCCCTGCCTGGTCGGCGAACAGCGCCAATATCGATGATTTCGGGGACGATATGTTATCAACTAACACGCCAAATTCCCAACAAACTCTGATATCAAGACCCAGGGAAATTATTAGATCCTCAGATTTCCCACAGCCCCTAACACATAGTCAACTCCAGCCTCCTCGATGGCAAGTTAATGAGGTTAAGCCAGGTTTTTCTATGTTTCCTAAAGCTAAAGAACAGCCGATACCATTATCCGGTGATCCAAAAAACGACTCCAATTCATTTGTATCAAGTATGTCTTCTGCTCCAACATCCAAACCAATCGCCTCCAATCAAATCCTGCCACCATCACCCGAACATTTACCAATCGTCTCCAAGAAGCAAGCCATTGATGCACTACGCAATTTGCGCAGTGATGGCGATAAACTCATATTACCCTGGATTCAGAGTTTGTACCGGGGACAAAAATTGGAGGAGGATAAGAAGTTACCGGTAATTCTGGACATTCTTAAAAAAAATGACATGAATCTCTACAATTTTTTCAATAAAAACAAGCAAATACTTCAGCGCATTTTGAGCGATTTTTATGATAATTGGCAAAAAAAAAATTATAAATTTATTGACGAAATGAGCTTTCTGGGGGGTAAGAAACGTCGAAAAAAGCGAAAAAAAAGACAAAATAAATCCAGAAAAAAAAGAACCAGAAAAAAAAACAAGAAAAAAAAGAAAAACAAAAAGAAAAAAACAAGAAAAAGATAAATATATATTTAGAATATTTTAAATATATAATATAAAATGAAAATATGGTGCATTCGTCATGGTACTGCGCTTCATAACACATTATTTAAATTAATAGGGAAAAAGGCTTATACTGAAAAAGTATATACTGATACACCTATGGTAGAACAGGGTGAAGAAGAATCATTAAAATTAGGTAAAACATGGAAACAAATACATGAAATAAATCTCGTTTTTGTATCACCGTGTTTAAGAACAATGCAAACTGCACATAATATATTTAAACATAGAAACGTGAAAATGATTGCGTTAGATGAATTAACAGAATACCCACAAAGTGTTGAATATTGCAATAAAAGAAAAACCGTCACAGAATTAAAAGAGTTATATCCAAATGTAGATTATAGTTTATTAGAGGAAACACCAAAATACTGGAATGACAGCGATATTGTAGAAACAGAAAAAGAATTATTAAGTAGAGTCGAAGCTTTTAAAGAAATTGCAAAAAAATATAATAAAAAAAATGTTTGTGTTGTAGCTCATAGTTCTTTATTAAAAGGTCTTTTTTTTGGAAAATTAGAGCAGCTCGAAAAAGAATTAGCTCATTGTTTTCCTTATCAATATACAATTACAGAAACTGATTCACAAAATCTTGTTTTGTCATAATTTTAATTGTATAAATTTGTTGTGCTTTTTCTAATTTACTTCCCTTTGTATTTTCATCTTTTACTACCAAATAATTCAAATGTTTACTTACACTACTTGCTATTTCTCCTCCAATATCTCTAATTTTCATTGCCAACCCATCATCTCTAAATCCACTCATCAATATCTTTTTATCATACAATGGATGGCTTTTATTTACCTTTTTTTTCTTTGGTTTTTGCTTCAACTTATACACAAGTTTATTTTCTTTTAGAAATTTCTTAAATTCACGAATGTTTTTAACAAACTTCATTGCCGTTATATCAGCAAATCCATCTATATCGCTTACCATATCACGTTTTTCACTATTTGATATTGGACTTTCAATTATTTTTGGATACTCTTGCAAAATTAGTTTAAATCTACTTTCACCCATACCATGTCCAAATGTATTAGATGCATCCATCAAAAGTGGCAAACTCACCTTATCTATTTGAACCTTCATACTATCATGTATCTTCGTCGCCATTTTTTCCTTAAATCCCGGAATCTCCAGAAAATCTTCTACTGACATCTCCAATATCTTTCCGATTGTATCGTGTCCGGCAGCAATAATTTTCTTTAGATTACCTTCTTTCAAACCATCCACGCTAATCGTTTTGAAAAACGCCAGTGTTGTTTTATCTCGAACAGCTGGGTCATTTTTCTTATCCTTAAGAATCAAATCTACTCCAGAGGCATTCCACTTTACACCCATAGACTCATCCGGCATTTTTGGTTGCTTCGAAGGCTTCACTACCTTCAATACTTTTGGTATCACATCACCACTTCTCACAACTTGTATTACACTCCCTACACCAATCTTTTTATCTTTAATAAATTTCGCATTATGTGCCGTAGCATATGTAATTTTAACGCCACCAATCTTCACTGGTCGCATCTTAATCTTAGGCTTCACATAACCATATTTTGTCTTAGACCACAGAACATCTACGACAATAGACTCTGCTACTTGGTCGCTCATCACCTTTTTAAACGCAAATGCATGCGCGGGATTGCCTTTCTTTCGTTCGTAAACCTTATCATCAATGCAAATCACACCATCAATAATATAATCATATTTTTCACGCCATTCCATCAAATACTTCGACAAAACATCCTGATCTACCGCCTTCAATGTTTTGTTTTTCACTGTATTAAATCCCTTTTTCTTTAAAAGCTTATATTGTGCACTTGGCTTTAGCTTAGGCTGAATAATCTCATAAGCTACAAAATCAAGTGAGTGCAATTTTTCTCTATCTTTTTCATTTTTTGCATGTCTCTGTCCTGATGCAAACGACCTCTCATTTGCATATTCCTTTTTATATTTCTTGAATTCTTTTTTTGAAATAATCAATTCACCACGAACAACATCATTTTTAATATTGGGCAATTTCAGAAATGGCAGCAAATATGAAATATCATGTCCAACCACACCATTACCTCTGCTATATAGTTTCAGTGTATCACCTTCTCTACAATATAAGGCACTCATACCATCCAACTTCGCGGAGATAACAAATGGTCCAGTATACTTTTTCAACCAATTTGCAAGCACCTTTGTATCAGGCTTTATTTTATCCATTGATGGCATATTATATGGAAGTGTCATCTTTTTATCATGGTCCACTTCAATACCAGCGTGACCTTGTGTAATAATCTCATTTTCAGGGAAAGCTTCCTCCGCCCAATCACGTAATGCATCATAGCTTTCATCCTGTAGAAGCGGTTTATTTTTCTCGTAATAATAATTATCTGCTACCTTAATCATATGTTCGACTTCATCCTCACTCAATGTCTTTAAAAAGCCGTCGCCCTTTGTTTTAAAAGCCTTAATATTTTTTTTTGTAACGGTAACCGTTAGTTTTTTCTTAGTTTGGAGCTTTTTTTTTAGTGCCCTTTTTTCAGTCTTTTTTTTCAAAATAAGATTTTTTTTTTTAGTATCTTTTTTTTGACCAGTCAACTTAAATGAATTTCCATCTGTTCTCTCGGTTGCTTTTCTAAATTCAATTCCCAAAAAGTCAAATACAGATTCTTCAGTGGGAAACTCCTTTGACAAACGGTTGCCCTTTTTCTTGTCCACCATATGATATATCCCATGTTCATTCATTGTATATCCCATTTCCAATGCTCTCTGACGCATAAGTGTATTGAAAATCTTGCTCCCAGTGAAATACAAAAGAGCAAATGTAAATTCACGCTTAGGTGTAAACATAAAATCAATTCTTCTTGGCGTGTGCCGTCTTGTTAATTTAGACATACCCAATGTCTTTACATCGCCATGTGAAAACATATCCACCAATATCTTTTTCTTAATCAATATATCTATAAATGTTTTGTAAACCTTGTTATCATTGTTTGAATCAGTAATAATAATATCAATATCGCCGGATGTTTTAGCTCCTCTCCGCCAACTACCCACAATTTGCATCTCACTTCCCGGATTCTTAATACTGTTAAATATTTTCCTTAAAAGCTTCTCATACAATTCGATTTCTTTTCTTGGAATCCTTTCCAACATAGCTTCATAATATTTCAATCCTTTTATCTGAACATCATTTAGTATCTCGGCTTGTTTTTCACGTAGTTCTTCTATGGAACCAATTCCATGTTGTTTTGGATCGGACAGCTTTTTAGCCATCTTAGGTCCAATACCATATACCTTTGTAAATATATGTTTTGGGTCATTCTTAGCATCTTCAATCTTTTGCACTTTACCAGTTGTAATAAATTCATTTAGAGTTTTCAAAACACTTCCACCCTTTCTAAATCCATTTTTTCCCGCCACCGTATTGGCATCTTCAATACTATCTTTTTCGAGCATAATAGTATCTTTTGCTTTGCTATAAGCGCGCGCTTTAAAAGGCTGTCCATCAACATACATAAGATTTTCCATCTTTTCAAGCATACCAATGATATTCATGTTCGACATATTATTCGTTTTTATGATTTTATTTCTATATCTATTTTTAATATCAATTTTTTTTCGTGTTCTCCGCCGTTTAGACCTTGATAATTTTAAAGTATATCTTTTCGATAATTTCATATGATATATATATAAAGATAAATGAATGATAATCATAACACAACTTCAATTATTTTAATATTTTTAATATTTATTTTCTTAATTTGGATGATACAAGATAAAATAAAAAATAAAAAATGGTTTATTGAGGGGATGGGTGGTCTTCGTAAAAAGATAATATTAATGGGTGATGGATTTTTAAATAACCATAATTATGTAGAGCCGCCGGATGATATCAAAACAATAATGACAAAACAAAAAGCGTTGGTTGTCGCCTATAAAAAATCTACCATTAAAGACCTTGAATCACAGTTACTTTCTATACCGGAAAAACATAATCACGCTGGTACAATGATATTTATTTCTGCAGGTGGTATGGATTTAATAAATAATTATAGATATGGTTCTGAAACGGATTTAACAAAATTCAATAAAATACTCAATGAGTATAAAAATGTTGTTAAAAAAATAAAAAAGAAATTTAATCATGTGCAAATAATTTTATGTGATTTATCGAGTGTTAAATTAAAAGGTTCTGAAAATATGTTTAAACGTTGGAACAATCAAATATATAAATTTGCAAAAGACCATAAATTTCGTGTAATGAAAATAAGTGAATTATTTAGAAATGAAGATTATATTGTTAAAAAGTTAGACCCATCTAAAAAAGGAGGTTATAAAATTATTAGTGCATTAGAAGGTGGCAAACATGAAATACCTTTATAATTTAGTTTGCGTTACTTTAATTTTAATAAAATCAGAAATATTATGTGTTTTAATCTTAATTTTTACTTTTTTTTTATGAATTTTCATTTTAGGTAATTTTCGAATAGGTATATATTTTATATTCATATGAATTATAAAATATACAAATATATTAAATATGGATAAAAATATACAGACATTTCAGGGTATAACAGAAAAGTCTCTTTTTATAGAAAATAATAATGGTAAAAAAAATATTCAAGAATATGATATGAATTTTCAAAAAAAAAATAATGAACCGGGATTTGGAGAGTTAAATATAAGAAACAATAAAGAAAAACAAAAATATTTTTTATCAGAAGATAGTGATATTTTAAAACATATAAGGATGACACGAAAAAAAAAAAGACCCCTTCGCGAAAGATTAGAAAGGCTTTTATCAAGAAAAAAAACATTTAAAAAGAAAAAGAAAAGAAAACAAAAAGTTGATAAACCTAAAAATAAACCTAAAAATAAACCTAAAAATAAATCTGTTTCACGATTATTAAAAAAAATTAAAAAACAAAAATCAAAAAAAGAAAAAAGCAAAAAAAAGAAAAAATAAAGTCAATTATTTTTTATAAACAGCTTTTAAGATAACAGAATCATTTTTAAAAAGAGTATGTTCCCTTTTTTTTTGTAAATACTCTTTTGCCTTAAATTTATCCATTATATTTAAATATTTTCTTGATGCATACATAAGCTTAAAAACACAATTATCGTAACCAACAGATTCGATATTAACTATTTTTAATTTTTTCACATCTCTTATAAAATCAGCAACAAGCTCTTCATTATCACCAAATAAAAAAGACATAACATAATGGTTTCTATATATTCTTCTATTTTTGCCCATTATTTCATGATTCACATAAAAAAATTCTTTTTTACTTTTATCGGCTAATTCAATTATATTTTTTTTTAAATCAATAAAATTATTTGATTTAATGACATCAAAAGATATTTCAATAAAAAAACCCATCTTTACATTTTCTAAATATTTTTATGTAGGCAAAAAATTATAGTACATTAAATTTTTTTTTTATTAGATAAGATGTAAGTATATAATAAATTTTCAGTTAAAAAAAAATATATGTATTTCTTTTTAAAATATAATGATAATTATATACAATAATGAGTCAAGCATGGCAGACAGAGGGACAACAAATGGCGAATACATTAGTAAGTGCCACGATAAATACAACAAGTCATTGGGAAAAGACACAAGTAGATATAGCTATAAATGATAAAGAGGGGTTATTTTATAAAAAGGAAAATGCTCCAACTATTATTGGTATAGGAACAAAAATACCTTTTAGTAGATTATCTTTCGGAGATTATGCTACAAATAATTTAATAAATGGTCAGACTAAAAGTGAAAGTTTAGTAAATAATCCGTCTATTGCTTTTAGTGAAACAAATACAGGAACAAATGCTACTGGAATTTCTTTTTATAGAGTTGCAGGTTCAGGTAATAGTGAGCAACGAGGATTACGGTTTGTTGTGAATAATAATTCAACTTCTACATCTATTGAAGATACTGGTCTTGTCCCTGGAACAAATTCAAATAATGTAAAAGATGACAATACTATTATGTTATTAGCAAATGATGGAGAAAATAATAAAGTATTTATTAATTCTGTTTCAAGTAAGTTTGCAAATGCTGCTGGTGGTTTAGAAGTAAACGGTGATATGCGTGTCACTGGTGGTATTGTTTTTCATCCAAATACATCAAAACAAGCAAGAAATCAACAAGGTCTTATATATTACGACTCTACAGAAAAATGTTTAAAATATAGTACAGGTACTGGTCAGAATGATGATATTTATAATATAATGGCACAGAATTCAGCAGGACATATTTTAGGTATATCGGGAGAATTTGCTATTAACTTTGATAAATATGATTTAAGTTTTGGACTAATTATGGACGCAAGTGCAAATGCTGCTCTTTTTGCATTCAAAGACCTTGGTTTTATTATAGGAAATGGCGATATGTTTAAAACAAATGCAAGTTCAAATAAAGTAGAACTTACTGGTGGTGGATGGGGTGGTACATATAATATTCCAGCATTAGCAGTTATGGGACATAATCAAGGTAGTATGTCAGCGAATGGCAATGTTATGGTATGTAATATTAATGACGTGGAACCTATACCCATTTTATCAAAAACAAGTGAGACCAATGACGTTAGTGCAAATGGTGTGATTTATTTACAAAATAATGTGGCTATTGGTATTAAACAACCAGAAGCTATTATTGATGTAAGTAAAATAAATGTACCATTTTTAAATATGGGTAGAAACATTACAAATTATTATAATGGTGTTGTAATTGGAGATGATATTAGCGGTTCATCTAATTCTTTTTATTTTGGAAATGAAATTAGTAATTTGGCTAATTCTGATAGTTCATATAATTTTGTATTTGGAAACAGTTTAGATATAAATACGTCTACAAATAATTTTGAAAATAATTTAATTTTTGGAAGTAATCATATTGTTCAAAATAATAATAATTTTGTATTTGGTGATAGTTTACAAATAAAAAACGCAGATGTAAGCTATTGTATTTTATTGGGTAAAGGTGTTGGTGAAGCTAATGTTGGTGATTTAATTAAATATTATGAAGATGGTGAAGCTGTATTTAAAGTTAGGAGCGGTGGTGATACAACAATTACTGGTAATATGGTTATCGTAAAAGATATAAGTGCAAAAGATGCCAGTTTTAACAATATAATTGTTCAAAAAATCGGTAATGAAACAAATAAAATTCAATTAATTCATATTAAAGATATTTCCGCAGAAGATGTTACCATTCAAAATAAATTAGCTGTTGGTAAAACATCTTTACATAATGATTATAGTATTGATGTTAGTGGAGGGTTAATAGTTTCTCATGGGAAATTTGAGGGAAATATTATTGATCTTTCTGACAACAATGCTGTA
>Ga0181413_1000451_pt1 | contig 12717 bp, 8 predicted proteins | sample 36SPOviralmetaG_FD_130111 | JGI IMG/M metagenome (GOLD analysis project Ga0181413, IMG submission 130111) | Marine viral communities from the oligotrophic San Pedro Time Series (SPOT) site, San Pedro Channel, CA, USA - 36 SPOT_SRF_2012-09-28 | ecosystem: Environmental > Aquatic > Marine > Strait... | reverse complement strand
TCTAATAACTGTTTTAATAAATCTTCTTTCATCTAAAGTCTCTATCGTAAAACTTACCTAATATATTATCATTAAGATATTTATTAGTTTCTAATACCTCTAATACAAATTGCCACTTGCATTCTAAGTATGTAAGTTCTTTTTTATTAAAAGCCACCTGTAGTATTTTTCTTTCTAAATCCTCATTGTTTGCTTCTTTAATAAAAGAATGTGAACCATAATAAGTTTTCCAATCGCTTTCTTTTTGTACTTGTTTGTACATAGGAGGACGTCCTTTACCTTCCCAAAGTGCTTTTTCTTTTTTACCTAATTTTTTCTTTAAATTGTAAATTAAAGATTTTTTACCAATGTATTTTTTTCCAGTTGGTAAGTGTGTTGTTTGATAAATAAACCCGAATGCTCCTTCAGGAAGATCAATAATTTCACTAATTAATTTTTCTTGATAATACCACATAACTCTTAATGTACAAAAAGTATTTTAAAAAACCTAATTATTTTTAAATTTTTTAATTAAAAACGCAACTGTATCCCAATTACCCCCGTTGTGTACTTCTTTTAATCCTTGTTTTTGTAAAAAATTATAAGCCCATTTACTTAATTCTCCAGTAGCACAACATATTATTATTGGTTGCATTATTTTTATTTCATCTACTTTAGATTCTATTTTTGTATATGGTATGTTAATAGAACCTTTTATGTGAGAATTACGAAACTTTATTTCAGTACTAACATCTAATATAGTAGCCATATTATTTATCCCAACGGATTATAAAGGTAGTGTCTGTTTCATCTGACATTCTTGTAGCTTGGCCTAATTTTCCTACTACTAATAATTCACCAGCTTCATTATATAAACCAATAGTTGTAACATAAGGTTTAAAAGTAGAACCTGTGGCGAAATTAGCTATATCCTGACTATTTGTGTTTCGGTTTTTTCTTGCAGATGGGTTTAAGGTAAAATTATACTCATGCTCATTAATAGTACATTGATATTCATTTTCATAAATTAAATGGGTTCCTTGAAATTTTAAATTAAATTCATTTCTATTACTACTCGTTATATTGTATTGTTCAATATCATCACTACCAATTCCAGCCCCGTATAAAATCCTCCCATCAGGCCTAACAAATATACTTCTATTTCCACTTTCATTTTGATTAATAACTGTAGTTGTACTAACATAAGTTACATCAGGATTACCACTTACTGTTTTAAAAGACCAAGGTGTGTTTAGTAAAAACTCATGAATACTATCGTTTCCTGCTTGTTCTACTATTAATACAGTTCTTCCATCTGGTTTTACACTAAATGCTTCTACAGTACCTATAGCTGGAGCTCCGGGTGCTGTAGAAAAATCTGCATTTGATGTTTCTGTTAGTGAACCCCCACTAAAACCTGATATACTAGTTATATCCCAAGGTGTAGGGACATTATATTGTTTTATTTGATCAAGAGCATTATCTGAAATATAAAGTTGAGATCCATCTGGTTTCCAAAATAAATCTCTAGGGTCAGAAGTTATACTTGAACTAGCATTAAATACAGAAGAAGTTATAGCCCAAGACTCAGATAAATCATATTGATATATTTTATTTTGTTCACTACCAACAAAATACATACGAGTCCCATCTGGTTTAAAAAACACACCATGTGGGTCAGTTTCTTTAATAGTTACACCATTTGCTAAGGATTCAGAAGTATTTAAGAATAAATTTGCAGCTGAAGACGTTACTATTAAAGAGCCTATATCCCAAGAAGAACTTAATTTAAGTTCTATTATTTTACCAATATTTGTAGTTGTTGTACCAAATTTACCAGTTACATATACTCTATTTCCGTCTGGTTTAAAAAATAAACCCGAAGGTTCTATTGAATTAGCTGGGCCTCCCCCTACGTTTACAAGAGGTGTTTCTTTTGTAAAAGCTAATTCACTTGAATCCCAACCTATATAATCTAAATTAATTTCATTATAATAATTAGGATGGGTTATTGTTACTAAACCAGATTCATAAAATATATTTCCTATATAAGGACAACCATTACTACTACTATAATGGTTTAATATTTGGGTATCTGTTAAAGGATCATCATATATATTAATTTGACTTAAAGCCCCACTTAAAAAATTAGATATTCCTCCTTTATTACCTATATATAAATTAGCACTATTTTGAGTATTTCTTTTAATAAGGGGAACTTCTGATCCTGATGTTCCACTTCCTATACCATTTATAAAAATCTCCATATTAGAAGAAGACATTCTACATGTTATATGTTGGTGGGTATGTAATGTTAAAGATGAACTTATAGTAAATGTTTGATCACCATCTGATCTTCTAAAAAATAATTCATCCCCTGTAGTATATATTTCAAAAGGGTAGTTATTACCCGCTGGTTTATCTACTAATTGGTTTGACCCTGTGTCAAATAAATTTTTAAAACCATTTCTACTTGTTGCTGGTGAAGGAATTACTGTTTTTGTAGTGCTTTTTGAAACTAAATAAGAGGTATCTATAGATGACTGTGATATATTTGCCCAAAAAGATATTGTAAAATCATCTCCTGGATTAAAATGAAATTTTTCATCATTTTCTATTTTCATTTCAGAAGTAGTACCATTAAAATTTATTTGAGAAAATTCTCCACTACGTAATTTAATAGGAGTAAAAGTAGTATCTTTATAATTTAATAAATTAAAAAAATAACTATCATCTATTACATTTTCTTTTGTAAATGAAGTAATACTTTTTATATTTTTTTACCTCTTCTATAATAAACTCCTGCTTCAAACTCATCATTTATAACATTTAAATCATATTTTTTAAAACCCTTTTCTGGTCCTATTCTTAAAACATTAGCTCTAATATCTGTAGAGTAATTTAATAAATTTGATCCACTTATATATAAATTTCCATAAGAATCATCTACTATTAAATTGTAAGGGGTTCCTGCTCCTGATATATTATGGTTACTGGCTGATAAGAAGAATGATCCTGGTTTTATATTACTACCACATAACCCATTAGGGACAGATATTATTTGGACATTTTTATATAATTCTCTTTTATGTTTTAAATAATGAACACTTCCTAATTTTTCATTAAGACTTAATTTATAATTTTTATAAAATAAATGATCTAGTTGAAAATATTTTAAAGAATTATTTACATCTAAAGTAGGATAATTACCTCCTTTAGCACCAGAACTAAGAGTATCAATAGAAGCTGATGTCCATTGTGCATTTGTTTTAGTTAGCTTATTTTGTTCGAAGGAAGAAGATATAAAACTATATTGTTTGTGAGCATTAAATGGTACTTGACCTATGTCTTGGGCTGAGAATTTTTTGTAGGTTGAATACATTTAAACAACATTATTTTAGTAATCTAATTTTACTCTAATTAAAGCTTCTTTAGTAAAGTCTTTTGCTACAGGTTGACTTAATTTAGCTACTGCTAGTAAATCTCCATTATCATTATATAATCCTACAGTTGAAATGTATACCCTAGGCATATCTATCATAGTTGTGTGATTTAAATTTCCTTGTCCATCTACAAAAGAAGGATTAGTAGAATAATTAAATTCAAAGTTTTTAACTCTTGTAAAATAATATTGTGATGATATTCTTTCTTCACTATCTACTATAAATTGTGGTGTAGCACTATCTATAGCATTATATAATTTTTGAATATTTTCACCATTAGCATTACTATTTTTAGTTGGAACTAACTGTGATATTGTAGTTCCTACAGCATCAGGATTTAAAACTATTAGTCCTGCATCAGGGTAAAATAAACCATAATAAGAAGTTGTTCCTACTTGAGCTATAGATGATCCTAACATCACACCACTAGAACCAGATACTAAATTAAATTGTCTACCAGCATTAGTAATAACTGCAGAACCCGTAGTTGTAACTGAATCATCTGTTAATTGGAGAGTGCCTCCTGCTGCTTTTAATCTTAAGTTTAAAGATCCTGGTTTTAAATTATGTCTATATCTAGCTCTATTTACATTTATTACATAAATATCATCTGGTGTATGAGTACTAAAAGTAAAGTTTTGTGTTTCGTCTCCATATATTAATTGACGATATTGGTTATATATAACCTTAGTAGCACTAAACCCAAATGAACCAGTATCATTTGTAAAATCTTTAGATCCTGAACCGTTTTTATGTCCATAAGTTACAGAAAATTGAACTGATGCACTTACAGAACTTGTATGCATGTTATATACCTCTATAAAGAAATTTCCTTGTGAGTTAGGATCTGTTTGTGTTGCTTGGATAGAAGATGTTTCAAATGTTGTTAAATTATTAGTATTATCACTCCATGTTGATGTTACAACTTTATCTGTACTTAGTACTACGTCGCCTTCTCCATATCTATTAATTGTTGCCATTTAGTTTTATTTTTTATCTAATTTGTACACCAGTTTCACCTGTTGCTTTTGTAACTATTACTTCTTTTGTTATTTTAACTGGAACTGTTACTCTTGCTCCTGAATCAACACCTTCAATAGTTAAAGTAGTTAATAACACACTATTTGTTCCAAATAATGATGTACTATTGATTGCTGTTAGAGATAAAGATTGTCCTTTAATTGTTTCACTAAGAGCAGATTGTGTAAAAGGTCTTGCTGTTCTTGATTTTCCTCTAGCTCCAACACCTACTGCTTGTGTAAATAATCTTCTGTCTGCTACTGTGAAGTAGTATCCTCCTGGTTCTTTTAAATTTGATAAGCCTGAGAAATTTAAAGTAGTTGGGTTAATGGTAGTAGTAGCACCCAATGATAATTGTACTGCTGATAAATTAGCTGTTATTACTGGTAATTTAGATGTTCCTCTTGGTAAAGTAACTAATTTATGGATCATTATATTATTTTCGTCAGGAAAAGCTTCTAATATAGGCATATTTTCAATTGCTTCACCATTGTATTGTGAACCATTTGGGTGGTCTTCATTATATAATGTGTAATCAATTTCATCATCACCCAAAGCAAATTGTGTAATCCTGAAGGAGCCATCATTTCTTGCTAATGCTTGTCTTCCTGCTTTAGTTAAAATTGCATCTACTGTAATAACTGTGTTGTCTAAATATCCCATTTTATTTTATTTTGTTATAAATATATAGTTTTCTAAAAAATATTAATCTTTTAATCCTAAACCTGGATTTAAATGATTACCTTTTAGTTTTTTAGGTTTTCTTATAATTCTTGGTCTTTTAGCTCCTACTCCTTTTCTATTAGGACCTTTTTCTATTAATTCTGCTTTCTTTAAAAAGTAATCTAAATTATTTTTTATTTGTGGATTTATATTTTCGGGAATACATAAAAATCCTTGCCCCCCTATCCCATCAAATAAATGATTAGCTTTATTAATGTCAGTCATAATTACATTTTTTCTTTTAATTAATTTAGAAACTGTAAATTTATTTAAAGTAGGAGCTCCAGCAAAATTACCACTACCAGATACTGTTCCTAGGGGTTTATAATAACTTGCTGCGCCTTCGGGATCTTTTCCCCCAACAAACCAGGTATAGTAATCATATTGAACAGCTGAATCATAAGAACTTTGTACTACATATTCTTCAAATGCTGGACCTACTGCTTTTGAATTTATAGAAAAAGCAGTAGAACTTAATACGCATACTTGAGTAGTAGCAACACCAGGAACTGGTATTAATCTACCTGGTGATAAAGATAAACTACCAAAATGTCTTAAAGGTTGAGTTGTATTTTTTCCATATCTTAATTCTGTTTGTATATCTCTTATACAATTTGCTGATTCATTAAAAGTTATAATATGTAAGTCTTTTTTAGCAGGAGCAATTCCATATTGTCTTTGTTCATTTTCATCTTCAAATCTATATTCATCGTCCGTAGTTGCAAAATCACTACCAACAGGTTTATGTCCTATTAATCTATGAAAAAATCCCCATACACTAGTAGATAAATCTCCTGTAGTATGTAAATGACTTCCTCCATTAGGAAAAGATGTAGTACCAGAAGCTGAATTATGTGGTGCTGGTGCAGTTCCTGAACGGTAAAAGAAAGAACTAGATTTTGGTCTCCTCCACCACCAAGTATCTATATTTTTATTTATTGTAAAAGATCCTGTTATTACTGTTCTACTGTTTGTGTTGAAAAGAAAAGGAACATTATTTTGTGAAGGATTTTTTGTTAAAAAAGGATTATACTGTACCCCGTAATAATCTTTTGTTGTATTGTTTGCTACATACTGAGTAGTTAACTGTAATTCTTGGTTAAAAGGGGCTTCAGAACATGAAATGTATGTGGCTAATTCTGCAAATAAACCAGCATTAAAATGTACATTGTACTCATCTTGGATATCATGTTCTGTTCCTTCGTCTAGTAGTCTAAATGTAAATTTAGAAGCATATGACATGTCTTGTTTTAGTACTCTTTCAAATACATCGTCGTCTGGTCCTAGTAATTCTGTTATAAAGAAAGAATCATTTTCTGGGTCAAATGTATATGCCTTACTTAAAAATATATAAGAAAAATCAGGTCCTACATTAGGAAATCTTTTATCTTCTCGATGACCTATTAAAGTAGCCCCAAAAAATACAGTATTAGTAAAAGTTTCTACTACAGGGTTTGCATCTAAATTACCACTATCTCCATCCCAAGATCTTGTTATATTAATTAAATGTTGAATATTTTCGGATTTTATACCTCCATACTGTCTTGGGGTGCCTTTTGGAGAAAATTTATTTTGAAATAAACTAGTTATTTCACATCCATCTAAACGAGGATTTGTCCATCCTTCTGTACTTAGTAGGGCATCATCAAATTCAACTGAATAGTCTCTTCCATCTTTTACCTTATCACCATCTTTTTGGCCTGGTAAATGAGCTACTCTACTTCTTACTGATACTGGTGCAAAATTATTTGGAAATATAGCCATAATTAATAATCTGTTTCTCTTCCTAGTTGTAAACTACGGAAATAAATACTTGAGGGTCTTCCTTTCACTGCATTTCCTAATAAAACACTTGATTGAAAAGGTTTGTAATGAAAAGGAATACCGGTTGTTGATACTGGTTCTATAGGTGCCTGAGCCCCAAATTGAGGTTCACTATTAATTTCTCCAGCATATGTTGATATTTGAATAGATGCTGAAAGTTGTCCCCAATATCCAGACCCACTTGGTGAAACATCTTCATTTGCCAAAAATGTTTGATGAGAATCTGTTAACATAGTTGTAAACTCATCTGTTGTTGGAGTTTGGATAGAGAATTTATTTCTTTCTAAATAATGAGGTTCAATTAAAAGTCCTGTTTTTAAATTTGCTTTAGCAGGTACGTGTTTTTCTATTATTTTAAATAAAGTATGATCAATATATTGTATTAATTTTGTATAATCCCAAATATTATATCTTTGATGGTTTTTATATTTTTTAAAATACTGATCTTTAATAGTTTTTAAATCAGGATATGTACTAGAAGATTGAGCTGATTTTAAAGGGGATCCTATATAGTCGTCTAATCTAAATCCTCCTAAAGTATAAACTATGTCTTCATTTATTTCATGTTGTGGAGAAAAGAAAATTCCTAAATCTTCATAATCTTGTGGCTATCTATCTAAAGTAGATGTTTCAGATTTTATTATTGAAGATATAATATTATCATCAATAGATCCAGAATCTATTCTTACCTTTTCACTTGACATAGAAGCACCTACGGTATCAGGGGTAACTAAATGGTGTTTTTCCACATTTGATACCCATGTTTGTGAACTCATGTTTGTAGAGATACTTTGACTTGTAAAAAAGGTTGTTAATTGGTTTGGGTGGTAACTTCCACTAATTTGATAATCTAATATATTATTACTACCTAAAGGTAATCTAAATACTATATTATTAAAAGAAGAAGAAATAGTATTACCCGCGTACATAAAGGGTTCTAAAGAATGTTTAGTAAGAGTATTATCAGATAAAAACTCTGAAAAATGGTATCTTATTTCTTGAAGTGAACCTGAATAACTTAGAGTATCAATTTCATTATATGCACTATTTGGGTTTGGACTTACTCCTCCAAAATAAGCAAAGGATGCTCCTCCTATATTACTATCCCCAAATGTTAATGTTCTACTTGCTCTATCTTGTTCATGACTTGCTGTAAATTTAAATGTATTTTTTAAATAATTAGTTTGGTAAGCACCAAACTGGATGTTTGCAGATCCCGTACTGTCAACAAATAGTGATGTCCCAATGTGTATATTCCAGAAATTACCATTATATGCAGGAAAATTTTTAGTAGAAGCTTTTACATCACCATTAATAAGTAAATCTATCCTACCAAAATTATTTGCATCATTAGAAGCAGATATGTCACTACCTGTATATGGTGTTAATATTATATGTGGATCTTTGGTTGCATTACTACCAGATAAACCAAATAAATGATATGTATTTACTGATCTATATGGTTTTATTCTAAATTCTACTGTTTTCTCCATCACATTACTGCTATTTGAAGCAGATATTACGTCTGTTAGTGAAGATGACCAGTGGGTTTTTATAAAGTATCCTGATGTGCCTGAATCTCCTGTGTATGAGTGAGCATATTTATCATAACTAAAGGTTTTATATCCTGTTCTATCTTTTACAGCACCCCCATATTCTTTTATATTTAAAACAGTTGAAGGTAAACCATAACAGTTCATTAATGCATGTATTCCTCTTTCTGTTCCTTTTGTTTTTAGAAGATAAGGAGCATTATGATATAATCTTTTAAATGCTTCTTTAGTTATATCTCCTTTAGGTATAGATCCCGCATTTGAAGATGTTATTAAAGACTGTGAAACGGGAGTATCATAAAAAGGGCTTCCTGCTGTTCCCTCTCCTAATATATATTCTATTAAGTTAGAATTTTCAAATTGATCAAAAGTATCTATTCCTAAACTTTTTAAAGCTAAATAAACTAAATTTTTAGAAACACCGTTTGTGTGGTGAGTATCTTTTTGTTTAGTAATATGATGTACATAAGTCCATATATGATCAAAATGTTGACCTACCATATTAATAAACAGTTTATACTGGTCATTATTAGGATTATCTGATATATGTCTGGGTATTAAGTTTGTTAAATTATGTGGGTTTTGTCTATCAAATAAAGAAGCTGATAATAATTGCCCACCATATAAACTTGCATTTTCTATATCACTTCCTAACCAATCTTTTGCTGCTGATGATGTTATGTGTGCTAGTGTATATGGTGATATAGTATTTGTTTTAGGCCAAGAATAGGCGCCTGATTCAAAATATAAAAAACGTTCATATCCATCAAATCCCTTAATTAAGTTTGTTTTCTTATTACTTACAACCTTTTTATTAGATAAAACAGCGGCACTAGCAGAAGTAGGGCCTATAATTAAATTTATATCTTTTATTTGATTATCATATAATTCTATTAAACTTAATTTATATTTAAAATTTCTTAACCTCTCAGTAGCACTACCAAAATGTATAAAATTTTCAAAATGGTAAGGTACTTCTAAAGAAGATGTATCTTGTGATCTAATATAATCATATTGTATGTTAGGTACTTCACTATTTTCTAGTTGTTGTAATAAATGCTGGTATGAGGATGTTAAAGAATATTCTAGGGCACTATCAAAACTTTTAAATTGTGAAGGTACACTGTTTAATAATCTAGTATCTATATTATAGTTGGGGCCTTGTAGTTGTACACTTGTATCTCTAGGAAGAGGTTCCCCTAAATCTACATCCATAGAAATAGGATCTGTTATTTCTAGAGCTATTCTAAATTTATCCCCTACAGATAATTCTGGGTCTAGAGGTTCAAATAACTTTATTAATGCTTCAGATCGAATATTACTAACTGCTAAGTTTATAGCTAATTCGTTTTTATTTCTATCGAAGTTTAATACAAAATCTTTATAGAATACTGCATCTTCTAACCTACTAACAAGTATATTTAATTGTGTTTTTACAGTATCATCATCATTATAAGCTATTTTTAATTCTCTTCTTGAAGGAGATATTTCTTTAATACTAAAAATCCTATTAAAACTATTAAGGATTTGTTTCTTATGAATATTTAAAATTAATTTATATTGTCCAGAAGTATAATTTAAATCATTTAAAACTTCTACAGGATTAACTATTATATTACTTGTCTTACCATATGAATCTGGGTTAGTAGGGATTTGATAATCTTGGAAGTCATTTATAGATTGTAGTAGTTGACCTTTAAGGTTATAAATATGTGCTTCTACATAATCTTCTTCTGATCCAAATTTTCTTCCTATTACCCTATTAGCTGTGTCTCCTAAAAGATTAGATTCTATTCTTTCTATAGTATCATATTCACCTCTAGATATAGCTCCTGATCCTCCTTGTGAAAGTAACTCAGCATTTTTTGAATTTTGTTTAATAATATTTTTAGCTACTTCAATAGGATCAGCTGTTTTAGGGATATTGATTTTACCAGTATTTATCTGTTCTACAATTTTATTTATATCTTTTGTAGATGGTTGATTGGTTTTTATCCTTTTACCTTTTTGTGATATTTTATTCTTAAATGACTTCATTTATTATGAAAATCTTACGTTTCGTTCTTTATAATATGTTCCTACTATATCTTCTAGATCGCCTTTTCCTTTTTCCTACCCATTAAATTGTTGAGTATTAGATCTTTGAGATGCAAAATCTCCTTCTGATAGATTATCATATAATTCTGATAGTCCTTCAATAGATATTTCATCTCCACTTTCTATTCTTTGATAAATTATTTTATAAGCTGCTAATTTTCTTCTTGCATCATTTAATTCTTCTCTTGCTTCTTCTCTTAATCCCCTTGAACGATCTTTTTCTGGACCATCTGGAAGAGTATTTAAATCATTACTGTATTTAAAGAACTGGTTTTCCATATTTCTTTCTAAATCCCAAGCTTGTGTTATTTCATTTTCTAATTGTACTTTGTATTCTTTTACACTATTATATAAGTCTGGATTTGCTCTAAAATCGGAAGGATCCAACATTACAGCTATTGATTTAGGTCTTAAAGGCAAACCTCCTCCTAAATCTTCTTTATCAAAAGAAGGACCATTATCAATTTGATTAATAATATCTCTTGGTACTGCTTTAACTATATTCATTTCATAGTCGTCATCATCTTCTTTAAAACCTAAAGCTAATTTTAAAGCTGCATAAACACTACCTGGTCTACCCCCTACTATAGGGCGTTTTTTACCTTTATCCATATAGAAATAAGAGCCTCCTTTATCTATAGATATAATTGTTCCATTTTTGTAGAATGGATGCTCTTCTGGATTTTCTAACTCATCAATTCTTTCTTGTAGTTCATCTATTTGATCTTCTAATTTTTCAATTTCAACATCTTTTTGAGCAAATATATTTAAATATTCTCCGCTTTTTTCTAATATAGCACGATGTGATTTTTCTTCACCTTCATCAGGTATATCAAAAAACAATTCATCATAATCTTTAAAAAAATTATCAATATTTTTTTTAGGATCAGATTTATTAATTTCTGAAAAGCTTAAGTCTAAATTATTTCTAAAACCATCTGAACCATATAGTTTTTTTTCAATAATAATATTTTGATTATTATTAGGTGTTAAAACTTTAGGTAAGTTTTCAGGAATTTGAATTTTTTCTGTATTATATATGTCTGCCATTATCTAACTACTTTAAATGAATAATCTTCATCATATATATTAATTCCATCATTATTATCTACTCTAAATTGTAACTTATAATAACGTTCTGGTTGTAAACCTTCCATAAATAAATCAAAAAACATACCATCACTATCTGCACTTATTTTTGTAAATTTAGTATCAAAAGGAATTATTACCTCATCTGTTTCTGCGTCTCTAACACTGTAGTAACTTGTTTCGGGTAAATATTGTATGTTTAAATAATTTGAACTTGTTACAAAAGTCCTGTCTGGGTATCTTTTTCTTGTTGTTAATCTAAAACGATGTTTTGATTTTCTTTGAAATTCAGATTTATTATCATATAAAGATAAAAATATATCTCCACTATTTAATACAGTACCTCCACTTGTAGAATATACTGCGTCTTGCCATTTAAATGTTAGTTTTGGTGGATAAATTGTATGAGTGTCTGTTGAAAAATATTGCATTTCACCCGTACTACTTGATGTATCTGTTTCTACAGAATCAGGTTGTTTAATTATAAATCCATGGTTTTCTATACCATTAGGATAAGTAGTTCCTGCAAATAAACTTGCTGAGAATTTTTGAATTATGTCTGTTACATTAAAACTAGTATCTAATTTATCCCCATTTTTAAATTGTTGGGTTGCTTGATATCCTACTCCTTTGTACCAAGCCCCTCCTCCTTCTGTTATACCACTTGCTATTATTGAACCTGATGTTCCACTATTAAAAGGTGTTGTTGTTGTGCTTGTTGCTCCTTGTACTGAAAAATTTCCTATAGAAGAAGTAAATACAGCTTGGTTATTTCCTGCTACGGAACTTGTTGTTACAGTTACGTTAGTTCCTAAAGATGATCCAGATAAAATTAATGTATTAGTTGATTCGTTAAATGAAGCTGTTACATTATTTAAAGATGAAGATAAATTTATAACGTTTGCTAAATTATTTCCAAATGCTGTTATTGATGAACTTATTTCTACAAAAAATTCTGAGTCATTGTTATCAAATAATGAGGCAGATAT
>Ga0181413_1000444_pt1 | contig 12806 bp, 30 predicted proteins | sample 36SPOviralmetaG_FD_130111 | JGI IMG/M metagenome (GOLD analysis project Ga0181413, IMG submission 130111) | Marine viral communities from the oligotrophic San Pedro Time Series (SPOT) site, San Pedro Channel, CA, USA - 36 SPOT_SRF_2012-09-28 | ecosystem: Environmental > Aquatic > Marine > Strait... | reverse complement strand
TGATTACGAGTGTGGTTCTCTTATGACAGATGTTGAAATGATTGATGATTGGATAGAAGAAACTAGTCAACCTTATGAAACATTATGGTCAGAAAAAGATGATGGTATTTATTTAGTTGATAAGGATTGGAGGAAACAAATATGAAAAAATATAAAGTAAGAGCAGAAGAAACTATATACGCTGTCTATGAAACAGAAATAGAAGCAAAAAATAAAAAAGAAGCTGAGAAGATTGCATTAGACACATGCGTCTCTGATTATTTAAGTAGTGATTGGTCAAATTCAGCGGGAGATTTTACAATAGAAGATATAGAGGAGATATAATAATGGCAGATAGAACTATATATTTATATGATGATATATACTATTCAAATGAATATGAATTAAACAATGGTGTTAATGTTGATTTAGTAGGTAAAAAACACATAAAAAAAATAAATTTTGATGCAAACGATATGGAAAGTTTATGTATAGCATTAAATAATTCAGATGTAGAGGAGGATGAATGAAAATAGAAGTAAAACAAAAACATATAGACCTAGCGCCCAAGCTATTCAGTAAAGGCGTAAATGCAAAAGAGTGTTGTCCAATCTCATGCGCAGTGCAAGATAAATTTCCAGACAAACTTGTATCAGTTGGTTGGATTAGTAGTCCACAATATAAAAATAAAATGTTTCACGAAAGTTTTTATATTTCAGTGACTGATCCAGAAAATGATTATGAAGAAATTATTAAGGATGATTCTATAAGTGATATAGAGGATTGCTCTAGGTTTGCAGAAAAATATGATAATGGAGAAAAAGTTAAACCATTTGAATTTAAAATAGAGGAGAAACAATGACACAAAGAGATGAAGGACACAATTATAGAGACAGTAAGAATAAGGCTATGGAGTACGAGCGCAAGCAAGCAAGAGAAAAAGAATTAAGCGCATTTAAAGACGGTGTAGCTGATGCTTTATTAGAAGGTTATAAATCTGAATGGCACGAAAATTTGTATTACTACAAACAAGGTTATGACTTTGGTTTAAAAATGTATGATGAATTGAAAAAAATAAATGAGGTAGAATGAAAATAAATGTAACAGAAGAAGATATAAGAAATGGTGAACCTGGACAATGCAATACTTGTGCAATTTCCCAAGCGTTAAAAAGAACTTTTAAAGTAGACGAAGTTTATACCGAAGTTGATGGTGGTGATATTATTTTAACAGTTAATGAAAAAAAATATGGAGTTAATTACAAAAATGAAAGTGATGTTCTAGACTTTATTTTTGATTTTGATCAAGTTGATGGATGGTCAAAAGTTAAACCAATGAGTTTTGAAATTTATGATGAACCAAGATAGACACAATAAAATATTATATTTACATAGTATCTGGTTAAGAGAAAACGGGTATAAAAATTGGAAAGCGTGCGAGCGTGCGAGCAAAGAAATGAAAAGGGGGTCAGTATCAGTACCAACTGCAAAGCAAGGTAGGTCGTAAGCCACCCCCCATTAACATAAACTTAAGAACTATTAATGATATTGATTTATACGGTAATTTACGTTAAAAGTCAAGGCTATGGGATTACCAAAAAATTTAACAGAACGACAACAAAAGTTCGCAGAAGTACTAGTATACAACGAGGGGCGCAAGAGCCCGAGCGAGTGTGCTTATGAAGCAGGATACAAAACCAGACCCCGTCAGGCTGCGAGCGAGCTACGAAATCCTAAAATTGCACCATTGGTTGTGCAATATATTGGTGAGTTGCGAGCAGAAATACAAGAAAAATACGGTATCACATTTGAAAAACATTTAGGGGAACTAGCAAAGCTACGAGAAGATGCGCGAGCAAAAGGGGCCTGGAGTGCTGCGATTAATGCAGAAATAGCTAGAGGTAAGGCAGGTGGTTTGTATGTAGATCAGAAGTTAGTTTTATCAGGCAATTTAGATAATATGTCAGAAAAAGAATTAGAATCTAAAATGAAACAAATTTTAGATGATCACAAAACTTTAATCAATATTACCCCAGAAGAACAGATAAAAGAATCAGTAATAGAATCAGACCTTGATAGTGATTCAGTTCAGAAATAATTTTATTATATAGTTTTCTTGGAAACTTTTTTATTAATGCCCACTTGTTTATAACTGGTTTGTATTCCATTTGCGTCTGGCCCTTTCCTTGGTGGAAGTTGGTCCCATTTTACATTAGGCATATTCTTTGTCAATGTAGGATTAATTTTTTTATTTTTCATTTATTTTTTCCATTTTAACTATACACCCTTTTGGGAATACATTTCTATCACTAAATAATTCATCATTCTGTTCATAGCTTGCAAAAGTTCTAATATTTTTATTATCTTTGTTAAGTAAGTATGCGTGCGTAATCATTACAGAAGGCATAAAACCTTCTGCTGTATGTAAGTCTGCATGCCCGGCATCGCCTGTGATATCCAACCATGTAATTTTGTAGAAGTAATATCTCTTCTTCTTAATCACAACAGATTTGTATTTAGATTTTTTAAGTCGTCTCATATCATTCCTTATACTATAGGGGAATTTTTAGGCAAATTTGTTTTTACAAAAACCAAAAAATCCCTCGCGCGCCGAGTACATGAAAATAAATAGCCAATACCAATGCTTATTTAACCTCTATGCACTTACTGCATATACTAACCATACTTTTACTACTGTGCCAAAGCAAAATCGTCTACTATTCAACAATACTGTCATCTGTGCCATGCTGTGCCACTCAAAACAGACCCTTTGGCACACCTATTAATCAATGATACCAACGATAATAGGTCAAATTTAGACTTTGTGCCACTGTGCCACCAATAAAAAATGATCACTGAAAAAAAAATTTACCCTAAAATTCCACTTATGTATGGAACAGTTTAGAATTATTCTAAACTTTGTATCTTTTTGTGCCGTTTATTATTATTTTTTTAACACCTTTACCCTGTAAATCTATTGTTGCGTAGGGTTTCCATGATTTTTTAATCAAATTCAACTCTAAAATAAAATTTGACCATTGTTTTGGTGTTATATCTTTACTTTGTATTATTACTTTTTTCATAATTTTGTAGGGCTTCCACTCTCGCTTCCACCCCAGTCCCAGGGAACCTTTTAACTTTGTTTAAATGTCCTTGATCTAAATAATTCATTTTTATCTGCTTTGATTACAAGTCTGGCCGGGTTTGCGTCTCCAATTATATTACTTTCTTGTATTTCAATACGCCTAACATCTTCTAAATGTCCAGTCATAGTTTCAATATAAACAGGACAGTCAGATATCATGGTGCCTTTTTGTCCATTAGTAAATTGTTCTAATATTTGTTGTAAATCTCTTAATCTCATTTGTTTAATCTATCTTCCTTTCTTTTTTCCGGATACATTTCGCTATGTCTCCTTGCCACATTCTTGACAAGTTTATACCACTTTTGCTTCCACATTTCTTTCATCTCACCTTCAGTTTTATTGTATGCATTTGCAATATTATCCAGCTGTTTGATGTCTTTGTTTATAGTATTCATCAACTCTCCTTAAAAATTGGTGTTTATATTTTTGGAATTCTTTACCTTCGATAACAAATTCCTGGTAGTAATTATCTTTACTACACATCATCACCACACCTTTGGTAATTTCTGTTTTATAAATAAAATTGTGGGCCATTGCATAGGCCGCCAATTGAAGACAGTAATCCCCGATCCACTCTCGGCGCTTCGGTTTGTTCGTTTGTTTAAAGTCTATAATAGCATCGCTACCCTTGTGTACCCCAACGAGATCAGTTTGGCCCGCATATAGCCCAGGATAATACAAAGTACATTCTGTGCCGTAGTATAAGGGTACATTGCATAGACCCTGCTCTATGACCCTTATAGCCATGTTATGAGCCTGTTTTCCAACGTTGGTCTCATCCAAATAACCTTTATCTAATATATACATTTCAAGTATTTTGTGCATCGCCGTTCCACGTGCCGCAGATTCATCCACGATCCGCGCTGCGTTGGCCTCCCCCATCTTCTCTCGCCACGCCTTCAACGATTTGCGCTTCTCGTCCGATTCGGTCGCTGACAGTATCGTAGTAACCGATGGTAATTTTTCTTTGTCATTGATATTATAATGACGCTTACCCTCTATCGCTTCGCGTACCGTTTTTGGATATATAAATTTATTCTCCCGTTTCATGTCTATTTATTATTATTTTACATAGCTTTATGTATTCTGGTGTCAAGTTTTCTTTGTCGTGAGTATAGTATGTAATCAAACTAGTTTTACTTAAATATTTTTCAAATCGTTCTTCTTCCCAATTAGTAAAAGGTTCTTCTCTATCTCTCTTATCTAAAAGATAAGAGAGATCTTGTCTTTTTTTATACCAAACACTTCTACTCATTTATAAGGATCCCTCATTTTAAATGGCCAAGTAAAAGGATTTTGCCAATATGTTTCTCCTTTTATTGCTTTCTTTAAACAGAACTCAAACACCTGTTTCATAATCCATCTATTTTTTTTTATGCTCCAAGAATTAGGTCCTCTTCTTATAAAATTTCTTGCGATCCAAAATTCATATTGAGTAATATCAACTCCAAGTATATTAGTTTGTTTAGTCTCTCCAATAGAAATAGGTCTAATTAGAATATGATTTTTACCTACGCTCGCCCAACGTCTTCTTATTTTATATTTAGCATCAGAGTGTTGTCCTTTTTTAATTATCTCATATTCAAAGGGGCTGTGAAAATGATACTTTGCAAAACCACACTTCCATCTTGTAGGGTGAAATTTATTATGTAATCTAACCTCACCTGGTTTTAATCCTTGTTGTAATTGTTCTAACTCATTGTTCATATTTATTTTTCCTTTCTTTAGTTTTTGATCCACATTTTGTAGTGTTCAAAATTTACTACATTATCCTTCACAACATTATCTGGGATCTTTGCATAATGTTCTATTACTTGCGTAATTTTACCTAACTTCGTATGTGCGTAAGGAAATAATAAACAACAAACTTTAAACGCATCTCTAAACACACATCTCCATTTATATTGTTTGAGGTAAGGAGTGCCATCTACTCTTCTACCTTTTACTTTTTTAGGCCTTAAAGTTCCAACACCTAAAACTTCATGTAACCAAATTAAAACACTACGATCAGTCATAGTAATTTCCATAGATATTCTCATCGAATTAGACATTCGATATCCAGGTTTTTTATTATGTCTTTTCTTTTTCTCAACTTCACGTCTTATATTAATACTTCCCTCACCATCAAATAACCCTGCTATGTAAGCAATGTCAGTGTCATTCATTGTAATCTTGCTTTCTCTACCTTTACTAATAAATCTTGTAGTTGTTTAACAGTTGTATTTTTGTTAACAACTTCATCATTAACTAATTGCTCATACAACTCTGCCACTACCTCACCTTGTGAATTGCAAGTAGGGCATTGATGTACCTCGGTATAAGAACCATTACTCTCTCTTAAGTAACCATTGCCTTTACAATGATCACATATTACTTTAATCTTTTGTTTTTCCATTTTTATATCCTAACTTCTTTGCTGCTCGTGAAGCTAGTGCTTCAATGGTTTTACTAATTGTAAGTTGTGCGTCTAAAAACTTACCATCGGCTAAAAAATTTAACTTTTTGTAAGTATCTATTGGCACTGATACAGATTTAAATTTATTTGGATCTGCCATTTTTTCTCCTTTTGTTAATAATCATTTTACAAATATTTCCTTTGGTTTTCTACCTGGTAGAAATGCTTTTACTAATGGTGCATCATCTAATCCATCCATAGAATCTATATAAACTTCTAACGGACCTGCATGAGTTTGCATTGTTATAAAACAACAACCTTTTGATCTAATATCAAAATGTATACCTTTGGCATAACGATCTTCAAAGTTATTTTTTCTACGTATTGCCATATGTTCTTTGTCTCTTCTTGGTCTTTTCATTACTTCTTCTTTCTGTTATTAATTCTCTTCATGTATGGGAATATATGCTAAAATAAATAATTTGCAAGTATTATTTTTTTAATGTAAAAAGAAGATCTCTTCTCACACCTTTTGTTTGTTCGTCCCTTTCTTGGGACGAGCAGACATTTTAGAATGATTCTTAAGTAGCTATTTTACCTTCGTCTTTTATAGGTGCACAAACAAATTTAGGATACAACTGTAACGTGTTTATTGTTCTTCAGTAAAATTACCATCCGCGATCAGTATTTCATATGCATCTACTAATCCAGCACGCATACATTCATAATGATTATCGAATGTTTTAGGATACTCAGGATTTGTGTAGCACTCTCCGCTCACAACGGAACAAATAAATACCGTCAATAAAAATTTCATTATTTCCCCTGTCCGCGATACTTCTTCCACGAACGACGCTTTGATTTATTCATTTTACATTTACTTGGAGTACGTCCAATTGATGTCTTATGAAATGTAGCTTCGTGTCCTACAAAATCTTTAAATTTTTTCGCCATCGTCGTCTAACCATTCTTTAACAAATGGCTTTGCTCCTTTAGGTGCTGTTATAACTGGTAGATAAGTTATCTTACCATTTACATGTTGTTCTAAATCTGATCCACAACTCATACACCTAAAAAAATCTCGGTCAATCCCAACTAAGGTAGTGAATTGATCACATGTTGGACATTTACCATCAACGACTTCCGCTTGAAATCTTATTTTTTTCTTTGTCATTACTCCAGTATTAACTTCTTTATTGACAAAGATCCATCTATATTTTTTTCTAATTCTGCCTTAGATTTTATGCATTGATAAACAACATTATTATTTTTATTTGATCTCTTCGCAACTCTCTTGCCTTTCAAACACATTGACATTGAAGGTTTACCTGATTCAGGATCAATCTGAATTCTGTGCTCCTTAATCTCTCCATTAACAATCATAAGTAAAGCTACCACCAACTCTGTCATAAAACCTTACCTTTGTTTTCACCTTGCTTGATAACATATTTTTGTGTACCATTCTTGCCAGTTTCTACTTCTTTTTTTAAATTTTTTGATAAACTTATTTCTTTATTTTCTTTGTTTATCTGTGCGATATGATCTAAAACTTTTCTATTAATACGTCCCGTTGCCATTTTGTCTTACCTTATCTTTTAACACTTCGATATCATTTAACGCTTTATCTAATTGTTCTCTTAAAAATTCTATATTAACTTTGTTAGTCATGTTCATCTCTTGAGTCTGTTCCATTTTCTCTACGGACTTATACAAATCCTCGATTAAAAAATGTTGCTCCTGGTCCGTGGGCACTTGTTCAGATTTTTTAAGTAAATCATTTTCAAACAACTCACGTGATGTCTCTAACGATACCAACCTCGCAGTCAGCTCTGTATAAGCGAACACACCCATTGCGACTAGCACGATCAGTGAGGCTACGGTTTTCATCGGCATCTGCACTCGTGCTTCGTCTCCGATATTTAATGGTTTATTGGGCATTAGGGCCTCCGAAGAATGCTAGGAGACAAAGAGCAATAATTAACATCGCTGTGAATCTATAATCCATCCTAGCATACTCCATAATCATTACTTAACTATGTAAGCCACAACAAGAACTGCAATTATAATCGTACATACTTTGTGATTACACCAGCATTTGTTAGCCATGTTTTTAATTTTATCAATCATTTTTTTGCTCCTCGATCTCGTAAAAGAAATCATCAGTATCTGAAGTTCTCCATTTACCAGAATCTTCTACGTTCCATTCATTAGTTTGTACTTTCCAATCAGGCACATTATCTTTGACAGTAAACGAAGGTAAATCCCATATACATCTATTGTTAGGTTGTGCTGCAAAATTGCCATCGTCTAATGCAATTATGTGAGCGCACTTATGTTCGTGCGGGATCTCTGAATGGTCAGTGTCTAGTATATTAGCATCTGGGTGTCCCCAGTCAATAGTAAATAAATATGAACCATAGTGTTTCTTTTTATCTTTACCAAAGTAATAACCAGAAGCTGCGCTTAAGATAGACCAATGAGTGACAGTAGGATAATAAGAAAAACAATTCCAAAGCTCCAATTCATCAAGTCTTCTTGTGGGCACTCCGGACGGGTCAAATCCCTTTTGAATAAACGCGCTAATTGGTAGGCGATAAAATATTGCACCGTTACCCATAAGAGCGTGGAATAATATAGCACGGCCCCCCATACTAGTAATACCGAAGATAATACAGTCTTCAACTTCGCCATGATGTTTTTTACAATCATATAAATACTCCCTTCTAACCTGTGCATAGACGGTTGGTATGTTTGCGTTTAAGTATGCCATTATTTAATTTCACCCCAATTTTCTCCCTTCTCATAGTCCACTTTATTTGGAACTTTTAGTTCCACAGCAGATTCCATTATCTCAATAATTTTTTCTGCCTTTGCATCCGACTCAACAGAAATATCTACTTCATCGTGAATTTGGATGTGTGGTATTATACCATTTTCATACAAAGCTACCATAGATTTTTTTGTCATATCCGCTGCAGATCCTTGTATTAATTTATTTAAAGCCTTGTAAGTAAAGGCTCTTTTTAATGGTTCGTCATATTCTTTTCGTGCTTGTTCTAATGGTAATGGTTTAAAAACCCCAAATTGAACAGGTTGCCATAAATCAAAATGACAGGCCCGACCACCTAAAGTTCTAATTTTACCACGATCATTTGCTTTACGAGATACATTGTCCATTAGTTGTTTAACAAAAGGTGCTTTGCTATGATACTGTCTGATCAATTTTTCTGCAGAGTCTTTCATCAAACCTAGTTCTGCCATCAATTTATTTTTACCCATACCATACATCAAACCAAGATTAATTGTTTTGGCTTGCTTACGTTCAATGCCTGCCATATCTGCAACAACCTGGTGAAAGTCTGCATCTCCTTGATTATAAGCTTCTACAATTTCATCAACACCATTTAAATTTTGTAATTTTGCATAATGTACTAAAATTCTTGGTTCTTGTTGTGAGTAGTCAAACGATCCCCAAGTAGTTTTTTCTTCTGGAATAAATATAGATCTAATCATCGGTCCAAGTTCCGGATGTCTCGCTGGAATTTGTTGTAAGTTTGGATTACTCATAGAGAACCTACCGGTTACTGTTCCGCCTTGATCTGATCGTATTTGATTTATGTCTGCGTGTATTCTACCATCAACTGCATGTTTAGTTATTGAGTCTATGAAAGTTGTGTGCGCTTTGTTTATCTCTATCGCCTCTGCAATTGCTTGAGGTAATTCATGAGGATGGTTCTGTAAAAAGTTTTTTGTAAAAGAAGGTTCTTTACTTTTTTCTGTTACATCATAAGGCAACCCCAACTTATCAAAAGCTTTTGCTATACTTCGGGCAGCCATAATTTCTACGTTAATTCCTGTTAAACTTTTGATTTTATTAATAATTTTTGCTTCACGATCCATTAAATTTTTCTTAATAAAATCTGCTTTATCAAGATCTACCCTTACCCCTTTAAATCTCATATCAACTAAACAAGGAAATAGTTTTGTCTCCAATGTAAAGACATCCATTAATTCTTGATCATATAATTCTACTTTTAATCGTTGCCAAAGTTTTAATGTAGACTCCGCATCGCGCTCCGCGTACTGTCCAACAAACATCGCGGGCAATCTCCACATATCTTTTTTAGCATCAAGTCCATATTCTTTTGCCGCAGCTTGTAAAATACTTTCGTCCTTACCAATCCCTACATATTTTTTAGCTAGTATATCTAATCGGTATGATAATCTATTTTCATCAATCAATGATGCTGCAATCATTGTATCTACTATTTTACCTTTGATATCTACGCCTGCTGATCTTAACCAACAAACATCATACATCGCATTGTGAAATATAAATGTAGTATCGGGTTGGTTACATATATCTTGTAACCAAGATAAAACTAACTTCTTATCCATGTTTCCACCAGACTCATGTTGTATTGGAAAATATCCCGCCCAGCCTTCAACAGCTACCGCAACGCCAGCAATATGTCCTCTGCCGGTAACATTACCTGAACCCATCTCTATTAGATGTGGATCATTAGTTTCTAGATCGATTGCTATTTCTTTATGTCCTCGAAGATCTTTTAATTCATCAGGCATAACCCATTCCGTTTCTGGAGTAAACAACGGTATCTGGGTACTTCTCACGAGTAATCCCTTTCAAGTATCATTTCTAAATAATGTATTGCCTTCTTCTCGTCCTCTTCTTTTCCTTTTGACTGGTGTCTACAGATATATTTTATAGCGTTGCCTTCCGCAAAAAGCAACTTGTTTTCGTTTATAAACTCTGCAGGTTGAATTTTCATCGATCGGTAATGTTTCCCGCCTACCTGCTTATCTAGTGAGTCGTATGCAGCTTTTTTAAATATTTCACTATTGGTCATCTTCCTCCTTTTTGTCGGTATATACTTCATACCAAGCGTTACATTTGTTACATTGATAATATGAAACAATATTGTATTGTGAATCTGGATCTATATCTTCCATATCAAAATCGTTTTGCCATATTACATCTTCATTGCAGTAGAAACATTTCATAATATATAAGCTTTATCAAAGTCTCTTGGGTCTAACACATGTAATTCACGCTTCGCTCTCGTCGCTCCGGTATAAAATAATCTATGTAATTCATCCGGGTCATGACTAAATGTTTCTAGCGCAGCGTTGGTTATGTCTTGCATCAATAAAACTTTATTAGCTTCTCCTCCTTTCGCTCCGTGTATTGTTGACATTGTTATACGAGGATTTTTATTCAGTGTTTCTCCATTCGCCCTCATGTTACGAATGTAGTTTTCAGTAATAGTATCTAGTCCTTCAAAAGATTCATACCAAACTTTATCAGTTACTAAACCATGTTTATCTTTACATTCTTGTAATGTATATTTTTCATCAGCATGTAATGTTTTTCCTTTTTGGAATCCAGGCAATACATTAGATCCAAGATATCCATAAATATTTTTTATTTCTAAATGATTTAACTGATCGCCTTTTCTCCAATGTTCCCAATTGTTTAACGCTAATAGTAATTTTAAAGATACAGAGTTAATACCTTTGAATTGATAATACCATCCTTGTAATTCACATAAATCTTTTGCATCATCTAAAAAATGATTTGCTGAAGATAATACTAACCAATTACCTTCGGACATATCTACTTGAGTAATGTCAGAATACCTTCTTAATATACCTTCTTCTGTTCTTGGTTTATAAGTTTTATCAAATCTATTTTGTACTTTACTTATAATGTTTTGTGATAGTTCGTGTATAGGTCCACCCGGTATACGATATGATTGATCTAAAATTTTTATATCGTTTACTTCTTCTTTCAATGCAATGAAATGATCTACATCAGCTCCAGCCCATTTAAATATTGCCTGGTCGTCATCGCCTGCAATATAAGTTTTATCTGCGTTAGACCACAATTTTCTTACCATTTCCCATTGTAGTAATGATAAGTCTTGTGCTTCATCAATAAATAATACTTTAAAACTATTTGCAGATTCTTTGTTAATATAATCTTCTAATAAATCATTAAAGTCTTTTAAACCTTTTTCTTGTTTAAATCTTTTAAGCTCTTCCGCTAATAAAAATAAAGTGTTTCGTTCTATATCTAAAATGTTTTGTCTTGAGTCATAGTATTCCAATAGATCTATTCTTTTAACTGCTGCCGTGTTTATGATTGTAAGATATTCATTATCTGAATTAAAGGTACCATCACTATCAGAAAATTTTGCCATCTTAATTGGTATGCCACATTTTTCACCAAACTCTTTGTAATCATCTCTACCCATCATTTTTTCTTTGGTCATACCTAATTGTGCGAATGCATAAGAATGTAAAGTTCTAAAATTACTCAAATCATTTTCTATATCTAAGCCAAATTTTTCCGCAGCTCTAGTTGCTGCTTCTGTTGCAGCTTTTTTAGTAAAAGAAAAGTAACCTATTTGTTTAGGTCTTATCCCTTGTTGTATGAACTCGTCCACTAGATTCAGCAGTGTTGTTGTCTTGCCTGTTCCAGGAGGTCCTAATATTATTGTTTTCATATTTTTTTATTTTTCTTGTTAGTAATCTGTTTTTCATTTTAAGATATTCGTTTTCTTTTTGTAGTTCCTCTAACTTTAAACGAAACCTTAAGTGCCAATTTTTTCCTACATCTTTATCAAACATTAAAAATGTTCTTCCTGATATGGAATTTTAGAAGTTGTCGCCTCCGTTTGTTTCATTGTTTTAATTTTTATTAATCTTGGTTGTTGTTTCTTAACCCTAACTCTTTCTTCTTCTACAAATACATCTAATTGTTTTAACAAGTTACCAGTTTGTGTTTTATCTTTTTCCCAATGATTTCGTTTACAAAAATTATAAAAATCTTCCATTCTAAAATAAGTAAATTCTCTATTCTGATCTGTAAAAGGAAGTTTATTTAATATATCATCAAAGGTTCTTGCTGATTGTCTATTGGTAGTCCAGTCTTGTAATAAACCTATAATTTCATTTGTAGGATTTAAAGATTCTAATGGTTCTACTTCTTGTAAATTTTGCATCATTGGTTTTAAAAAATGTTGTTTCCAATCTTTTGGTTTTGGTACCGGTACTACTAGGTTAGCTTGATCTAAACACGCTAATGCAAACATGCCTGGATTATAACGTTGTTCTGATTTTAATTCGATCCGCGTTCCACTTACATCCAAAAACCATTGTGGTGGTGTGGATGAGTATTTAGTTAAACTACCAAGTATAGGCATCTCTTCTTCACCAAACCCTACACCAAATCTTTTTGTTCTACATAAACCCGATTGACATACCG
>Ga0181413_1000443_pt1 | contig 12853 bp, 4 predicted proteins | sample 36SPOviralmetaG_FD_130111 | JGI IMG/M metagenome (GOLD analysis project Ga0181413, IMG submission 130111) | Marine viral communities from the oligotrophic San Pedro Time Series (SPOT) site, San Pedro Channel, CA, USA - 36 SPOT_SRF_2012-09-28 | ecosystem: Environmental > Aquatic > Marine > Strait... | reverse complement strand
TTTACGTAAGTTAGAACATGGACCAAACAATATAACATTTATAGAATTTTGCCGTGTGCGTAGACGCTAATGCAGGGGCAAGAGCAGCCGCTAAAGAAAGAGCTGCTCAGAAAGATGCCCTATTTGCACAAGAAGGACTCAAGTTCTTCAACAAAGAAACACAACTAGCAAGAACACAGAAAAGAAATGTCGTAGGTTACTCACGTGATTTAAGTGATGCCTATGCTGGTGCTCTTGCTGCCCAAGGTAAGGGTAGAAAACGAGTAGAAGCTGCTGCTCAGAAGTACTTTAGAGCTAAAGGTACTGTTAATGAAGGTGGCAGATCTAGAACATTTGGTAAAGCTCAGTTACAAGGATACCTTGCAGCTCAGTCAGAAGTCGAATCAGTTATTGATAACGTGTTACGACGTAATATGGCATATGCTCAAGAAGGTTCTAAACGTAAGTTCCAAGCTGCACAAGCTCAAGGTCGAGAAGCTTTAGGTATACCAGCTGCATACGGTGCACCTGTTATGTTACCTCCTACAAATAGATTAGGTGGTGCTTTACAGATAGCAAGCAGTGTAGCAAGTATATACAGCGGCTTTGGTGGCACTAACATATTTGGTAAAAACTTCGGATTCGGACCACAATAATTATGACATCATCATTCGGAAATCTCATAGGTAAGGAACGGGACGAAATACCCGGCTACGGTATAAAAAACTATGCAGAAACAGAGCCTGATCTAACAGACGCCGTTAACAAACAGATCGAAGCTAACCAACAGGACACCATCCAGTTTTATAACGAGATGGCTCAGATACAGAAAGACATCGCAGAGACTCCCATGAAAAACTTGGAGTCTTTAGCAACTTTTTCTTCCAAAGCTGGTCAAGCTATACAAACTTTTAAAGATAATCAAGAAGCACAAGAAAAAATTAATGAAGCAATGGACTTCTTAGATCAAAACTCTACTGCTGATTTATATGAAAAAGAAGGTAAGTTTGAATTAGAAAACTCTAAATTTGACAAACAGTTACGTAACGAAAAAGGTGAACTTAAAGAATCTGCTCAAAACTTTTTAAGAGCTAGAAACGTTGAAGTTCCAGAAGACATTGGAGTTAAACAACTACTAAGAATATTAAATGAAAACGGTTATGGTTCTAGACAACAGTTTATAAACGAAAACGGTGGTCAAGACATTACTGATTCAGACGAGTATCTTGGGTTACATAACGCTGCTGATGAATTAATGATCACTAACTTGCTTCGTAGAGCAAGAGGTCTCGGAATAGATACTAATAGTAGAGAATTTAGAAAGGCTTTTTATAATACTATCTACCCTGATATTAAGCAAAGAAGAGAAAACAATTTCCAATCTTGGAAAGGTAACGCTAACAGAAACTTTGAAAAAATAAATAAGAAAAAAACTAGAAAAATAATTGTTGATACTCTTGCACCATATTCAGAAGGTGCTAAGTTTGACGTAGATGTAATGACTCTTGTTGAGACTGTTAAAAACAGAATGAATTTTGATACACCTAGAGAAGCTATTGAGTATATATTCAGCGAGGTAGCCGCAGAAAGTGCTGAAGATGATCGCAAATTATTTCCAGAACATTTAGAATATCTTTTTGATGGGGCTATATTTGAACACAAAGCTACTGGTAAAAAAACTACTATAGCAGATGGTGACTTTCCATTTAAAAATACTCTTAACTCTATAATGCAAAATGCAGAAATAGAAAGAGCTAATGAAGTACAGCAAAGCAATAGAGCTGATGAAGTCTTAGCAAAAGACGAGTATGACCAGTTTATAAAAGCTAATCCAAACGTATCACCGGGGGTTGAGTCTAATTTTTTACAAGACTTAGAAACAAAGTATCCAAGTTTTGATGCAAGCACACTAAGTAGTGGCTCTGGAAATACTGGTGGAGAGTATGATGGACAAGCTGGTAAACCAGATGCAACTATTGATTATAAGAAATTTTTACAAGATGGTTTTATCGCAAGTGACGATGATCCTACACCAAAAGAGCTTCGTCAAATAGAAAAAGCATACGGTGATTTTAAAGCTAAAGTAGCAAACTTAGTTGAGGCCGGTGTTGATCCACGTGACGCAGAAGCAAGAGTATTTGACACAGTATCTAAAAATTTAGGTGCTGGTAGATATACACAATCTTCTATAGAAGCAAGACAAGGTAGGCGAATTCAACCTGTAGATATATTGTCAGATAATGAGCTGTTACGCTCTGATTCTAACAAGGTTAGATTTAACGCAGACTTTAACTCTCTTGCAGAGCAGATTGCACTTTCACAGTACAAACGACACAAACTATACGGTGAAGCGTTTCCAACTTATTTTAAAGGTGTAGTTAGAGGTACTAAAATTTCAGCTATAGATTTTGCCGAAGATAGATTTAGGTCTATGGATGGTTATAATGGTTTAGGTGAGATTGCTGAACGTTTTAAACCGAATAAAGATGGAGTCTTAGTAGACAAACAGTCTGGACTTTCTAAAAAACAACTGAATGAGTTTGAAGTTAAACCACACCTAACTAAAACAAATATTAAATTATTACAAGATCCAGAACTAGCAGCAAAAGTCCTGATAGGTTTTAGAAAAGATGGTAACGAGCTAGGTACATATTTACCAGCTATAGGGTTTGGTAAAAATAATGGTGACAAACTAACTGTTGGTCAAGTAATAGAGTTTGCTAACAGAGGTGGTAGTAACTTTGGAATTTTTGGGTACACTGCACAAGAAATTAAGGAAGCTACAAAGTCTGGTGTTATAAGTAAAGATGCTATATTTGACGAAGAAACACAGAGTCAGATGGTATTTGAACTTATTAGACAGCGTTCTAACAGAACTAACAGTATTAGAGGTGCTATTATACAAGCTAAAAAAGGTGGTGAAGAAACAATCTTTGAAGGCGACGAAGAGATAGGAAGATGGGATAGGCTAGTAAACATGGACGCTAATGAAATACAGGCTACTCTTAATGTATCTCCTATGTTACGAGAAATGCCTACAAATCAGTTTCAAAATCTTACAGCTGGTGTAGTTTTAGAGATAGAACAAATAGTAAAAAAAGAAGAAGCTCAAGAAACAGGCGATAAAAAGATTGCAAGAATTGATAGAAACTTAGCATACTATAATGACTTGCTAGGAAAAGCAACTGAAGGAGATAAAGGCTTAACAAACATGCGTGTTATACCAAAATTTTTACAAAAGTTATATCTACCTAGACCAGATATTGAAAAAATAATACAAGACTTAGAAGCACAAAAAGCAGAAATTGAGAAACTAAGAACAAATGACTGATTCAAATTACTCTAATGTGGATATAAATATTGATCCCGAGTATGCTGATTATTTAGCAGACGAAACGGAACAAGCACAGGATGAGTACGAACAGGCTAGAGATGCACAAGAACAATCTCAGTCTACGTTACAGCAAGAGGAAAGAGTTTCTAAGGAAGTTCAAGATGATCCTCGTAATGCTGATAACTGGGGTGCTAAGGCACTCATAAAAGAAGGACAGTCCATATTGTCTGGTGGAATTCAAGACACAGCATCTTCTCTCGCAACCTTTCCAGAACGTACTATTGATGCGTTGTCTGGCGAGATGCAAAGAGAAAGACAAGAAACTGGTACATACAGACCAGAGTGGAGTCCATTTGGAGCATATGACAATCCGATAGAAACAAAAACATGGTGGGGTAAACAGTTACGTGGCTTAGTCCACTTTGGTACACTTGCAGTAGGTACAGTTGCAGCAGCTAAAGGTGTTGCAGCTACCGGCATTGTGTCAATCCCAGCTGGTATACTTGCACTATCAAAAGGAAACATCATTAGAGGTGCAGCTGTAGGAGCTGTGTCTGACCTTGTATCTAAAGAGTCAGATGAACAGAACGCTCTAGGTGCATTACGTGACAGGTATGGTTGGATAGATACACCGATATCTACTAAAGATACCGACCATCCAGTTATAATGAAACTGAAGAACATAGTCGAAGGCATGGGCATAGGTCTAGTTTTTGACGGGCTTGCATACTCACTTGGAAAAGGTGGTAAAAAAAGTATCGAGCAAATAACTAAACGTAATAAAAGTTTAGAAAAACAAACAGTAGAGGCTGGCGTAGCACAGATACGTCAGGGTGAGACAGATTTTAGAGCAGATAAAAATGCACCTATATCTCAACCACACCAAGGAGCACACATATCAGAAGTAGATCCACAGACTGCAAGAGATCAACTATCTGCTACACGTAAAAACTGGGGATCAGAAGAGGGATCTACGGGTTCTGTAACTACACCTGTTGAACGTGAGCGTATAGCTATGGAAGGCGGTACTGATGATGCTACAGTAGAACGTATTTTGCGAGGTTTATTAAGCACTGAAAAGTTTGCTAAAGAACTAGATGCAGCAAAAGGCGACAGAAAAGCATTAGCTTCTAAATTTAGAGAGGCTATTGAAGGACACCAGCGTATTACTCAAGGCAGAAATGCTGTAGATATGTCACCACAAGAGTATTTAAAAGAACTATTAGAAGCTCAACCAGATACTATAGACGGTGTAGACATATGGACATCTAAGAACGTAGTAATTGCTGACCTTATAGTCGGTACATTACTTAAACAACTGCGTGATTTAGGTACAGCTGGTAGAGAAATAGCAGATCTTGTTGACATACAAGACATAGACGGACCAACAAAACAGCTAGTAGACACTATGCTCACCGCATTGTACGAAACTAAGAAAGCTAGATTTGTAAAGTCTGATTCATTTAGAGAACTAGGTCTAGGTAAAAAGAGTAAAAAGACTGTAGAAGAAGCAACACAAGCGTCGCTAACAGATGCTAAAGATTCTATTATGTCTATACTTAAGATTGCTGGTGATGACAAAGATGATAACTTACTTAACGCTTTGTATGAAGCATTTTCTATGATAGATAGTGTTAATACATTAGATGACTTTGACAACTGGGCAAGAAAGACTATACTGGGTGGACAGTTAGAAGCTACAAGTCCTAACAGAAAAGGTGCTATGATACGTGAGCTAGAAGGTGTAATGACACACAGTATACTGTCAGGTCCTAAAACACCAATGCGAGCTATTATGGGTACATCTACTGCAACAGTACTAAGACCTTTAGCTACAGCACTAGGATCAGTTTTAAGGCTACCCTTTGATGGCAACGTAGCTGACGTTAGAGCAAGTCTAGCATCAGTAAACGGTATGATAGAATCAATACCAGAATCATTTACTATATTTAGAACTAAACTTAACTCATACTGGAAAGGTGATATAAGATCTATCAAGACACGTTATGCAGAGTTTACAGCAGCAGATGATAACTGGGAAATATTACGTCGTTGGGCAGAAGATAGTGGTCGAGCTAGTGAGGGAGAGCAAGCAGCTTTTCGTGTAGCTAACATGGCACGTCAAATGAACAACAGTAACTTCTTAACATACTCTACTAAGCTGATGGCAGCAACTGACGATGCGTTTGGTTACGTACTTGGTCGTGCTAAGATGCGTGAAAAAGCTATGCGTAAAGTTCTTGAGTTACAGGATAATGGTTATAAAATACCTAAAATTACACCTGAGTTAATGAAAGCATATGAAGATGATTTCTATGCACAGGTATTTGATGCTAACGGAAATATTATAGACGAAGCAACAAAGTTTGCACGTAAAGAAGTAACACTAACACAAGAGCTTACAGGCTTCGCAAAAGGTCTTAACGATGTATTTAGTGCTACACCTTTAGCTAAACCATTCTTTTTGTTTGCTAGAACTGGTGTAAACGGACTTGCACTGACAGGTAAGTATACCCCCGGTTTTAACTTTTTAGTTAAAGAGTTTAATGATGTAGCATTTGCTAATCCTAACGACTTAGCTAGTGTAAACAAGTATGGTATATTTACTCCAGAAGAGTTAGCTAACGCACGATCTTTACAAACAGGTAGATTAGCAATAGGTTCTGCGGTTACATTTATGGCTACACAGGCATGGATGCGTGGTGATCTTAATGGTAATGGACCTGTAGACAGACAGAAAAGACAACTATGGCTTGACGGTAAGTGGGAGCCTAGAACATTTAAAGTAGGTGCAGTTCGTGTTGGTTACGACCAGTTTGAACCATTTAACCTTATTATGTCTACAATAGCTGACGTAGGTGATGCAAGTCAACTTATGGGTGAGGAGTGGACAGAAAACGAACTAGGTAAAATATCTCTTGTTATAGCTCAGGCTGTTACAAGTAAATCATATCTAGCTGGTATTCAGTCTTTTGTTGACCTATTTGCAGGTAGACCCGGGCAAGGAGGTCGTATTGTGTCTGGATTAATTAACAACTCAGTACCACTATCTGGTCTTCGTAATGACTTAGGTAAAGTATTTACCCCGTACATGCGTGAGATCAACTCAGGTGTGTACCAGTCTATACGTAATAGAAACTTGATTACAGAAAATCTTGCTGAAAAACAGTTACCTCTTAAGTATGACATGCTTAACGGTAAACCATTAAAAGATTGGGACTTTCTTACTCGTGCATATAATGCAGTAAGCCCTATTACTCTTAATTTAGAACAGAGTGAAGGTAGAGACTTCTTATTTGACAGTGGTTACGATTTACGTACATCTACATACTTTGCACCAGACAGCACAAACTTGACTGACCATCCTTATATTAGATCAGAATTTCAACGAGCATTAGGTTCTCTTAACTTAGAACTAGAGCTAGATAAGTTTGCTAAAGATCCTAAGATGATAGCATCTATGGAGAAAATGTATGAAGATATACGTGCAGGCAAACGTGCACAGTTTAACGCTAGAGACTATTATCATAATAGAATTATAGATAGACTGTTTAAACGTGCTAAGAAAAAAGCATGGGCATCAATTAAGGATGATCCTAATATAGCAGACGTTATTGCAAAACAACGTGCAGAAAAACTAGCACAGATAGACAAACGAAGTGCATCCGCAAACATCCTCAACATTTATAAATAATGGCAACAACATTCGTAGATTACACTGGGGATGGAAACGCTACTAAGTCGTTTTCTTTCCCTTCCATCCAAGAAGCTGATATTAAAGTTGATGTAGATGGTGTCGTAAAGACATCAGGCAATCACTATAATATAACCAGCTACACAACAACAGGTGGTGGTAATGTAGTCTTTACATCAGGCAACATACCAGCAAGTCCAGCTGCAATACGTATCCGTAGAGATACAGATGTAGACACTGCTAAGGCAACCTACACAGCAGGCTCGGCAGTTAAGGCAGGCGATCTTAACAGCAACATGACACAGATTCTGTATGCTGCACAAGAAGAACAGAATCAAACAATAGTAGCAAGCGATATTAAAGACGGTGCTGTAACAAGTGCTAAGATATTAGATGGTACAGTAGTAGCGGCTGACTTAGCTTCTAATGCAGTTACAACTGTTAAAATAACAGATGATGCTGTAACAGCTGACAAACTAGCTAACTCTATTAATACTGAGATAGCAGCTAACACAAGTAAGACTACTAACCAAACTCATACAGGTGACGTTACTGGTTCTGTAGCTTTAACTATAGCTAATGCCGCAGTTACTAATGCTAAGATTGCGAATGATGCAATCAATAGTGACAAGATTGCAGATAATGCAATCAACTCAGAGCATTATACAGACGGTAGTATAGATACTGTACATATAGATGACTTACAAGTTACTACAGCTAAGATAGCAAATGATGCTATAGTAGGCGGAAAGATAGCTGATAATGCTATTGACTCTGAACACTATACAGATGGTAGTATTGATACAGCACATATAGCAGACGATGCAGTTACTGACGCTAAGTTAGCTAACTCTATTAACTCAGCTATAGCAGCTAACACAGCAAAGAATACTAACGTATCAACTAACCTTTCTACTTCTACAACAACGACAGAAGTTACTGTTGCAAGTAGTGATGGAACTAATGCAACACTACATCAAGCAAATAGTACTGCTGCTGGTGTAATGTCAACAGCACATCACGACAAGCTAGATGGCATAGAAGCTAGTGCTACAGCAGATCAGACTAATGCAGAAATCAGAACAGCCGTAGAAGCTGCAACAGATAGTAATGTATTTACAGACGCAGATCACAGCAAACTAAATGCTATAGAAGCAAGTGCTACAGCAGATCAGACAGCTAGTGAAATTAAAACACTACTACAGTCTGATAAACTTACTGTTTCTGAAATTAATACTACCTCTACTGATGGTAGATACTACACAGAAACTGAGCTAGACGCTGGACAACTAGATAACAGGTATTACACAAAAACAGAATCTGAATCAAGATATTATAATTTAGCTAGTGGAGAAGAAATACAGTCTGGAGAAACTTGGTCCGCAGCAGATAATAAGATTGCTACAACAGCAGCTATTGACGCTCGTATTATAGACCTTGTTGATGATGTAGGTGGTTTTGTACCGATAGCAAACGAAACAAGTTTTCCAAATGCTAACCCTGATGTCAATAATGGTGCAGGGACTATTGTTAGTATAGGTTCGTTATCTTCTAACCTTACTTCTAATGGAAGTGGTGTTATTAGTATTTCTAACGGAACTGTAGGTAACTCTACTGTAACTATTACAGGAGCTGAAAACAGTACAACTTACAGTGCTGGATACGGTCTACTTGTAGAAACAACTACTACACTTAATACTTATACTTTCCATAGATTATCTTCTAAAGCAACTGAAGTAACAACAGTATCTGGTAGTATTTCTAGTGTAAATACTGTAGCTGGCTCTATTAGTAATGTTAACTCTGTAGCTGGTAATGCAAGTAATATTAATACAGTAGCTAGTAATAACACTAATGTAACAAACGTTGGTGGCAATATATCTAACGTAAATGCTGTAGCTGGTAATGCTACAAACATCAACGCTGTTGCAGCAGATGCAACTGACATAGGTGCTGTAGCTGGTAAAGCAACAGAAATAGGAAGACTAGGTACAGCTGATGCAGTCTCAGACCTAAATACTTTAGGAACTGCTGATGTTGTAAGTGACATGAATACACTGGGTACTTCAAGTAATGTTACTAACATGAATACCTTAGCTGGTATCTCTAGTAACATAACAACAGTAGCCGGTAACAACAGTAATATAACTACCGTTGCTGGTAATAACTCCAACATCACAACAGTAGCTGGAGCTAACAGTAACATCAGTACAGTTGCTGGTTCTATATCTAACGTAAACACAGCAGCAACCAATATCAGTAATGTCAATAGCTTTGCTAATACATATCAAATAGCTTCTTCTAACCCATCAACAGATGGTGGTGGTAACTCACTAGCTGCCGGAGATTTATACTTTAATACTTCAGCCAACGAGCTAAAAGTATATAACGGTTCAGCTTGGCAAGGTGGTGTAACAGCTACTGGTAACTTAGCTGGTCTAAGTGCTAACACGTTTACAGGCAACCAGTCTCACGGTGATAATGTAAAAAATATATTTGGAACTCATGGAGATTTAGAGATACTTCACGATGGCACTGATAGCGAAATAACGAGTACACAAGGAAAACTAGCTATTACACATACTGGTAATGGCATGATTGAATTCCGTAGGCAGGGTGGACATGGATTTTCAATAGATGGTAGTGGACGGTTGTTACCTTCTAGTGCAAGTATTGACTTTGGTTATAGTACTTCACAGTATAGATGGCAAGCAATTTATGGTCAGGCCGGTGATTTTTCTGGCAACATTACAGTTGGAGGAACAGTTGATGGTGTAGACATTGCAGCACTTAACTCAACAGTTAGTGGTATTACAACCAACGCAACTCACTCAGGAGAAGTTACAGGTAGTGGTGCTTTAACTATTGCAGACAACGTAGTAGACGAAGCAAACCTAAAGGTATCTAACTCACCTACTAATGGCTACTTTTTATCAGCACAGTCTGGTAATACAGGTGGTTTAACTTGGGCAGAAGTTAGTGCTGGTGTAACAAGTGACTCTAGCGAGAACACTGTTGCTGGTACTAACGCTGGTGATTCATTAGATACTTCTGGTAGTGGTGGTACAAAAAATACTGTATACGGATATAACGCTGGTACTGCTCTTACCACAGGAGATAGAAATACTGCTGTCGGTAATTTAGCTCTAGCAAGCCAAACAACAACCAGCAATAATACTGCTTTTGGTTTTCGTTGTTTAACAGCAAACACAACTGGAGACAACAACGTTGCTTTAGGCTATAACTGTTTACTTGATAATACAACTGGGGATTATAATACTGCTGTCGGAAATAGTGCATTACAAAGCTGCACAACAGCTAACAACAATACTGCTGTAGGTAATTACGCTTTACTTTATAGTACAACCGCCGAAAGTAATACTGCTGTAGGGCATCTAAGTTTGAATGTCACTACAACTGGTAGTTTTAACACAGCAACGGGTAAATCTAGTCTTGCAAGTTGTACCACTGGAACAGAAAATACAGCATTTGGTAATTATGCTTTAGGTAATGTAACTACATCTGATTATAATACTTCTATAGGCTCTGGTGCTGGGATGAGTGTTACAACTGGTGCTAATAATACACTTTTAGGTTGTTATGCTGGTTATGGTTCTGGTGCTATTCAATTACAAACTGGTTCTAATAATATATGTGTTGGTTATCAAGCAGCATCTACGTCAACTAGTGTTTCTAACGAAATAACTTTAGGTAACTCTAGTATCACCAAACTTAGAGTTCCCGGAATAAACGTAACCTTAAAAGATAACGGTGGTACACCTACTGACGGACACGTTCTTACAGTAGACTCTAACGGAGAAGCTGGATTTGCTGCTGCAAGTTCTGGTGTAAGTAGTGACTCTCAATATAACACTGTAGGTGGTACTAATGCTGGTAATAGTTTTAATGGAACAAATGCCGAACAAAATACTTTATTCGGATATAACGCTGGTGATACAATTAGTACAGGCGATAGAAATACAGTAGTAGGTAATGATGCTGCTGGTGCTCTTAATACAGGATACCGTAATACAGCATTAGGCGATAACTCTCAAGTTGGTAGCTCTGGAAATTACAACGTATCGCTAGGTGCAATTGCTGGTAGTACTAATTGTACAGGAAGTTATAATATTGCAGCTGGATATAAAAGTGGTTATTATGTAACTTCGGGAGAAAAAAATATATGTATTGGATATGAAGCTGGAGAAGCTGTTACTTCTGGAAGTAATAACATAGGTTTAGGTCTTCAACCTTTAAAATTATGTACTAGCGGATCTGATAATATAGGTATCGGAAAAGAAGCTGGTGCTGCTATAACTACTGGAACGTATAATGTTCTGCTCGGATACGAAGCTAAAAGCGGTACAACTGGACTAATGAATGTAGCTATAGGTAGAGCATCTGGTAGTGCAAGTTCTACTGGACGTGAAAATATCTCTATAGGTTTTACTAGTGGTGCTAGTAATACATCTGGCAGAAATAACGTAGAAATAGGTAGCGAATCTGCAAGATATATAACATCTGGTGGTTATAATACTTGTGTAGGAGATGCAAGTGGAAGCAGTATTGAAACTGGAGAAAATAATATATGTATTGGTTATAATTCAGATACTAGTTCTGCAAGCGAATCTAATACAATAAATTTAGGTAACAGTAATATTACCAAACTTAGAATACCCGGTATTAACGTAACATTAAAGGACAACGGCGGTACACCAACTAATGGTCATGTACTAACAGTTGATTCTAACGGTGAAGCTGGATTTGCAGCAGTAGCTGCTGGTGTAACAAGTGATTCTGACGACAACACTGTAGGTGGTACTGGTGCTGGAGATAGTGTAGTTGCTGGAGGAGCTTTATTTAACACTTGTTTTGGTAAAGATGCTGGTACGTCTATAACTGGAGGTGATTATAATACAGCTATTGGAGGTCAGGCATATAAGAATGGTAACGGACGTTTAAATGTTTTTGTTGGATACAATGCAGGTTCTAATGCAGCTGCTAGTGGAGATGGAAACGCTGTTGTAGGAAACACTGCTGCTTATGCTTTAACAAGTGGTGCAAACAATGCAATACTTGGATACATGGCAGCCGAAAATATAACAAGTGCATCTAATTCAACACTTGTAGGTACGTCAGCTGGGAAAAGGATAACCTCTGGTGAAGGTAATACTTTAATCGGCTACCAAGCTGGGCAAAATGTAACAACATCAGTTAAAAACGTAGCTATTGGTAAAAGTGCGTTAAACGGTGTACAGAGTGGTTATGGAAATAATATTTCTATTGGTGAAAGATCCATGTTTAGTTGTGGGTCAAATGTTGATAACTTAATTGCTATTGGTTATGAAGCTTTAAAAAGCCATACTAACAGTAGTAATAGTATTGCAATCGGTACTGATTCTCTTGAATCTAGTACAACAGGAGTTAACGTTGGTCTCGGAAAAGAAACTGGTGTTAATATAACTGATGGAACTGGAAACACTTTAATTGGTCATCGAGCTGGTGATATTTTAACGACAGGAGATAACAATACTATTATCGGATCTGACGCTGATCCTTCGTCTGCAACTGTAGACAATGAGATAACTTTAGGTAACACCTCTGTAACCAAGTTTAGAGTACCCGGTATTAGTCTTGAAGCATCTGCTAGTGCAGTGACTCAAGGTGGTGTGTTCTATGAAAACAATACAACAGTTTCAGCAGATTACACAATTACTAATGGTCGCAACGCAATGGCGGCAGGTCCAATAACTATTGCAAGCGGCGTCACTGTGACAGTGGGTGCTAATGAAACCCTAACAATCGTATAAATATTATGAGTCAAATAAAAGTAAATAGTATCATCC
>Ga0181413_1000440_pt1 | contig 12981 bp, 12 predicted proteins | sample 36SPOviralmetaG_FD_130111 | JGI IMG/M metagenome (GOLD analysis project Ga0181413, IMG submission 130111) | Marine viral communities from the oligotrophic San Pedro Time Series (SPOT) site, San Pedro Channel, CA, USA - 36 SPOT_SRF_2012-09-28 | ecosystem: Environmental > Aquatic > Marine > Strait... | reverse complement strand
TATCTTTTCCTGCTTTTGTTCTTCTAATAATTTTACCTGTTGATGTATATATTGTATCATAATCACCTTCAACCACATCTACATTTTGTGCTTTTAATCTATCTATAACTGCTTTTGTTTGTTCTTCGGTGGCAAATTGACCTTCTCCAAGTTCTGATTCAAGTATTCTTTTAGATTCTAAATATTGGTCTCTTGTTAAACCATTTCTACGTCCTGCATCTGTTTCTGCTTGTATTTTTGCATTTATAACACTTCCATTATTACTATTTGATATTGGTAAAAATGTAGGTTTTCCATCAGTTCCAGTAGTTCCAGTAGTTCCAGTAGGTGTAGTTGGTAAAGTCGTTTGTCCTCCTGTGGTAGTAGCAGGTTGTGTTGGACTGGGAGGTTTACCTTTGGGGAAAGTATCGCTAATTGGGTTATAATCAATTAAATATGTATTTAAATAATCTGCTTGATTGAATACTAATAATGGTGTAGCACTTAATGCATTTCGGGCGATGTAATCATTTTGACCTGCCACCATTTCATCATAATTATTTCCAAATACACTTAATTGTCTTCTGACATCAGCATTATAATCATCAACTTCTGCTTGATTATGTTGATTTAAATTATGAACCATATTGCTATATTCATGTCTTGCTTGTTGCACGTATGCAGGTTCAAATTGACTAATGTATTCATTTGCAGAATCTAAATTTGGTATTGAAGAAACATTTGGGTCTATTACAATATTTCCATCTTTATCTTGTGTATACATCTTTGGTTTATAACCAGCCATTTGCAATTCATCTTGGAAATGCGAAAAATCTTCTTGTTTATCTAATAATTCTTGCTCGGGTGTATATGTTTTAATTTTGCTAAAATCTCCTTTTTCTCCTAATGATAATTGATGAATATAAGAAACATATTCATTTAAACTCATTCCTGCTTGATTTGCTTGTAATATTTGAGAATCGGTTGGCTTCCATTTTGAAATACTAGTGGGGTCGGCAGTATCTAAAAATCCACTATCAATATCATAATAATCAGCACGTCTTACTTTATCTTGTTCTTGTGCTAATTGTTGTGCGTCAGAAACTACTTTTGTATCACCTTTAACTCTGTCAAACTGCATACCTTCATATAATCTTGGTTGGTCTGCAGGGGCTGTGCTTTGTAATGTAATTAATTGTGGAATTGTAATTTGTAAATTATCTGCCCCTGTTTCCATAGCAGTATAAAAAGTATTCATAGTTCCAGCAAAATTAGGGTCTAATGTAGATGCATAAATAATATTTGGATTCATTTGACTTAATTTTGTTTGATTATTATAATATGCTTGAACTACTAGATTTTGTGCGTCATTTTTAATATTAGTCATGTATGCTGTTTTAAATTTAGTATCAATAAATGCAGTATCACTATAATATTTATCTAAATTTTTAGCAGGGATTTTATCGTTATTCCATTGGTCTAGTAAAAATTGTTGACTATCTTTAATTCTTACTTGTGTATAATTCATTTCTTGGAAACTTTGCTCTACTAATAATCCTACTGATGTTTCCCACGTTTGATTAGTTTGTTTATCTAAAAAGTCTTCTTCGCTACTTGTTAATTGTTTTGGTTGTCTTTGTCTTAATTGGCTACAATCCCCGCCACTTGCTTGACATACTCTATCAATTAAATTATGCATAACTGCTTGACTAAATAAATCATTAACACGTTTAGCATCTCCTGTTGCTTGTTTTGCAGGAACAGGCGGTAATGTATGTGGTCTATTAGTAAAAGTTGCTTCCATAGCACTTTTGAAACTTTTAAAATCATCAGTATCTACTCGTAAATCTCTATAAGCATCGGGATTATTAGTTTGCATTGCAGATAATGCTTTATCAAAATTATAATCATAATTAGGGAGCGTTTGAATTAGAATTTCTCTGTATCCTATTTTATTATTTTGTTCGTTTCTTGCTTCTACAATTTTATCATCTTCTGCTTTACCAGTGAAAAAACCAATTAATGCACTAATACCAGTTGCTAAACCACCAACTACTAAACTTAAACCTAATGTTTCAGGTGCTGTTGCAAGAGTCACCGCACCGATTGCTCCTGTCGCCACTGCTCCCGTTGCCACACCTGAAACTACGTTAGAACCTGCGTGGCTCATACCAGCATTTACTAATGCATTATTCATTAACATATCTAATGGAAGAGTCACAAGTCCAATACCCGCTCCTTCAAGTCCTCCCCGTAAAAGACTTGTTCCAGCCCGTAAAGCAACTTGTCCTGCCGTTTCTGTGAATGCTTCGCCAACTGCCGATGCTCCTGTGCTTGATAATCTTTGATAAATTTGATTACCTACCATAGCACTAATACGTCCACTTGTATCACCGAATGCCCCTGATATTGCACTATTAGCATAAGGATTAACACCTGCCTTTGACAGCAAAGCACTTAAACCAAATGCCCCGAGCATTCCAGCCCCTCCGCCTACTAATGTTTCACCGACAGGTTGATTTGGTATATCTTTAAATGATTCTCCTGCTACACGTAAGCGTTGTCTAAATGATAATGAGGGTCTTTGTGTTCCAGTAGGCACAGCAACATCAACATCACGGAACGGCTCAAAATCTAAACCACTTTCTAATTGTGGTCTAGCAAGTCCGCTTTCGATATCTACCTGTGGGTCATCTGTTAAAACCATGTTATCAGGAATACCAACACCACGTGTAGATAAATCTTCATCAGGTGGTAATACACTTAATTGTCTTTGTAAATCTGCTACTTCATCAGGCGTTAATTGAGATGTTGCTTGTATTACTTTTGAATAACCACTTCTTAAAGTTTCAGAAACATCACGTCTTGTTTGTGCTAATTGTCTGTCAGTGCCTATTGCTAAATCATTACTAAATTCTCTTACTTGACTTGATGCTTGGGCGAATCTGCGTCCTGCTTCTTGGACTGATGCTCTTGCTCTTATAGTATTCATTCTTATAGAATCACTTAAATTACGTCCACTAACACGAACTCTATATCTATTTTCATCGGCATCTAATGTAATATTATTCTGATTTGTTCTTCCCATAAATTGTCCTTCTTCCATTGTTGATAATGGTGCATCTTCATCGTCTGTTGGTAATGTTCCATAACGTCGTTGTAATCCTAATCTTCTAGGTGTTATTTCTGTAAATCCTTGTTCGTCAGGTTGTGCTATTGTATCAGGTGTTAATGCATCTAAATCTGCTCTATTAGATTGGTCTATTAAAGTCATTGCCCTCATTCTTCTAGCCATTGCTCTATCTTCGGGTGAAAGCATTTCAATATCCATTTCAAATGGTTCATCATATAATCCATTATCTTTTAATACATCTAATATTTGTTGCCGAGAGACACCACGATTTTTTAATTTTTCATATATTTCTTCTGCATCACGTTTAGAAATAGTTGGTCTCCCTCTTCTAGTTTTTTTACCTGCTAAATTTAATATACTTCTTTCCATTGCTTCTTCTGATTCAAATGGATTAATTGATGGTGCTTCAAAGCCCTGTTCTTCTGTTTCTAACATTTCAGGTGTTGGGTCAAATTCAATTGTTCTTACACTTGCTATACCACGTCGCACCCGTTGTAATCTTGTTAATCTAGTTGTGCTTGGGTTTCTTTCAGGTGCTACTGAAAATTCATTTGTGGAATCTAATGCCATATCTTGTAATTCAGGCGGAGCAGTTCCTGAACCACCAGCCTCGCTAGCGGGAGTTATTCTTGTTATTCTACTTCTTGAAGGTCTTGCAGATATTGCGGGTCTTTCTTGTGGTATTCTATCAGGTTCAATAGCATCACTAGTTTCAGCCAACATTCTAGTTAAATTTGCTCTTTGTAGTCTACCAGCCATTACGTCCCTTTCTCTGTCTACTACTGCTTGGGTTGGTTCTATAAATCTATCAGGGTCTACCGCTAGTTCGTCCCGTTGTCTTAAATCACGTAATTCTTCACCTGCTGTATCAGGCTCATCAACTAATACATTTGTATCTGCTAATGTAGGTTCATCTACTAATACGTCAACATCATCTAAACCTGTTCTATAAGTTAAAGGATTTTGTCCGTATTTATCTATTATACTAGTCATTTGTCTTCGCATTGAAACAGGGTCAGTTGTTCGTTGATAAACTCTATCGGCAACCATATCGCCCATAGTTGTTCGTCCTCTGTTATATGCCATTTCTTCATCTTGTTGTAATTTTCTAAAACTATAATAATTTTTTTCATCATCAGGGTTTTCAGGTAATAGTTTAGGGTCAGGAAATCTTACATCATTTACAGCAGGAGTATTTGGTATTACATTACGTCTAAATTCATTAGGTAATCCTGTCATTTTATAAGGACTAAATGGACTATGTTTCGGGTCAGGCGGGTGTGGAGGGTGTGGAGGGTGATATGGTGGTTTAACTGGTTGAAATGGTCTTAAAGTATTATCAAAAACAGCACATTCAGGTAATCTTCTTAATTGTGATTCATTTTTAGGACATCTTATAGGTAGTCCGTCTTTTGTTATTTCAAATTTAGTTTTTACTGATGGCATTTATACTATATTTAAACATTATATTTTTTTTTGAATAATTCTATATTTTTAGTTCTAGACCTAGATTCTCCCCATAAAATGTAATAACTTAATGCACCAGCAGTATCAGCAGGTTGGTTTTTTTCTTTATCATGTCTTGCTAAATAAGCAGTCCTTTGTTTATCTGTTGCACCAATAGTATAATCAAGATAGCCAGTTGCACCAAAATGAACCAGTTTCTTCTCTCCATTTTTATCAAATAAAGCCATAAATTTCTTACCTTTACTTGTTGATTTTTTAATATTTAATAATTTCATTATATAATATTAAAATATATTAAAATCGTCTGCCAAATTGATTATTTAAAAATGCACCACTAAACATGTCATTATACATCAATTCTTGCTTTGTTTTTCTCGGGACAACAGGTGGCTCACGTCTTACAGGTGGTGGTATATATTCTTGTGGTTGTGGTGGTGGTTGAGGCGGTAATTGTTTTTTTTTAGATACTCGTTTAACAAATAATACATTTTGGTTGCTTTCAAACTCATCAGAATCATCATCTGACTGCTCTACTATAATAGTCTGTTTTTTTTTCTTTGGTGGTTTCTTTTTAATTATTACTTCTTCTTCAAGGGGAGTTTCCCCTTCAACCCCTTCATTAATTTCATCTTGTTTTTCAGGAACTTTTGGTTCTTCTTCAACATTTTCTTTAACTTCTTTTTCTTCAACATTTTCTTTAACTTCTTTTTCTTCTAATTGTTCTTTTGGAGTGCCGTCTCCGTTATATTTTAAATTATCCATTTTAGTTTGTAATCTTTTCGCTTGATTTACCTTACGCATTTCGTTTGCCTTTTTCCGTGCTTCCGCTAATCTTTCTAACTGCTCTTCGGTCATAGCCTTTTTAGGTTTTCTCTCACTCATTATAATATATATTTAGAAAAAAATTTGTAGAAAATAACATTTCTACTAAATAGATATTTTGATTTCTATTAAAATTAAGTTAAAATATAGAAAAATAAAATATTGATTTACTTTAAATGACAAAACAAGCAGGAAAACCATTAGGGAATTGTAAATTTTGTGGCACTCCATTACGGGCAGTCGGTAATGCAAGGAGCAATGGTAAGTGTCATAATGATTGGGCTTCAAGGGAGTATCATAAAAAATGTTGGGCTGAAAATCCACACCTTCGGATACAAAGCGATTATGAAAGAACTAAAAAATATATACAAGATTATTATTACGAATCCGAAAGCGAGGAATCAGATTAAATATATAAATTATGATGTCATCAGGTAAATCATAAAAATAATTATTTGTTTTTTTTCTTCTTTTCATATTTATATATGACTAATAAAGAAGAATTTAATAAACGTCATAATTTACCAAAAGACCAGTCACATTCTAAAAGTAGTATATCTAAAATATCAGGTATAAAAATGAGTATTTTAGATGAAGTATATGACAGGGGTATAGGTGCTTATAAAAGTAATCCACAATCAGTAAGAACAAAGGGTGGTAAAAAAGACGCAAAAGCACCTATGTCTGCTAAAATGAGTAAAGAACAATGGGCTATGGCTCGTGTATATTCATTTGTAAATAAAGTAGAAGGTAGACGTAAGTTAAATCATGATACTGATTTAGCAGAAAAAATAAAAAAATAATATTTAATAATTATATAATGAATCCTAAACCTTTATTAAAACCTCGTAAAGAATTATCAAAAGGACAAAAAGATTTAATGAAGGAGCATAAGGCTCATCATACGGCTAAACACATGGCTATGATGAAAAAGTTAATGAAAGAAGGTTATTGCTTCCAACAGGCTCACACTATAACAATGAAAAAAATAGGAAAATAAATTTAAGAAAACTAACTTAAAGATTTTTCTATATTAAAATATAGTAATGGAAAAATTAAAAAAAACAGAAATTATAAATAGGTATAATGAATTATTAAAAAAATTTAAAGATAAATGCGGTGCAGAATTTGCTAAAAACTTTAATAAAATGTATAAAATAACTGATAATTTATGTGCTTGTGTTAATCATGATGGAGAATTTGTAATAGCCGATTATGGAATTTTTATAATGATTCCAGTATATAATGATGATATGACACCATGGTGTTTTGAATTTCATAAAATAGAAAAAATAGATGGTGAAATAAAAATTACTGAAAAATACGAGCAATGGGGTTTAAGAATTGATGATGAGGATTAAATATTTTGAAATTAATAAAATAAAATTGATATAAAAAAATAAATATAATATAATATAGTATAGAAAATGACAGAATATTTAGAAAATTCAAATCGTGGACGACCCAAGGGCAGTTCTAATAAAAAGATGCGATGGAAGGTTATATTTTATAATAAAGAAACTAATAAAATTGAAGAACGCCAATATACTGCTGTAAAGGAAATGAAAGAACTAGGCATAAATAATGGTGATATGGTAAAACGCATAATGACAGGATATAGGGCTGATAAATCAGAGCGTAATGGAGAACATAGTTTTTATCAACGATGGGGACATATTCAAATATTTAAAAATTGATTAAAAATATATTATTTTTTTTTAGACTAAATAATATATTTAAGAAAAAACAATTTAGAAGTAAAAATTTATTAATATTTAGAAAAATAAAATATTATGTTAAATATATATAATATGCCAAAACTATCAAAAATAAACAAAGAAAAGAAGAAAGCATTAGAATTGCTACAATCATTAAAATCAAAATTTAATGCAAGAACATATACTGCATTACAAAATAATATTGATGATTTTAAAAAGATTGATGCCGTGAAAAGATTTAGTAGTAAATTAAATGAATTACAAATTTCAACTGATAAAAATATTACAAAATCAACACTCAAAGAAGCAGTTGAAAAAGTAATAGAAAAGAAAAATAAAGCATCAAGTAAAATTACTAATGCATTAATTAAAAAAAAATCAAAAGTAGTTGATGGAACTGATATACAATCTGTTTATCAAAGATTAATGAGTATGACTGGAATAGTAAAACTTGTAATATTTTCAGGAAATAAATTTTTAAAAGAACTTGTTATAGATTTAACAAATAAAAAAGATAATATTTATACATCTTTATTAAAATTTTCATTTGCTTATGGTGAAGAGGATATTTTAGATGAACCCGATTTAAAATTTATTATTGTTGAAAATCAAAATATATCAGCACAACGAATAGCACAAGCATATAAACAAGGCATTACTAATTGTGTTCTTACACCAATAATCCAATATTTTCAAGAACAAAAAGACTCCGCAAAAAATAAAGGAACAATGTATAATTATTCATCAAGATTAAATAAAGCAATAAAATTAGAAGAACAATACAGAGAAAAAGGTATAAAAGAAAAAGAACTACAAGGAATATGCGATGAATTACAAATTAATATTCAAATTGATTTACCTTTTCAAAAAAGACATCATTTTATAGAAAGTAATAAAAAAGCATTAAGAACATTTAAAATGCTTAATGTAAGATTAAATCACGTTGAATTAAATGAAGTATTTAATAAAGACCCTATATACATTACAGCAGAAGAATTACAAGATATGTTTAAAGATTATTCAACAAGACAAAACTTTTATTTTACATACACAAGAGGATTAGACCATATCACAAGTATTACAACATTAACAGGTGAATATAAATGTAAGCAAGAATATAATGAATTTATTAATAATTTTGAAATACAAACAAATTTAATAAATTGTAAATTAGATGATTTTAAAGATAAAAATATATCTCAATATGTTCGTCAAGGTTGTCATTTCTTATCTACAATTGATTATAAACCTATGACACAAGAACTAAATGATGAAGATGAAGAAGACATAAGATATAAATATGATAATTGTAATCATATGGATATGAAAAATGCTTATATTAATTATCGTAAATCAAAATATTATCAAGGCTTTCTTGGTAAAATAACAGATTTTCGTAAAACAAATAAAATAGTAGGATTAGGTTATTATACTATTAATGAAATAAATTTAAGTCCTGAAATAGAAGCACTCAATAAACGTTTAAGAATATTCAGAAATAATAATGTTTATCCAAGTCCTGTTTTAAACTGGCTTACTGATAATAATTGTAAATATACTATTATTGAAGGGTGCTGGGGAACTGATTTAGATTTAAGTATGGACGATGATGAATGGTTAAATAAAGAACTTGATGTTAAATATTATTGTAAATACATTGGTTCTATGTTTCATTATAACGATAAAAAATCATTTTATATGAGAGGAGAACAAGATTATATAGAAAATTTAATTAGTATTATTGATTATGATACATATAATTATTTTGGTGATTCAAATGAAATAAGAATAAATTATAAAAAAACATATAATTCACATTTATCACACGTATGTGGATTTGTTTTAGGTTATACACTTTTAAATATGTTAGAACAAATAACAACTATGAAAGAAGAAGATATAATAAGAGTATGTGTAGATGGTATTTATTATTATGGTGATTATGAAATGCATAATTGTTTTAGAAAGAAAGATTCAAAAATAGGTAAAAATATCGCTGGTAATGAATTTATTAGTTGTTATTATCCTGAATATGAATGGGAGTGTAAAGGAGAACATAAAGATTTTTATAAAAAAGAATTACATACTGGTGTTGGGGGCGGAGGAAAAACACATAATCAAGTAAAAGATGATGGACTTATTAAACCATTATATCTTGCTCCATCTTGGAAATTAGCAAGAAATAAAGAAGAAGAATATAATATTGATGTTGACGTTCATTATAAATTATTAGTAAATGACCCCGAAGTATATTCAAAAGTTATGAAATATAATACATTAATTATTGATGAAGTAAGTATGTTAGATAATCGTGATAAAGAAAAGATATTTGAAAGATTCAATTTTTGTAAAATTATTATGTGTGGCGACCCTAATTATCAATTAGATGGATTTAATCCAAAAGGTAAATATATCCCTTTTCAATGTGATGGATTTGATTATTACCAAATACATAATACTAATTACAGAGTAAAATGTAAAAGATTATTATTTTTACTAAATAAAATTAGGCAAATGTTAGAATATAACAGAGGATATGATGTTAAAGAATATGTAAAATCTAATTTTCAAAAAGGTGATGTAAAAATGTATAAAGTAAAAGATATGATTTTAGTAAGTAAACACTTGACAAAAGATACTTACAAAGAAAGATTTGAATATTTAGAAAAATATATTGTAAAAAATAATACAAAAAATTATTCTAATAGTGAAATATTATTTGAAAAACCAAAAGATAAAGAAGTAAAATATGAATTACGCCATGCTTATACTACTCATAGTATTCAAGGTGAAACTGCTAAATATAATTTATATATTAATTTAGATGATATGAGTTCGGGTAAAATGATTTATACAGCATTATCACGTGCTAGTTATTGGGAACAAATTATTCTTGTTGATTAGGTATAATTTCTATTTGGTTTGCTTCTAATTCAACTGGGGTTCTATCACATTCTAGTCCACAACATTTAATTTTTTTACATCTTGATTTAAGAAAATATGTTAATACAACACCCGCACAGGCGGATAAACTAGCAACAAATGTTAATACAAAAGTAGAATGTTTTTCTAACCAATCGGGTGGGCTTTCACATATTAAACTTCTATCAATGCATTCAATCGGACAAACTATTGGAACGGCTGTTGAACCACTCATTTATATTAATATAATATATTTTTTTATTGTATTATATTAATAAATGAAGACTCAAAAAGTAAAAGGAATGCAAATAATACCACCTAAATCTGAAAGTGGTTTATATGAAACGGCAACTATGATGCCAAAAATGCATCAAGTATGTATTGCTGTTGGTAAGAGAGCAAGTGGTAAATCTACTGGAATTATTAATCTTATTGAAAAAATGAATTTTGACTATTGCATTGCAGTGAGTCCGACTATGCAAAGTAATAAAGAATTGATGGATAGGATAAATGTGGAACATGTATTTGATGATGTTGATAATCCTAATGTAATAGATGATATTAAAAAAATAGTTAAAGATGAAGCAGAAGATTTAGAGCGTTATGAAGCAGAATTAGAGAGATATAATAGATTAATGAAAAACATAAAATCGGGGAATTACATGGACGAAGAAGCATTAGCGTTATTTTTCTCTCCTGATAATCAGGAATTCACTAAACCCACCCATCGCTTTAATGGACGTAAACCACGTATTGGTGTAATATTTGATGATATGTTGGGTAGTGGGATTTATTCTAAACCTCGTAAGTTAAATGGATTAGCAACTTATAGTCGTCATTTAGGTCAGTTAAAAGAGGGGGGAGCAATCGGAGTTTCATTATTTTTTATGATACAAAGTTTTAAATGTCAAACGGGAGGTTTAAATAAAGTTATTAGAAATCAATGCACCTCACTTTTACTTTTTAAAACAAAAGATAATCAAGAATTAAAAGATGTTGCTGATAGTGTTGGTGGAGAGATTAGTGAAGATTTATTTAATAAAGTATATGATGAAGCGATTGGTGATGGTTCTAATTATCCTTTTCTTTTTATTGATTTACATAAGAAGAAAGAACACCCTAGTATGTTTAGAAGAAGATTTGATGAATTTATAATTATTTAATAATTTCTTATTAATAATTCTTTACGAACTTTTGTGCCTATATCTGAACCTTCACGTCCCGCACCTTCAACTGATATACTAGTAATTTTAAAACCTTTAAATATTTTTCTTATATTAGCACTATCATTTATAGACATTAAAAATTTACCTTTAACATTACGAAGAATAGATGCTAATTTTTCATAGTCCATACTAAATTCTTTATATAATCCTTTTGAATCTTCATAAGGTGGGTCAAGATATATAAAAGAACCAGCACTATCTTCATTTTTAATTACAGAAGCATAATCTTGATTTAATACTTTTGTATTTTTCATATATTCAGCATATTCAGGTAATTTTCTTAATTTAGGTTCTATATTAGGATTATGATATATTTTAGCACCTTGACCCTTACCACCAAAAGTAGCACAACCATCATAAATAGCATAAGCCAGTTTATCTAATGGAGAACTATGTGATTTTTTCATAAACTCTCTAACTTGTTCTAAACTTAAATTTTTAATTTTATCAATATCTCCTGATGGATTAGATTTTAATATTTTTAAAGCACCTGCTATTTCTTTATCTAAATCATTTATTACTGCTGGAACATCTATATCCATATAAAAATATATATCACCTGTGCCGACAAACGGCTCTATATATTTATCAAATTGTTTAGGTGCTTTATGTTTTATTAGTTCTCTTAATTTTCTTTTTCTACCGATGCGACAAAGCGGACTTGATAAAGTCATTATATATATAACAATTTTAAAATATTTTAATAAATTTTAATATATTTTAATATATATAATGAGAGAAGGTGTTTTGGCAGATGCATCTATAAAAGAACAATACCCCGAGATGTTCCCACTTGATATTGGCTTACAACAAGCAATGTTTGCTCCAACTATGAAACTACCAAAAATGAATAAAGCAGGACGTAAAGTAAAACACGCAACAGATTATGCAAGATTTCCGATTTATGATATTAAAAATTTTGCAAGATTAGCAACACCACAAAATAGTATTCAAGCAGGATTTGAAGGTGTTTTACAATATAGACAAAAAATAGGTTCAACTAATGTCCCTACTGGTAATTTACAACAGGGTTATGAAGAACAAAAAGAACAAGTATATACTATGCGTGTCCCTGAACCTGTTAAAAGAGTTCCAAAATTTGAAGAAAGATTATTGATGTCTACACCTGCTACATTATCATTAGGACGTGTGGCACGTAATGAAGGTGTTTTTGAATTTAATAGAAAATTTAAACAAAAATCAATTTATTTACAACCACAAACAAAAGCATTATTAATGAATTTAGGAAATGACGCACAAGTAGAAAGAATAGTAGATGACATCTTCCCCCCTCCATTACGTGGGACTAAATACGCTCATAATGATGCATTAAATATATTAAGAAAATCATATAAAGATAATCCACTTGATATTGAGATTTTACAAAGAGCGGAACGTGCATCTAGAACACAAGACAGATTACCTGATAGAAGTAATTTTGGTTCTTTAATTGTTGACCCCTTTGGTCGTTTCAGAACATTTGATGAAGAACTAACTAGACAAATAGAAGAGTCGGCAGAAAATGAAGGACAAACAGGAGATGAATAAATTTAAGTTAATATTTAGAAAAAAATAATATTATATATATATATATGAAAGCAATTGATATTACTGGAACTGGTTTATCTCGTAAAGAAGCAGAGAACCCATTTAATTATAATGATGATGAAATAACACAGAAAAGATTAGCATTAAAAACTATGAAAGAACTATG